>Ga0080064_1001389_pt1 | contig 49272 bp, 40 predicted proteins | sample Subgrocontami54m_FD_69260 | JGI IMG/M metagenome (GOLD analysis project Ga0080064, IMG submission 69260) | Subsurface groundwater microbial communities from S. Glens Falls, New York, USA - GMW46 contaminated, 5.4 m (SPADES assembly) (version 2) ...
GCCGCGCACGAAGTAAGCGGCTGCGAGTGGGCCGCTTACTTCGTGCGCGGCTCTTACTTCTGGCGACTCATCAATTCATGCGTGACAGAGCACTAGCACCGGCGGCAAGGTGTCGCCAGCCCGCCGAAGCCCGGCTGCTGCCAAGCGGCGCCGTTCAACGCGGCGCTGACGCTTGCTGGAGTTGGCGGCGCTGTTCGGCGGCCAAATCCAGCCGCTGCGTCTTTTCGTAGCACTCGATCAGCGCTCGACGCGACGGCTGGTGGCTCGGATCCTCGCGCACGGCGCTCAAAAACCAGCGAATGGCCTCCTTGAATGCGCCGTGACGCTGGCACAGGGCGCCAATCTCGTGGCGATGCGCGGCCTGGTGGGGGGTCGCCGGCACGGCCTTGATCACCAACTCTTGAATGCGCTCCAAATCGGCCTTGAGCTGTTGGCCGCGTTCCAGCACGCGTTTGGCCTCGTCATCCTTGCCTTGGACGGCCAGACACTGCTGATAATTCTGCAACAAGCCGGCCTCGAGCGGCTTCTTGGCGACGACTTCGCGAAACAGCTGCTCGGCCTCGGGCCAGTTTTGTCGGCTCATGGCCAGCCGGGCGCGAACCAGGAGCACCTCCTCGTCGTCGGGAAAGCGCGGTTGCAGCTGGTCCACAGCGGCTTGGGCTCGATCCAGTTCCCCTTGCATCAGCCAGCACGCCGTTTGGCCCTTGAGGATGCGCGGATCGTCGCGGCGGCGCGACTGCAAGACGGCGTATTGCTCGAGCGCCTCGTCGGGAGAATTTTGCAGAACAAAAAGTTCCGCAAGTCCAAATCGGGCCAGGTCACTGCCCGGGTCGCGCTGCAGAATCTTGTGATAGCACTTGATGGCCTCGTCGCGGCGTGCGCTCCGTTCATCCAGCCAGGCTTGCTGCACGAGCGCGGGGATGGCATCCGGAAAGCGCTCCTGCCACATCAGGATGCAAGCGCGCGCTTTCTCGCGCCGCAGCGACTTGCGATACCCCGTCGCCAGGGCGTCGAAAATGAAATACGAGTCCGCGTGGTTCTCCGCGGTCAGTTGGATCAAGCGCGACTCAACCGCATCGAGGTTGCCTCGGTACGCCTCGATCAAGCTCATCTCCAGTTCCACGTCCGCGCCGTCGCCTCCGTAGCGGCGAAATCGATCCAGGTGGTCGCGGGCTTCGTCGTATTTCTCGCGCAGCCGCGCCGTCCGGGCGGCCAGCCAATGCACGCGCGGCAAACCCGGCCAGCGGCGTCGGCATTCCGCGAGCAGATCCGCGGCTTCGTCGAGGCGCCACAGCTCCAGCAGACGTTCGGCCTCGTTCAGCTGCCGGTGACCCGCCCAATCCGTAGCCTGCCAGGCACGCCACGCGCTGGCAAGGATGATCGCCAGCAGGCCGGCGATTACTGCAAGGCGCAGCCCGCGACGCCACAGGCTGGGGGGCGGCGTGGCCGGTTGATTCATGGCCCTTTCCTCGCGTGCGAAGCCGCTGAGTGTTTTGCCAAGGGACTCGGAAGAATTTAACTATTCCGGCGAGCCGAGCCGCGTCAGCGGCCGGGTTACGGACGCAAACTCACCCGGCTCCTTACGGAGCTCGGCTCGCCGGGATGATTTTTTTTCCGAGTCCCCAAGAGTGAAAAACAAAGCCCTCTTGTGGGCACAAGAGGGCTTGCAGAGTTGCACAGGTCGTGGCGATCGTTACCAATCCGGGCCGAGGAGGTCGTTACCGGCCGGAGTGCACGCCCGCCACCAGGTAAGGCCCGAGAGGCCGGACGACAGAGTGCGGACGCTGGCATCGCCGAGCGTGACGACAATGCAGCCGGAATGCGGCGACGCTGCTATTTGCCAATTGCAGACAGCCGTGGTGAACGGATTGGGCTGCTGCTGCCACTTGGAGTTGGGGCCAACGGCATTGGCGCTCCAAGAGATGGCGAATGCCGGAAGCCAACCGTCCATGTCCCAACGGTCCCACAGGCTGCCCTGTCCGGTGCCGCAACGCCCATATTTCTCCGCGAAGACGATGGTGTTCGACGTTCCGTCTTGGAATGTCGCCGGGATTCGGGCTGCCCCGTACCAATCCGTCAATTGGCCGCCAAAAGGAAATCCAGCTGTTGGTCCCGCGGCAACCGTACCGAACACCTGAGCATTCGAACCGTAAGAGCTAGCCTTCCATGGAGAAACGCCGACGGCGTTGCCATCCGAATCCGTACTTGGATCCGAGGGGCAATTGTAGATTGGCACCTTGACCTGCCAGGCATTGGCATTCCAGGGGTAGTATTGACCGGACGGGACCGCGGTCGATTTGTACAAGTTGTCTTGTTCAATGAACGGCAGCATGTGATACAACGGGTTGCCGTAGCCTTGACCCGAAGTGTTGCCCCACCGGCCAGGGAAGCCCTGAACCAACGGCGGCAACTTCTTTTGCGTGTCATGGCAATTGTGCACGGCCAGACCCAGTTGTTTTTGATTGTTGGTGCACTGGGTCCGGGCAGCGGCCTCGCGCACCTTTTGCACGGCAGGCACCAACAGGGCAATAAGAATTGCGATGATTGCGATAACCACGAGCAGTTCAATCAGCGTGAACCCTCGTTTCGATCGCCCTTTCCAAAACTGCAACATAAACGAACTCCTTGTAGAACAGAATAAACGGAACAAGGAAAAAGCGGATGCACGCTGCGTCCGCCGCTAACGACCATGCTGCTTAATCGGTCAACTCAAAATTCTTCGATTGACTCCCCGATTTCAGATCGGCAGTCAAACCGGAGGTCTTGGCGTCGGCATATTTGTCCGGTATTTTCACGAATACTGGCATTGCCGAGCCGCCAGGCGTTTTGGGCATTGAATCTCCCGTTACCTTGGGACCATCGCCGACCGGCATGATGCCCGGTTTTAACGATGCTGTCTCAATGGCTACTGTCGCCTTGCCGAAAACTGTTGTATTTGCGCCGTATTTGCCGTTGGAGTCAATTACGCCGGGCACCGTCTTGCCACCGTCCAGGTGGAAAGTAATCGTGCCGCCGGTCACCGGAGCGCCCTTGTAGGTCACCCTTCCATCGATGGTGCCTTGGCCGCTGCCGCAGCCGACCAGACCAATAAACAATAGCATGCATCCCCACGAGTGCCAAATCGATCGCGCGAAGCTCGGCATAGGTGTTCCACCCTAACATGGTGTAAATTAGGCGAAAAATACGATTAGCCTCACCACTACATCACAGCTCTTGGGGGTTGTCAAGAAATATTTTAGGAAATAATACTCTTTTCGCAAAACAGCCCGCTTCACGTCTTTTTGGCTGCTGTCTGCCAGCGCTCCAGCGCTGCCGCCGGTCGCACGTCGCTGCTTGGCGCCAGATCCACCGCGATCCGCAAATGGCGCAGCGCCTCGTCGAGCCGGCCTGTTTCCGCGAGTGTTTCACCGAGGTGCAAATGATATTGATAACGATCGGGCCGCAACCGCACCGCCTCCGCCAGCGCGGCAAGGGCGTCTTCCTTTTGACCGAGGCGGCGCAACGCCAAGCCCAGCACCCATTGCGACGCCGCATGCTGGGGCTGGCGCTCGAGGGCCTGGCGCGCGCTAGCGGCAGCTTCGCGAAACTTGGCTGGAGCTGCCGCGGGCGGCAACGTTTCGCCCTCTTCCAGCAGCACCAAGCTCAATTGCTGGTAAGCCTGGACCAAATCGGGTTGCTGGCGCAGCGCCGCACGCAATACTGACTCAGCGAGGGCGAAATCCCCGAACTGCATAAGCGCTTTCGCCAGGGCGATTTGTGCCGATGGATCGCGAATTTCCTCGATCGCTTCACGATAATACCGCAGGGATTCCTGTAATTTGCCGTCCTTGCGGAGTTCCTTGGCAACCTGCAAATGCGATTTGCTGCCGCGCATGTTTTGCATCGCGCGCTGATAATAGGGATCGGGCCAATCCAAGTCCGCGGGCAGTTGACTGGCCTCGTGGGCGAACTGCTGCGCGACGGCTTCTTGGTTCAAGCGGCGGTGAACGGTCGCGAGCTGCTGATACGATTTCTTGCGCACACAAGGACTCGTGGCCGCTTGGCTGAGGTGCTGTAAGCTGGTCTGCGCATCGCCGTGCCCGCAGGCGATGACGCCGAGCAGAAAATGGGCGCGCGCATTGTCCGGCTCGAGCTCGAGAACCCAGCGGGCATGCGTGGCCGCGCGTTCTTCTTGATAACGGTCCAAAAGCAACTCCGCCAGCAACAAGCGCGGCACGAAGTTGTCGCGGTCGCGGGCCGCGCCCTTCGGCACCGTTCGTTCCAGGCACGCAAGCGCCGCGTCGATGTTGTCGTCGAGATGGAATTTGATGGCTTGCAGATGCGGCCAAATCGGGCTGTCCGGGTCGAGGCGCTCGGCCTGTGCCAAGCAAGTGAAGGCCAGCTCGCGCTGCCCGTTGCCGAACAATCCCATGCCCAATTCACCCCAGACAGTGCCGGAGCGCGGCGCATCCAGGACTTTGGCACGCAGGCGTTCGAGATGCTCGCGCACCGCCGGTTCGAGTTCGCCCGGCAATTCCGGCGGCGTCGGCGCCGACCACCAGCGCCAGGTCCACCAACCGGCGCCGGCCAGCAACGTAACCAGGATCAGCAACGCAGCTCCGAGCAGCAGCCGTTGCCGAAGTGCTGGCGCCGAAGATGTCGTGGTTTCATTCATGGCCGAGGTCAATGTGTGCAGCGTCGCATGCAGTATGTACTACGGCGCCGGGCCAATCAGGGTCCAAAAGCCGCGCGGTCGTGGGACGGGTTTCCTAACCCGTCACGGCCGGACGGGTTAGGAAACCCGTCCCACGGCCTGACGGTCCCCTGCCCTTGGCGCAGCGTGATGCGCTGATTGGCGGCGACGCCGGCAAACGTCGCGCGCGTGCCGTCCGGCCAATGCACGTCGATCGCATCGACGCGCGCGCTTGCGCCCAGGCCGAAATGGGCGATGCGGTCGCTGCTGCATTGATAACTGTCGGCGGGGTTGATCAGGCGCACCCACTTGCGGTCGCCGGCCCGGACGGTGATTTCGGCCCCATAGGCGTCGCGGTCAAGCTTGGGGTTCTTCGGGTCGACCGGACTGGGCCAGGCGGTTTCGATGCTCAACCAATGGCCCGCGGTCGCCGCCACGTTCTTGAAAAGGCGCGCCCGGTCGCCGACGGCCGTGACGAGCAGGTCGATCTTGCCGTCGCCGTCGATATCGCCCCAGCACAACCCGCGGCCGATATTGGCGGCGCCGCAGAAAGCTGTCTGCTGCGTGGAAACGTCGCCGAAGGTTCCCTTGCCTTGGTTGTGGAACAATTGATTGCGGTCGGCATACGGTCCCCAGACGCCGAGTCGGGGGTCCGGCTTGGCTTGGCGGCGCAGAATGTGGCCGTTGACGAGCGCCAGGTCGAGCAGACCGTCGAGATCGAAATCGGCCATGACGGTGCCAAAGGCAGTGCCGTGCCAGGCAGTTTCGGCGAGGCCCGCGGCGCCGGTCTTGTCCTGAAACACACCGCGTGGGCCCTGCTTCCACAGGATGTGTCGTTCGGTGTTGAGGTGCGTGACGAACAAGTCCATGAGGCCGTCGCCGTCGACGTCGCCCAGCGCGACGCCCATATTGGCCTGGCTTTGGCCCATGTGGTTCAGGGCCACGCCGCGCAGCACCGCTTCTTCCTTGAACGTGCCGTCGCGCTGATTGATCCACAGGCAATTCGCCTTGCCGTCGTTGGCGACAAAGGCGTCCGGCCAACCGTCGCCGTTGAAGTCGGCGCACAGGACGCCGAGGCCCGGCCCCGGGAGGCGGCCGATGCCGGAGCGGAGGCTGACGTCTTCGAACTTGACCCCCCCTGGCCCCCCCTTTGGAAGGGGGGGAGCGGGGGGGTCGCCGGCTTGCGGGCCCAGGTTGCGGAACAGCCGGCTGGCCGTGCCGCTGAAATGTTGCGGCGCACAATAATCGGGGTTCTTCGGATCGGTGAAGCAGGGATAGGTTGGATCGTAATCGACGTAATTGACCACGAGCAGATCGAGCCAACCGTCGCGGTCGAAGTCGAAGAAAGCCGCCGCCGTGCCCCAGGCAGGATTCACCAGCCCCGCCTGTTCCGTGACATCGCGAAACGTGCCGTCGCCCTGGTTGAGCAGCAGCTTGATGCCGCCGACTTGCGTGATGAGCACGTCGGGCCAGCCGTCGTTGTTGACGTCGCCGATGGCCACGCCGGTGCTGTAGCCAGCAAAATCGAGACCGGAACCGCGACTGACATCTTGAAACGTGCCATCGGGCCGCTGCCGAAAGAGCCGATTCGTGGCGCTTGATTTCGGTCCGGCGCCTTGCAGCAATAAGATGTCGAGCCGGCCATCGCGATCGAAGTCGAACAGCGCGGCGCCGGTGCCCTGGATTTGCGGCAAGAAAAAGGAGCCGTAGGGGCCGGGGTCCTGCACGAAATCGAGCCCGACCTTCTCCGTGACGTCCTCGAACCATTGCGGCCCGCGTGGTTCATCCTTGGGCGGCACGGAAGGAATGAAATGCGGCACGAGCACGATCGATGCCGCCAGCGCTCCGAGCCCCAGACACGCGCTCAACGCCCATCGCCACTGGTTCGCCTTGTTCATTGCCTTCCAGCTTAATGCGTGGCCAAGAAAAAACAACGGTGTTTCAATACTCCCGAAGTCGCGGCGACTTCGGGAGCATTGCAACACCTCGCCTGGAATGCGCACAACTCCGGAGGGCGGGTTTTCCAACCCGCCCATCCTCGCAAAAGCCGTTAATCCGGGCGGGTTGAAAAACCCGCCTTCCGGCCGTGCGCAATCCAGGCTAGATCTTGTCCCCATCCTCAAGGTGTTGTCCAAGACGCCAGGGCTTGCTTGGGACGATCATCGCGCGGGGGCGCCATTTCTGCGGCCCAACGCAGATGGCGCAAGGCCTCGGCGCGCCGACCGGAAGCGCCCAAGACGTCGCCAAGATGAAGATGGAAGACATAGTTCTCGGGCCGAAGGTGGACCGCTTCCTGCAGCGGAGCAAGGGCATCGTTGATATGACCCAGGCGCCAGCGCGCCAGACCGAGCAGCCAATGTCCCGCCGCCTGCTGGGGCTGTTGTTGGACAGCCCGCTGGGCGATAACGCTGGCTTCCTGGTATTTGGCGGCCGCCGCGGCGCCTTGATCGGGCCGCGCCTTGTCGGCGTCTCCTTTCAGGATGAGCAGTTGACCTAAGGAAAGATGCCCTTGGATCACCTGCGGATAAATCCGCACACTGGCGCGCAGGAATTGCTCGCCGGCGGCGAAGTCGACGCGCTCGGCCGGCACCAGCGCGGCGCCCTTTTCCGCCGACTCTCCGGCCCATTGGGCGAGAAACCGCAGCGCCGTCGGCACCGGGCCGGTCGCGGTTGACTCGGCGCGCTGATTCGGGCCGCGCGCGAAACGCTGCGCTGACTCGAGAAATGGGTCCTCCCAGGGCAGGTCTTCGGGCAGTAGCGCTGCCAGGCGGACACAATCAGCGGCCGCGGCGTCCCGGCCCCAACGCCGGTGGAGTTCGGCAAGCTGCAGCGCCACGCGCTTGCGTGCGCTTGGACTGGCCGCTGCCTGCGTCAAATGATGCAAAGCGCTGGGCTCGTCCTGATCTGCCTGGGCAAGCAAACCTAGCGCGAGATGCGCCCGTGGATGATCGGGAGCGCGTTCCAAGACGGCACGACCATGCGCCGCCGCGGCGCTTAGTTCGTATTTCTCGAGGCACTTTTCCGCCAGCAGCAGTCGCAGCGCGGCATGGCGTGGATCGCTGGCCGGGCAGCGTGGGAGCGCTCGTTCCAGGGCGGCCAAGGAAGCAATGTCATCCATGCCGGCCCAGGCCAACGCTTGCAGGTAAGGCCAGGTGGGATCGCGGGGATCGAGGCGTTCCGCGTGGGCTAGACAAGGTTGTGCCGGTGCATGGAACTTGTTGGCGAAGAACGCCATGCCAAGCTCACCCCAGGCTGCCGCCGACGAAGGTTGGTTGAGCACTTTGGCCCGCGCCGTGCGCAGCACTTCGAGCACGCCGGGTTCCGCACCGGCCGCAGGGATTGGCGGTGGATCGGGGTCCGGCACACGATACCACACATGCCAACTCAGGACGCCGAGCAGCAACACGATCAAGCACGCGAACGCTGCCCACCGGCGCCCGCGCAGCCAACCCGCCGATGCCGGATGGTTTTTGCCGTTTGCGGGTTCAGAGACTGCCACGCCTACTTCCTTTCTGCCACCGCGTTGTTTCAATACTCCCGAAGTCGCGGCGACCTCGGGAGTGATGAAACATCAAGGCGAAGTCACCTTTTGCCCTTGGCCCTGCCGCAATTGCAGCGCCTGGTTGGTCGGCACTCCGGGGAACGACTCGCGCGTGCCATTGGGCCACTGGATTTCAATGGCATCCACCTGGCGCGCGGCGCCCAGGCCGAAGTGAGCGCGCGGATCACTGCTGCACTGGTAGCTTTCGGCCGGGTTGATCAGCCGCAGCCAGTGCCGCGTGGCGACGCGCACGGTGACCTGGGCGCCATAAGCGTCGCGGTCCAGCGTGGGATCGGCGGGATCCAGGGGGCTGGGCAACAGGGCCCGCACCGACAACCAATGGCCGTCGGTGGGGGCCACATTGCGCAGCAACCGCGCTGGCCCGGCGACCGAAGTCACGAGCAGGTCCAACTTGCCGTCGTTGTCGATGTCGCCCACGGCCAGTCCACGGCCAACCTCCGGCCGGCCGCACAACGCCGGGTTCAAGCGCGCGATATCGCGAAACAGTCCACGGCCGTCGTTTTGGAACACCTGATGGCGCTCGGCATACCACCCCCAACCGGCCGGCAGCCGTTCATTGGCATTGTGGCGGCCGCGATGGATGCCGCCGTTGACGATGGCCAGGTCCAAATGGCCGTCCAAATCGAAATCCGCCAGGACGGTGCCGAAGCCGGTGCCGGGTTGCTGTGCTGCCAGTGCCGACTTGCCGGTCCAATCCTGGAACAGTCCGCGCGGCCCTTGCTTCCATAACGTGTGTTTCTCTTCCAGCAAGTGCGTGACGAATAGATCGAACAAGCCATCGCCATCGACGTCGCCCAAGGCCACCCCCATGTTCGCCTGCGGTTGGCCCAGCATGTTGAAGGCCACGCCACGCAGCGCCGCTTCATTCGTGAACGTCCCATCGCGGCGGTTGATCCAAAGATGGTTGGCCCGGCCGTCATTCGCAACGAAAATGTCCGGCCAGCCATCGCCGTCGAAATCCGCGCAAATGACACCCAGGCCCGGCCCGGGTTCGCGTCCCAGGTTGGAGGAAACGGTCACGTCCTCGAAACGGACCCCCCCTTTCCCCCCCTTCGCAAGGGGGGGAAAGGGGGGGTCGCCGCGCCGGCAGCCCAGGTTGTGAAACAGGCGCGTCACCGATCCGGGAAAGCGGAACGGAGGACAAAATTCGGTCTGGCGGCTGGCTTCATCCGTGCAACGAATGGCCGGATCGTAATCGACGTAATTGACCACCACGAGATCGAGCCAGCCATCCCGATCATAATCCACGAACGCGAGCGAAGTGGCCCAGCCGGGATTGCGCAGTTGGGATTCCTGGGTGATATCCCGAAAGGTGCCGTTGCCGTTGTTGAGGAACAATCGCACCCCGCGATATTGCGCGATGGCCACGTCGGGCCAGCCGTCGTTGTTGACGTCGCCGATGGCCACGCCGGTGTTGTAACCCGGACAATCCAGGCCCGAGCCCTGGGTGACGTCGCGGAAATTGCCGTTGGGAAGTTGGCGATACAAGCGAACCCCCCCCTTCCCCCCCTTCGCAAGGGGGGGAAAGGGGGGGTCGCCGCCTGGGGAATCCGGGCCGGCGCTTTGCAAGAGCAAGATGTCAAGCCGGCCGTCGCGATCGAAATCGAACAAGGCCGCGCCCGCGCCCAAGGCGCGCGGCATGAAATAATCGCTCAGGGGCCCTGGATCGTGAACGAAGCTGATCCCCTTGCTCTCGGTGACGTCTTCGAACCATTGGAGTTGAACCTTCGCCGCCGACTCCGGCGCGCGCCCAACGACGAGCCAACCGAGCGTCGCCGCGCCCAACGCCAGCAGGACGATGCCAAACCCAACAATGCTACGGTGGGAGAAAATCCAACCCATGGGAACTTTCGCTCACGATGTTCGAGCGTTTAGCAGGCGTGAAGAAACCCGGTTTCTTGGAGAAACCGGGTTTCTTTCAGGTTGTGAAACAGCTTTTTAACGCACGCTCCGTTGTCGGTGCCAGGCGGCCCGATCCTGGTCCCCGTGCCTCTGGAAATGGTCCGCCAAGAAGTGGTGGAGTTCCCAAAGCCGCGGATTGATGCGCGTTGCGGCCGTGAGCGCTTCGATGACCGCGCCTTCGTTGCCGAGAGCCTTTTCGCAGTCGGCCAACAGCAGCCAATCGGCGGCGTTGCGGCGCCACTGGACGAGTTCGCGAAGTGCCGACGCCGCTGCCGAGGCTTTGCCCTCCTTGAGCTGCGCGACCGCCGACAGGTACAGGACGACGCACCGGTCTTGCCCGCCAAGATCCGGGTAGCTCAAGGCAGCTTGCGCGTACTGCAAAGCTCCGTCGAGCCCCAAGTCGTTGTAAAGGCGCGCCAACGAAGCATCGACAATGCCGTCGCGCAATCCTGCGGCGCGGACCTCGGACAACAGGGTCAACGCGGTTCGCCGAAAATCCAACATTTGTCGTCGATCCTCGGTCGCGTGCGCCTGATCCAGATAGCCCAGCCCCAACGACCGTTGGCGGTCAATGTCGCTGAGCCGCGCAAGGTCCAGCAGCGGTCGCAACATGCCTTCGCCCGGCAGTCGCCGCGCCGGCTCTTCCGGCGCGTCCGCCTTTTTTTGATGAATGCCGACACGGTGATGAGTCATCGCCAAGTGTCGCACCTCGGTGGCTGCACGAGGCATGTGGCATTGAATGCAGTTGTTTTCCGGACTTTCCGCCTGGCGCCGCGCCGCGTCAACGCGACAGCGCTCGGGCTGATGGCAGGCCACACAGACCGCGTTGTAGTGCCCCTCACGCTTCTTGGCGGACGGCTTGCCGTGGGGGTCATGACATGTGGAACAGGAGAAGGTCTCGTTGGCTTGGTAGCATCGGCTCTGGTGCATTTGTGCCACATGACCAATCAGCATCATGGATTTGTTGGGCGCTTCCAGCGCATATTCCTGGCGGAAATCCTGCAGCGGCAAACCGGGCCGATAGTCGGTCAGCTGCATGCCGCGGCTGACGACCGAAGCGCCCGTGCGCAGGTGGCACTGTTGACAGATCGCTTCGGCAAGGTCGCGCTTGAGGTGGGCCGGATTGACGATCGTGTAATCGATTTCGCCGGCGCGTTGCTCCGCGACCGGCGGCGGACCTTGGTGGCGCGCCAAGTGCAGCGCTCCAGGACCGTGACAGCGCTCGCAGCTGATCGCCGGTTCCAGGATGCGCATCCTATGCAAACTGAGGCCTTCGTTTTGGGCTCGTCCACCATGGCAATAAAAGCAACCTTCGGATATCGGCCGCGCGAAACCCACCTGGTCGGGTTTATCAAACCCGGCGGACATACCCCAGGACTTTCGGGACGTATACCAGGTCACCGGCGATTCCACGAGGAACCCGTCCACTTCGACCACGTACATGCGCGCGTGATTGCCGGAACCGACCACATATTTGATTGGAAATTCGGCCAGCAGCACCTCGGCCGGTCCGTCGGTCAGCAACAACTCGCGGTGCCACAAGCGCCCATCCTTGCGGCGAATTTCGTAACGGCGTCTTGAAACAGCATGCTCGAAACTGCCGTCGGACGGCTCTTGGTCCGGATCGAGTACCGCCATCGAGCGTCCCATCCCGGTTCGATGGTATGCCATGGCTGCGCCGGTATGGCAGGTCTGGCAGGCGGCGCTACCGACATAGGCCACGTCCCGCTTGGTGTTCACATAGGGGCTTGTCGATACCGTGAGCAGTGGAAATGGATCCGTCGGGGATGTCGCGTCCTGTTGCCATGGCCAGGCATGACCGTACCAAGCCCATCCAGCCACGGCGGCGACCAAACAACCGAGGGCGGCCAAATACCAGCGCCGGCCGACACCTTCTGGGGCGGGCGTCAAGCCTGATTGCAATGGGCGAACGGCGTCGGCGCCTGCATCGGCAATCGGCGCCGCAGCGGCATCGCTCAGACGGGACGGAATCGGTGACTCGTTCGCCATACTGCGATGCTTTCAGGTGAGTCGGCGGCGCGCCTGGTGCATTATATCGTGGCGCCTGGTCCACTCCGATTATTGTTCTCAACCTTGGGCCACAGGGTGGTCAGCGCGCCGCATCCTGACCTTCGATCAAGCGCCAATAGCGATCATTGGCGAGGCCGTCCCAGTGCTGCTTTTGGCCCGACGGCCAGGTCACCGTGACCCGGCCCGCGCGTTCGGCATCTCCCAAGCCGAAGATGTGGCGACGATCATTGGCCGACATGTAACTGCCGCCGCCCTGAGCAAAACGCGTTTGCGTGCGGCCGCCGGCCGCCAACGCAATCTTGGCGCCGACGATGTCGCGCCGGTCGCGCCCCGCCAATTCGATTCCCAGCCAGTGATGCGACCATGGCGCTTCGTTGCGCAGCAGCCGTATCGGCTCATTCAGGTGGCTGATCACCAAGTCAATGCGGCCATCGTTGTCCAAGTCGCCCAGCGCCACGCCGCGGCCGAGATGGTCTTCCCGAAAATACGTGCCACCTTGCGGCGTGATATCCACAAATCGCCCCTGGCCTTGGTTTCGTAAGAGGACCGGCCGTTGACCACGCTGACTTTGACCATAGGGGTGATGGCGTTCGTGGCCGTTCACAAAGACCAAATCCTCCCAGCCATGATGATCGAGATCCAAGAACCCGGTTCCCCAACCCACGAACGATTTGCCGATGGCCGCGATGCCGGACGCTTGGGTGCTGAAGCGAAAAAGGACCCGGCCAGGAAGCCCTTCGTTCTTGTACAACCCGTGATTTTCCTTGGCATAGTTGGTAACCCAAAGCGACACGCGGCCGGAGCCGTCGTAGTCCGCGGCAGCTACGCCCATGCTGCCGTTCGGCTCGCCGAGATCGTCGCGGGCCACGCCGCTGATGAGGCCGATCTCTTCGAAGCGCAGCTTGCCCGGTTTGCTGCGATTGACATAGAGGAAATTGTCGGACAAGTCATTGGCCACGAAGATGTCTGGCAGGCCGTCGTCGTTCACGTCCACCATCAGCACGCCTAGCCCACGGCCCGAGTCCTGCTGAGGCTGGTCGATCCGCAAGCCCGCTTCTTTGCTGACATCGGTGAAGGTCCCGTCGCGGTTGTTGCGGTACAGCTGATGCGGCAACGGGTGGAAGCTCCCTGGCGAGCAAACATCGCGCGTCTTGCCGTCATAACTGCAATTGGTGGGATGCTTGTTTTTCAAGTGCCAATCACAATAGTGTGCTATGTAGAGATCAGGATAGCCGTCGCCATCGAGATCGCCCCAGGCGGCGCAGGTGCTCCACAGCTCGGTTGTCAAGCCGGCCCGGCGCGTGACCTCCACCAAGCGCCGCCCGCCTTTGCCGTCCGATTCGTTATGGTACAGTGCCACGCGACCCCAGCCGAGCACGAGCAGGTCGGGCCAGCCGTCGTTGTCATAATCGGCGACGGCGCAGCCGTGGCTGTAGAGCAGCGGCTGGTCGAGGCCGACCTGCGCGGTCACATCGCGGAAGCGGCAGTTGCCGAGGTTCTTGTAAAGCTTGCAGGGGTGGCCGCGAATCTCTTGACCTTCGAAGAAGCCGCCTCCGGTCACGAAGATGTCGAGCAACCCGTCGCCGTCGTAGTCGATCAGGCCGACGCCGCCGCCGAGGGTTTCCAGCAACGTATAGCCGCGGGCTTCTTCGCCGTTGCGGTAGGTGAATTGGATTCCGGAATCCGCCGTCAGGTCTCGGAAAAACGCCGGCCCGTTCTCGATCGGCGCCGCCGGCTTGACGACGGGAACGGGATCTGCCGGCACCGTGCGGCGACACGCACTGCCAATGTGGAACAGGCAACACAGCAGCAACCAGATTTGCCAGCGCTGCTTCGCGGTGGATCGTGACACAACCTTACCCTACCAAACCCCTCGCTTCATCGCCAGTTTCCAACGCGCCGCCTGACGAATCGGTGCGTTGCACGCACCCTACGCGGATTGCCTCGGCGGTAGGATACGGGCGTTGACTCCCGCCAGCGTCTTTGACAAGCGTATAGTAGACCGCACACTCCGTGTGCGGAGAATTTCCGCACACGGAGTGTGCGGTCTACTATGCGGAGTTCATGCGTGTTCGCTCGTGTCCATCGCTGGTTGAGCGCCGGCCGCCAGCATCCCGTGCGCTCCGGTCTTCTAGCCGCGTTGTTGCTCCTGGGTATCGCCGCGGGACTCTATGTCAGCGGCGATTATCGGGAAGCGTACCGACATCTGCAGGCAGCGCGCCAAGCCGCCGACCAGCGCGACTTCGAGCAAGCGACGGCACACTTGGCCGTATGCCTGAAGACCTGGCCCCAGGATGTCAGCACGCATTTGTTGGCGGCTCAGGTGGCCCGGCGTTCGGGGCAATACGACGAGGCCGAAGCGCACCTGGGCGTGTGCCGGCAGCAGGGCGGACAGGCCGACGCCATCGCCCGCGAACAGACCCTGGTGCGCGTTCAGCGCGGCGAGTTGTCCGGGTTCGCCGAACAGCAGTTATGGACCTGGGCCAAGCACGATGCCGACGCGGTCCTGGTCTTGGAAGTTCTCAGCCAGGCCTATCTGCGCACTCATCGCTTGAGCGAAGCCGTCCAGTGCCTCGATGCCTGGCTGCAGCGCCGGCCCAACGACACGCTCGCCCTGGTGCGCCGCGGTCAAGCCTTTGAGCAACAACAGCGGTTCATCGACGCCGAGGCGGACTACCGTCGAGCGCTAGCCTTGGACCCGAACCACGCCGCCGCACAATTGCGCTGCGCGCAGATGTTGCTCCAGGTCGGCAAACTCCAGGACGCCTTGGTGCTGTTCGAATCTCTCCGCGCCCAAGACCCCGAGAGCCTGGCGGTCGCTTTGGGTTTGGCACAGTGTTGCAGCCAAATGGGACAGCTGGAAAAGGCGCAGCGCCTTCTCGACCTCTTGATCACCGGGCACCCCAACCACGGGCCCGCGCTCCTGGAGCGCGGACGGGTGGCGCGGCAATTGGCCCGGCCGGCCGAGGCGGAGATGTGGTTTCGCAAGGTGGTCGCCGTTGCCCCCCATGATTTCGACGCCAATTACTCGCTTTGGCAGTCCCTGGAGGCCCAGGGCAAAGACAAGGAAGCCCGCGACTACCAGGCCAGCACCAAACGTCTCGAAGAGGACATCCGCCGCGTCAAGGACCTTGCTCGAGAAGTGCAAGAGAAACCGCGCGACCCCGGGCTACGCTGCGCGATCGGTTCGCTTTTCCTTCGTCTGGGGCACGAACAGCAAGGATTGCATTGGCTGCACAGCGCCTTGGAAATTGACCCCACACACCGGCCGACACGCCAAGTCCTGGCTGATTACCAGGCGCAGAAAAAAGCACCGGCGCCGCCGGTCGCGCCGCGCCAACCCTGACTCAAGACAACCGCGCGAACACCGCCTCGGACGAGGTCACGCCGAAACCCGGCGCATCCGTCAGCTGCGCGTGCCCAGCGCGAATTTCCGGTTGCCCTTGAACCCACGTCAGCCAGGGCCGGCCCGACTCGGCGAGCGGTTCCGGATCGAGGGCGACGATGGCGTGCAGGCCCCACGGTTCGGCGCCGCGATGCGGGCAGACGCGCACGCCCTGTTCCTTCGCCAATTGATAAATCTTGACCAGCTCCGTCATGCCGCCGCACCAGCATGCGTCGGGTTGCAGCACGTGATGCAGCCGCCTCCGGATCAGCTCGCCGAACGCCGCCGCGGTGAATTCGTGCTCGCCACCCGCAATCGGGATGGGACTGCGGCGCATGAGCTGGGCGTAGCCATCCAGATCGTCCGGCGCGAGCGGCTCTTCGATCCAAGCCAGGTGGTAATCTTCGAGCCGCCGCGCCGTCTCCAGCGTGAACGGCACGGTCCATTGCATCCAGGCGTCGAGCATCAGCGACACATCCGGCCCGACTTGAAGCCGCGCGGCCGCGACGATGCGCTCGATCGCATCCACGGAAGTTGCCGCCCCCTTGCCCACGTGAATCTTGTACGCTTGATGCCGACCGACGAGTTCATCCGGAATCGCGTCCCACACCGTGGCGTACGTCGGGATCGCATGCTCCACCGCGCCGCCGAGCAGCTCGGCCACCGGCTTTCCCGCCGCCTTCCCGCGCAGGTCCCACAGCGCCAAATCGACGCCCGAGAGCGCCATGATCGCGATGCCCTTGCGGCCGAACGGCATCGTCGCCTCGAACATTTCCTGCCAACGTTGTTCGACCGGCTCGATTGGTTGGCCGACGAGCAGTTCGCGCAGCACGGTGCGGACCACGTGGATACCGGCCGCGCCGCCGCCCCCGACGCCGTAGCCGAACAGACCCGCGTCGGTATCGACCGCGACGAGTATCTGCCCCAGGCTCGTACGCCAATCGGCCGGTGAATTGGGCGCGATCGGCTGGCAAGCGCGAACGTTGGTGATGATCATGTTTGTTTTGCTTTGGGTTGCGCGCTCGGTTACAACCATCCCAAGCATGCAACTGGGCTTGTGCCTGACCAAAACGGGCGTTGTCCATGGAGATTCTAGAATTGCTGTTCGCCTCCGCCGACGCCTGCGGCTGCTTCGTGCAGGTCCTCGCGGCGGTCCTCGACGTCAGTGCGGGGGTGCGCGGCTACCAAGTTGGCAAGCAGCTCAAGCAGCGCCGAGCGGCGTGCGCCCATGGTGAAGAGCCGTCGCCCAAGCCGCTCGTTTGGCCCTTCGTCGTGCTAGTGTTCGCGGCCGTTTTCTGCACCGGATTGGCGCTGTTCGCGCTGTTCCGGCCAATACGGTGATCGATCGACCCTGCCGCGCAGCGCAAGGAGGAAGTGGAGGTCGCGAGGGATGCGGCAGTCGCCGACGCAAACAAGGTCGTCAACTGCACCCGTTCGTTGCCCCGCACGTGTCGCACTTGAGGCAGGCGCCGTTGCGGGTCATGGTGAGTTGGCCGCATTCGCCGCACGGGTCGCCTTCGTAGCCTTTGAGGCGGGCGATGCGGATCCGCTCGGCGGTGGCGGTCGCGGGTTGGACGGCGACGCCGCCGGTGCTGGGGGCGTGGCTGGTGTAGCTGCCGCCGGTCGTCGGCGCGGGATGATTGCCGCCGTTGCCGTTGCCGTTGCCATGGCGCTGGCCGTTATCCATCAGCGGGCGCAAGTGTTCGCTCCGAGGAAGGGAAAAAGCCTTTTGCTCCTTTTCTTGCTCAAAGAGTGGAAAGGGCGATTCGTCAACGAACTCCACATTGTCCTGGGTTGCGCCTTCGCGGTGCAGGGTGTCGCCGCGCAGGTCTTCATCGGAGACGTGAGCGAGGTCGTGCCGGCCAAGGTACGAGATGGCCAGCTCGCGGAAGATGTAATCGATCAGCGAGGTCGTCATCTTGATGTGCGGGTTGCCGTTGACCATGCCGTTGGGCTCGAAGCGCGTGAACAAAAAGGCGTCCACAAATTCGTCGAGCGGCACGCCGTGCTGCAGGCCCAGGCTGATGGCGATGGCGAAGCAGTTGGTCATCGAGCGGAAGGCGGCCCCTTCCTTGTGCATGTCGATGAAGATTTCGCCGAGGGTGCCGTCCTCGTATTCGCCGGTGCGCAGGTAGAGCTTGTGGTTGCCGATCGTGGCTTTTTGGGTGTAGCCGGCGCGGCGGTGGGCCATTTTCCGGCGCTTGGCGATGTAACGGTAAATGATCTTCTCGGACATGCGGACCGCTTCGGGCTTGGGCTCCTCAAGCACCATATCGTCGCCGGCGTCGGCCACGGTGTTGAGCGGCTGGCTAAGCTTCGAGCCGTCGCGGTACAGAGCATTCGCCTTCAGGCACAACTGCCAGCTCAGCTGATACGCTTTCTTGACGTCGTCCAGTGTCGCGTTGTGCGGCATGTTGATCGTCTTGGAGATGGCGCCGGAGACGAACGGCTGGGCCGCGGCCATCATGCGAATGTGCGACTCGGCGGACAGGAACCGCTTGCCGAGCTTGCCGCAGCGATTGGCGCAGTCGAAGACCGGATAATCCTGTTCGCGCAAGTGCGGCGCGCCTTCGATGGTCATGGTGCCGCACACGTAGTTGTTCGCCTCGGCAATCTGCTGCTTGGTGAAGCCAAGGTGTTCCAGCAAGCTGAAGCCGGCGGCGGCATATTGCGCTTCGCTGAGACCGATCGACTTAAGGAAATCGTCGCCGACGGTCCAGCGGTTGAAGATGAAGCTGAGGTCGAACGCAGCGGCGAGTTGCTTGTCGATTCTCGCGAACACTTCATCAGAAAAGCCCTTCGACTTCAGGCTGGCACGATGGACGTGGGGGCAGCCTTCCAGGCTGCCCACGCCGACGCAATAGCGCACGATGTCGCCGACTTGCTTTTTGCTGTAACCGAGACGTTCCAGGGCAGGCGGGATCGACGCGTTGATGATCTTGAAGTACCCGCCGCCGGCCAGCTTCTTGAATTTGACCAGCGCGAAGTCCGGTTCGACGCCGGTGGTGTCGCAGTCCATGACGAGCGCGATGGTGCCGGTCGGCGCGATGCACGTCACCTGGGCATTGCGGAAGCCGTGCTTGGTGCCCAGTTCCAGCATTAAGTCGCTTTCCTTGCGAGCAGCCTGGAGCAAGTAATCGGGGCAGTAGCTTTCGTCGAGACCGACCGGCGCCACCGAAAGGCCTTCGTACTGGTTCTTCGGCAGATTGTAAGCGGCGTTGCGATGGTTGCGGATTACGCGCAGCATGTGTTCGCGGTTTGCTTCATAACGCACGAACGGGCCAAGCTCGGCGGCGATTTCCGCCGACAGCGCATAGCTGGCCGCGTGCATGATCGAAGAGACGGCCCCGCACTGTGCCCGGCCTTCGGGCGAATCGTAAGGGATGCCCTGGACCATGAGCAAGGCGCCCCAGTTGGCGTAACCCAAACCGAGCGTGCGGAAGTCGAACGACTTCTGCGCGACCACCTGGCTCGGGAACTGGGCCATGGTGACGGAGATTTCCAGGATGAGCGTCCAAAGGCGCGTCGCATGGCGGAAGGCTTCGACGTCGAAAGTGTGCTTCGGGAAGTCGTAGAACTTGATGAGGTTCAGCGACGCAAGGTTGCAGGCGGTGTCGTCGAGGAACATGTATTCCGAGCAATTGTGGACGACGATGCCATTGGCGACGAAGTGGTGGGTCGCGGGTTCGGTCAGGTCGTAGACAGGTTCTTCACCAAGCGGATCGAATCTGCTTACATAGTCGATCGTATTGTTGGTACTGACCGACGGTCCCGGCATTGGATGCACGACAATTGGGTCACCCGGTTGAAGTTGCTCAGCAGGAATATCCACGTCACGTTCGACTCGTCGCACCAACACACGGTGATCACCGGTTAATTTCAACTCTCGACCATATTCGGTTCTTAGTCTGTACACCTTCCTAGTTCCGGTGCAAAACGCAGCCATCACTTCATGAAACTTGTGGTCAGACCCCATTACTTGGTAGGTCTGCGCATCGTTAAGCATCTGATCGATTCGGACTGCGCCTTTGTTCGTTAGGATCAGCGTATCGCCAGTTACGCACGGGTTCGACGCATTGATCCGCCCGTCCGCCGGACAGGTGTGCCATTCATTCACCGTCGTGTCGTACTGAACCCCCGGATCGGCACACGCCCAGGCCGCGTTCGCAATCTGGTCCCACAGATCGCGGGCCGGCAGCGTTTTCGCGGGCTTTGGCTGGCGGTTTTCCTTCTTGGACTTTTCCTTTTCCGTGCGCCAGTATAGGTTCCACGGGCCGTCGCGCTGGACTGCGTCCATGAAGGTGTTCGTGATGCGCACCGAGTTGTTGCTGTTTTGGCCCGAGACCGTGGCGTAGGCTTTGCTGTTCCAATCGGTGTCGTACTCGTCAATATGGATCGACGTGACGCCCTGTTGGGCCAGCTGCACCATGCGGTGGATGTAGTTGGCCGGGATCAAGTCGGCTTGCGCTTCAACGATCGCCTTGCGGTAGTCCTTGTTCTTGGCCTTGTCGAACTTCTCGGCCGCGTTGGGCCAGGCGTGGATCGCCTTGAGGATCGCATTCAGATGGCGGCTCAACAATTTGGAGCCGGTGACCAGGGCGGCGACCTTTTGCTCTTCGACGACCTTCCAATTGACGAAGTCTTCAATGTCGGGATGGTCGAGATCGAGCACCACCATCTTGGCGGCGCGGCGCGTGGTGCCGCCCGACTTGATGGCGCCGGCGGCGCGATCGCCGATCTTGAGGAAGCTCATGAGGCCCGACGACTTGCCGCCGCCGGAGAGCGGTTCGCCTTCGCCGCGCAAGTTGGAGAAGTTCGAGCCAGTGCCGCTGCCGTATTTGAAGATGCGCGCCTCGCGGACCCACAGGTCCATGATGCCGCCTTCGTTCACCAAATCGTCGTTGATCGATTGGATGAAGCAAGCGTGCGGGGCAGGGCGTTCGTAGGCGCTAGTGGATCGTGTCATTTCGCCATGGCGCGGATCGACGTACCAGTGCCCTTGCGGTGGGCCTTCGATGCCGTAGGCCCAGCACAGGCCCGTGTTGAACCATTGCGGGCTGTTGGGAGCAGCCACTTGCAGGGCGAGCATGCAGCAGGTTTCGTCAAAGAAAGCCTGTGCGTCGGTGTCGCTGGAGAAGTAGCCGCCCTTCCAACCCCAATAGGTCCAGCAACCGGCCAGGCGGCGAAAGACCTGGCGCGCGTCGGTTTCGCGGCCCATGACAGCTTGCGGGGCGGGCCGGCTGCGCTGAAGCCAAGCCGGCACCCCCGCCTCCGGTTCATGGTCGAGCGCATTGGGCACGCCCGCCCGCCGGAAGTACTTCTGCGCAAGAATATCGATGGCAACCTGCGACCAGGCTTCGGGGGCCTGCAGGTCTTTCATTTCAAACACGACGGTCCCGTCCGGATTCACGATCCTGGAAGTTCGAGCCGTGAACTTGATAGAGGAAAAAGGATCCTGTCCGGCCACGGTATAGCGTCGCGAGATATGCATGAGGCAACGTCCTATCGATAACTTTGTTCACTGTTCATCCTAACAGATGGATCGTCCTTTGCCAAAGCAAATTCCGTCTGCCATGAGTTGCAACAGTGATCCTTGATTCGGACGGTGAAGATCATACCGACTGGGCAAACGGGAAGGAATAGTCCGTCGCGGTTTTTTATCGCCGTAAAGCTGGGAAAGACTTCCGGGTTAGGACACAATCTTTTGACACGGCGTTGTCACAGGGGGTTGACGGCGGAATTAACGGCCTGGGCGCTGGATCCCGCTTGAAAAATCAAAGAGTTCCCTGGGAATTCGCCCAGAGAGGCCCACTCTGCGCCCCGTTTCCGGCGGTGTGCGGTCGTCACTCGATGCGTGCTGCTGCCGCTTGGGCGGTCGGAATCGGAATCAGCTTCGGCCGCGGCACCACGTTGGCGATGACCGCGCCGTGGCGCTGCCGCAGCTGGACGAAGTTGAGGCGCAGAAACGCGTGCAGCCGCGGATCCGGTTTGGTTTGCAGGTAAGCACGGGCCAATTCAGCCATGTGGCGGTCATAGCGGCGCCGGCTCGTCGAGTGAAACTGGCAACGGCCGGCGTGACGGCGCAGGTCGCCCGTGAAATCCGGGTCGATGTGCTGCATCTCATGGAAAAGCGTCACGAGCTTGTCGTCGAAACTCTGATCGAGGAAGCGCGGCAAGCAGAACGTCATCAAGTACAGGAATTCGTGCTCGTCCAGGAAATAACGCTGCACCTGATAGGTTACGCCATGACGCTGGCGAACGATTTGCCCGTGTTGAAAGCGCAAAGGCGTGACGCGCGCCTGCAAGCCGTGGCGCCGGCCGCCCCGCGCTTGCGTCGCCGTCACGAGAATGCGTGACACGTCGATGCGGGCGAACTCTGCGGTGCGCACGACGAGATCACCCAGCAATTGCCGCATGTGCCAGCTGAAGTCGAACGGTTGCCCGGCAGGTCCGGTGTCATGCCAAGGTTGACCAACGCTCGACGGTGCAACGGCACCAGCGCGCGGCGGCTGGATAACGTGCACCGGCAGAGGCTGGGCGACCGTCCGCCAGCGCAGCACGAGCCGATAGCCATCGGGAGCAGATTCGCAAGAACGAGGGCCAGCCACGCATGGACCTCCGCGCTGGAATGTCAAAATGGAAAACGAGCCCAGCCTTGTCGGCACAGGCAATTGAGCTGAAATCGCCAAGGGACGCAGCTGATGCAAATTGGCGAAACGTCTTTCGCCAATCGCCGCTGACCAAAGCAAGCGACATTAATCATGTCCGGCAGTTTCTTCGGAATCCACTCAATTCTTGGCGCGAGCTTGCCGATAAGGCAAGAGAATCCACCAGAATCGGTTGTTCTCTCGGCACTGGGAAAGGCGATTGTCATGACGACGCGGAACCGCTGGGCGTGGCTGATGAGCGCGGGCATGGGGCTGAGCCTGGCTTTGCTCGCCGGCTGCCAAACCTGGGTGCCCGAAGCAGGCATCACCATGCCCTCACCCTCTTATCTGAAACATCCGCCGCAGTACATTCCGCGCTCACCGGCGTTTCCTTTAGCCAAGGAATCGGCGAGTCTCGAGGAAGCCACGGCCAAGCAGAACCCCGGCCCGTTGCAGCCATAATTCTAAGCGGGTGTCGCGAATCCGAATCTTCGGAGTGCGCTATTCGATATTCGGTGGTGGCTGAGTTTGCCCACAGCAGCCCGGCTGCTTCAAGCAGCCGGGCTGCTGTGCCGGCGAACTGAGACACTGCCCGTTGTTCAGATGGGCGCTCGCCCGATCACTTCCCGTGTCTTTTTTTGGCGATTTTGCCAAACTTTCTTCTACAATAGGCGACAGCATCGCGGACAGCATTTCTGGCTGGCACGGCGGCCCGATCCGCAGCCGGATTGCGCAGGACAGCGATGCCGCTTTTTCAGAAATTTGGTTGCAAGAAGCCGATTCAACAGCGATACTCTGGTTTCCTCGCTGCGCCCAAGGCCATCACGAACTGCTTGACCTATGCTTGGGAAGGTCCGGAAACCCTTGCCTTGCATGGCTCCATTCGGCAGATTCGACGGGATCGAGGTCGTCTATGAAACTGAGCTTGGTGGTCACCACCGCCGGCAAAGCGCAGGGACAAGTGATTCCCATCAAGCTGTCCCAATTCGTCATCGGCCGCGATCCGCAGTGCAATCTGCGACCGGCCAGCGCGCTCATCAGCAAGCGGCATTGCGCGGTGCTCATCAAGAGCGGCCAGGTATTCGTCCGGGACTTTGAAAGCACCAACGGCACGTTCATCAACGAGAAGCCGGTCAAGGGCGAAGCGCCGCTGCAGAACGATGATGAATTGAAAGTGGGCCCGCTGTGCTTCAAGGTGGTGATCGAGGACCAGGCGTCGGTCAGCAAGCCGACGCCGCCGCCGAAAGCCCCCGGGGGCGCCGACGACGAAGAGGCGGCCGCCTTGCTCTTGGGCCTGCAAGATGAAGGCGGCGCGGGCGACGCCGCCACGGGAGACTCCGCGGTGCCGGCCGGCAGCACGGTCTTCGACTTGCCCAACCCTGTCGGAGCGCCGGGCGAGGCCGAGAAGAAGCCCGACGCGAAAAAGCCCGACGCTAAGACCGCCTCCGCGTCCGCCTCCAAGGCCGCCGAATCGCTGCTCGCCAAATACTCGCGCCGGCAACGCTAATCTCGTTGACAAAATGTGGGATAGAACTCCGTTTCTGTCCGATTGGGACATTAGCAGACTTCTATCCCACGTTGTTCTGCGAACCGCAGCGAAACATCATTTCTCATGCCGAATCCAACTACATCTTGCACTGATGACGCGCGCGTCCGCGCCTGGGTGCGCCGCCGCTTGCTCGCTTGGTTCGACCGCCACGCGCGCGATCTGCCCTGGCGGCGCGGCCGTGATCCGTACGCCATCTGGGTCAGCGAAATCATGTTGCAGCAGACCCAGGTCGCCACCGTAATCGATTACTTCCAGCGCTTTCTGGCGGCTTTTCCTGACGTCGCCGCCCTCGCCGCTGCCGACGAGCAGCAGGTGCTGCGTCTCTGGGAAGGCCTCGGCTACTACCGCCGCGCCCGTGCCCTCCACCAGGGAGCGCGCCGATTATGCGCGGAACATGGCGGCCGCATTCCCAACGATCCCGAGGCGCTCGCGCGGCTCCCTGGCCTGGGGCGCTACACCGTGAACGCCATCCTGTCACAGGCGTATGAACGCCGTTTGCCGATCGTCGAGGCCAACAGCCGACGCGTGCTTTGCCGGCTCTTGGGCGAGCGCGGCGATCCGGGCAAGGCGCCAGTCCAGGACCGGTTATGGTCGGCGGCGACGGCGTTGTTGCCGGCGTGCCGCATCGGCGCCTTCAACCAGGCGCTCATGGAGCTCGGCGCTCTCATCTGCACGCCCGCTGCTCCCGCGTGTGATCGCTGCCCACTCGCCCGCTATTGCCGCTCATTCCAGCAAGGTTGGCAGGATCAAATCCCCAGAAAGTCGTCGGCGCCGCGGATTGAAGAAGTCCGCGAGGTCGCCGTCGCGCTTTGGCGCCGGCGGCAGGTGCTGCTCGTGCAGCGACGCGAAGGCGGTCGCTGGCCGGGGATGTGGGAACTGCCGCGTTGCACTGTCCCAGCTCGAGCGGAGCCAGAGCAGGTCGCTGCCGACCTGCTCGCCGAACTGGGATTGCGTGCCGACCTTGGCGCCGAATTCGCCACCCTGCGCCACAGCGTCACGCGCTTTCGCATCACGCTCGTTTGCCTGAAAGCGACGTGGCGCCGCGGCGCCTTTCGTCCCGGCTTGTATCCCGTAGGCCGCTGGGTCGCGCCGGCGCAATTGGCCGACTTCCCGCTCAGCCGCCCGCAGCGCCGGCTCGCGGAGTTGTTGTGCCGTCCCCGGACGGTTCATCTGTTTTAGCGGTGCGGCCTTTGCTATAACGAGCAGCGGGTTTCCTCATTCTTTCTTGAAGGAGATGCTTCATGCGTACGATCTTTCAATGGACGGCGCCCGCCGTGCTGTTTGCCTGCGTGCTGGGCTGCAGCCAAGATCCGCCGTCGGCGAAAAAGGCACCCGGTCCGAACATCGCGACCCCCAAGCCTGACGCCACGTCTGCCATCGCCGCCGCCAACCTGGTGACGTTGCACGTCGAAGGCATGGTCTGACCGAATTCCTGAGTGAACAGGGCGAAGGAAGCCCTGGCCAGTCTGCCGTGGGCAGACTCGAACAACGTGCAAGCCGACATTCAGAAAAAAGAACTGCGCTTCGGCGTGGCCGACATGACAAAGTTCGATGAGCAACAACTCAAGGACGCCTTCAAAAAGAAGAACTTCGAAACCGTCGAAGTGCTCAGCAAACCGAAAACCTGAGAAACGGTTTAGAAGCTGTTTCGAAACGGGGACTGGCCCGTTTGCCTTGGGGGGCCTGTCCCCGTTTTGAAACAGCTTCTTAGCCGGGCACCTCAATACCATGAACGATCATGCCTCGACCCGCGCGTTTCCCGACGCGCGGGTCGTCGCATTTTCCCCCGCTTGCCGCGCTCGCCGAGATTTCGACGAATCTCCTGGTGACAATGCCGCAACGGTTCGCTATGCTCCGCCCCCTGTGGATCATGGCCAACAGATTCGAGGACGAAGCATGCGGCCGCTGTTTGGTTCCTTGCTGACTTGCGCGTTCGGCTTTTCCGGCTGCTTTCAGACGGCGCCGCGCTTGCCGCCCAGCGAGGCGCCGGTGCTCGCCATGGCGGGGCCGCGCCTCGGCCAACCAGCGCCCGAGATCGTCGGCGATGACCTGGACGGCGTCCCGTTCCGCCTCAGCGACTATCGCGGCAAGGTCGTGGTCCTCGATTTCTGGGGACACTGGTGACCGCCGTGCCGGGCACTCTATGCCCACGAGCGGTCGCTCGTCGACAAGCATCGCGATCGTCCTTTTGCCTTGCTGGGCGTCAACAGCGATCAAGACCGCGACCTGGTCCGCGCGGCGGTCGCCAAGCATCACCTCAACTGGCGCTCCTGGTGGGCCGGCGGCTGCGACGGCCCCATCCCGCGCCAATGGCAAGTGACCAGTTGGCCCACTATCTACGTGATCGACGCCCAGGGCATCCTTCGCCATCATCTCACCCCGACCCAAGACCTGGACCGCATTATCGAATCGCTGTTGCGCGAAGCAGAGCAGGGGCCACGCGGGTGACCGCATCCTTGATTACCGTTTAGCGCTTACCGTGTGTCACACAATCGCGCGGGGTCCGGCAATCGCTAAACGCAAGCATGCCGATTCCTTTTTGTTCGTCGAATCTTTACAATGGATTCCTGAACCTCCTGCCCTGGCGTCCCTCGGACTATCCACGCATGCGGATTATTCGCTCCTTCGGTTTTGCCGCGGCGCTGCTTGTGGCTTTCGCCGCGCGCGCTGAAGCGCAGTCGCCCGAAGCGTTGGAGTTCTTCGAAAAGCGCATTCGGCCTGCGCTCGCGGAGCACTGCCACAAATGCCACGGCACCGAGAAGCAAAAGGGCCATCTCCGCCTCGATAGCCGCGCGGCAATTCTCAAGGGCGGCGACTCCGGTCCGGCTCTCGTCCCCCGCGACAAAAACAAAAGCTTGATGCTCAAAGCGATCGGCTACGGCGATCCGGAGTTGCGCATGCCGCCGCGCGGCAAGCTGCCCGACACGGTCATTGCGGATCTTACAAAGTGGATTCAGCTCGGCGCGCCTTGGCCGGACGATGCCAAGAATCAAAAGCTGGCGGCGACGAGAGAATTCGATTTGAAAACGCGCAACCGGCACTGGTCCTTGTTGCCGTTGCAGCCTGTGCCGGTGCCACCCGCTCTTAAGAACGGGGGGGCAAAGGGCGCGTGGGTGCAAGTGCCGATCGATGCGTTCATTCGTGCGAAGCTGGACGAGAAGGGACTTGCCCCGGCGCCGCCTGCCGATCCGCGCACGCTGTTGCGGCGCGTGTACTTCGATCTGATTGGGCTGCCGCCGACGCCGGCGGAAGTGGCGGAGTTCGTCGCGGCGTGGGAAGCTGCGAGCGCGCAACGGCAAGCGAACTCGGGAGTCCGTACTCAGTACTCTGTACTGGAGAACGTTGTCGACCGTTTGTTGGCGTCGCCTCACTACGGCGAGCGCTGGGCGCGCCACTGGCTTGACCTGGTCCGCTATGCCGAATCGCAGGGGCACGAGTTCGACTTTGAGATTGCCGACGCCTGGAAATATCGCGACTACGTGATCCGCGCATTCAACGACGATGTGCCCTACGATCAATTCGTCCGTGAACACATCGCCGGCGATCTCTTGCCCAACCCGCGCCGCCGCTCCGAAAAGGGGACGCAGAACTTTCTCAACGAATCGATCCTGGCCACCGGCTTCTGGTGGATGGGCGAGGCCAAGCATTCGCCGGTCGATTCGCGCGCCGACCAGGCCGACCGCATCGACAACCAAATCGACGTCTTCGGCAAGGCGTTCCTGGGCATGACGATCGCCTGCGCCCGCTGCCACGATCACAAGTTCGACGCGATCTCAACGAAGGACTACTACGCCCTCGCCGGTTTTCTGCAAAGCGCCCGCCCGGACCGGGCATTCCTGGATTCTGTCCAGCAGCGGCAACGGGCGCTGGAACCGTTACGCAAGACGCGCGCGGCGATCCAGGACCTGCTGCCACGTCAGCAGGCCGCGCAGCCGCATGATCAACCTCACATCGGCATCGTGTTCGCGCAATTCTCCAAAGGTACATTCGGCGACTGGATCGTCACCGGCGATGCATTCAGCGACCGGCCGAGCGGCGCCGGCGACGTGATGATTCACGCCGATCGGGCTGCTGAATTGATTCAGGCGGTGACGCCCGGCATCGCGCACAGTGGGTTGTTGTCGGTAAAGCTGCAGGGCACACTGCGTTCGCCCACCTTTGTGATTCAGCACAAGAAAATCCACTATCGCCTGGCGGGCAAGCAAGTGCAGGTTCGCCTGGTGCTCAACGGCCTGCAACTGATTCAGGAACCCATCTACGGCGGTCTGAAATTCAGCGTGGACAACGAGACGCTGCACTGGCGCACGCAGGACGTGTCGATGTGGCTCGGCCAACGCGCCTACATCGAGATTCTCGACGACGGCCCCGGCTATGCGGCTCTCCAGCAGGTGGTGTTCAGCGACGATGCGAGCCCGCCTGCCGAGCCGCGCGGACTGTTAACGAAGCAGCCGATGATGAATGACGACGATCGTGCGAAGGTCATGCCGCTCTTGGACGAGTTCCGCAAGGCCGAGGCCGCCTTGGAACCGCCGCACCGCGCCCTGGCAACCGCCGACGGCAACGGCGTCGATGAGCACGTCTTTATCCGCGGCAATTCCAAGAAGCTCGGCGACGTCGTGCCGCGCCGGTTCCTCGAAGTCTTCGGCGGCGGCGATGTTGCACCGCCAGCCCACGGCAGCGGTCGGATGCAGCTTGCCGACCAGATGCTCGACCCAGCCAAAACACCGATCGTGCCGCGCGTGCTGGTCAATCGTGTGTGGAAGCATCATTTCGGCGAAGGTCTGGTGCGCTCGCCGGACGATTTCGGATTGCTCGGCCAGGCGCCGACGCATCCGGAATTGCTCGACTATTTGGCAACCGAGTTCGTCACGAACGGCTGGTCGCTGAAGAAGCTGCACAAGCTGATGATTCTCTCGAGCACCTATCAGATGGGCAGTCGAGGTAAAACAGGCGCCGACGAAGCCGATCCCGACAACAAGCTCCTGCACAAGATGCCCGTGCGCCGTCTGGAAGCCGAGGCAATTCGCGATGCGCTTCTCGCCGTTTCGGGCCGCCTGGATCGAACTTCGTTGGGCCCGAGCGTGCCGGTTCATCTGACGCCGTTCATGGTGGGGCGCGGCCGGCCTGGCGTGACCGGACCACTCGACGGCAACGGCCGCCGCTCGATCTACATCGCGGTGCGCCGCAATTTCTTGACGCCGATGTTCGTCGCCTTCGATTATCCGACGCCGTTCTCGACGATGGGCCGGCGTTCGGTCTCCAACGTGCCGGCGCAAGCGTTGACGATGCTCAACAATCCGCTGGTCATGCAACAGGCGGAACTGTGGGCGAAAAAGGTGCTCGCCGAACCGGGCTTGAGCGCGGAGCAGCGTGTGCGACAAATGTACGAGACGAGCTTGAGCCGGCCGCCAACGGCGTCGGAGCTGGGGGATGCACTGGCGTTTTTGCAGGAACAGGCTCGATTTCACGGAAACGCCGACGATCCGCGGGCCTGGGCTGATTTCGCCCATGTGCTCTTCAATGTGAAGGAATTCATATTTGTGAATTGAGGTGATTCATGACCACGATTCATGCCCAAGTCGTTGGGGATCAAGTTGTGTTGCCGCGCGGCGAGTGGGATCAATTGGTCTTGCTCGCTCGGAAGGCGGACAACAACGTTGAAGTGTATGCAAGTGACGACGATCTTCCAGCACTCGGCTTGACGATCCTCGCTCGGGACGGCAAGGCATTCGACTGGCTCAAGGACGAGGATGATTTGTACTCGCTTGCCGACCTCAAGGTGCGCTACCGATGAAACGCGGCACGTTGGTTCTGACGCCGTTTCCCTTCACGGATCTAGCCGGCAGCAAAGTTCGGCCGGCCGTCGTGGTGTCGCGCTCGGATCGATCGGGCAGTGACGTGGTATTAGGCTTCGCAACGTCGTTCAAAGGACAATCGCTTCTGGCAACCGACTTGCTCGTTCTCAAATCGCATCCAGACTATGCTCTGACTGGGTTGAAAGCGGAAGCGGTTGTCAAACTTGACAAGTTGGCAACCTTGGATCGATCATTGATCCATGGCGAAATCGGCGAATTGTCAGCGGCGTTGTTGGCCGACCTTGATATCAAGTTGCGTTACGCACTTGAACTGTGACAACGAGCAGCAACTGTGAACGAGATTCAAGTCGCCCCTCATCCCCTGCTCGACCTCCGCGCTTTCACGACGACCTTCCCCGCGTCGCTCGGTGAGTCGCCGACGCCGCCCGATATTCTCGCGCTCTTGAAGCTAGACGCCCCGGCCCCTTTCCGCAGCGACGAAACCATACGCGACGCCGTACGCCAGCTTCTGCGTCATGGCGGCTTCAAACCCGCGGGCCGCAGCAAGCCGGCGTCCGAATACCTCATCAAGGCGGTCGGCGAGGGCACGCTCGGCACAATCAACGCCGCGGTCGATGTCTGCAACATCGTTTCGCTGCACAGCGGGTTGCCGATCAGCGTCGTCGATCTCGCCAAGGCCCAGCCGCCATTTCGTGTCGCCGTCCAGCCGGCCGGCGCCGCGTATGTGTTCAACGCCTCGGGCCAAAGCATCGATCTGGCGGGTTTGCTTTGCCTCGAAGACGCCGCCGGGCCGTGCGGCAACGCGGTCAAGGACGCCCAGCGCACCAAGACCGACGCGGCAACGCGGCAGACGCTCACGGTGATCTGGGGCGCCAATTCGTTAGGCGAGCGCGCTCGCCAGGCGGAGACGTGGTATCGCGAATTATTGCATCAGATCGGTGCGGTCACGGAAGATGTGCGGCAAACGTAAGCCCACGGACGGTGGTCCGTGGGCTTGCTGACTGGAAAGCTACTTCTTTTTGCCCTTGTCGGCCGCCGCCGCCGCGGGCTTGGCGCCCGCTGCCGGCTTGGCGCCCGCCGCCGGTTTCCCCGCTGCTGCCGCCGGAGCGCCCGCCGCTGGAGCTGCCGCTCCCTCGGCCCCTTCCCCCGGCTTCTCCTCTTCCTTGGCCTTCTTGACCTTCTTGACGACGATCTTGATGACCTTGACCTTGGGCAAGCCGAACGGGCTGCCGTCTTCCGGCCAGCGTTCCTCGGTCTTGAGGCGGAGGATGCGTTCGCCGCGCGTCAACACATTGCGGGCGCGCTGCAGCGTGTTCTTGCGGCGCAGGCTTTTATCGATGGACATGGATTGGTTCCTTTGCAAATTCTGGAATGGACATGATAAATGGACGGGGAAAAAACGACAAGGGACGCGCACATGCTTGCGTTTAGCGCGCCATGTGTGGCGACGCGCGGCGCGACTTTTCATCGGTTGCGCTAAACGCAAGCACGATCCACATTATTTGACCTCAACTACCACCACATCATACGTCCCCGCCCGATTGGTGATGAACGCCAAGCGCCGTCCATCCGGCGACCACGTCGCGAAATTATCGACGCCCGGATGATTCGACACGTTGCGTGGTTCCGAACCGTCGGCGTTCATGACGTAGATCTCGTAGTTGCCGTCGCGGTTACTCGTGAAGGCAATGCGCTTGCCGTCCGGCGACCAGACCGGCCAGTAATCCATCTTCGGATGATTGGTGAGATTGCGCTGATTCGAGCCATCGGCGTTCATGACCCAGATGTCGAAGTTGCCGGACCGGCCGCTGGTGAAGGCGATCTGCTTGCCGTCGGGCGACCAGGTCGGGCCGGTGTCCGGGCCGGGGTCGCTGGTGAGCCGTTTGAGGTTCGTGCCGCCGGCGTCGCACACCCAGATGTCCTGGTTCTTGTCGCGCGTGCTGGCCAGGGCGATCAGCTTGCCGTCCGGCGACCAGCGCGGCGCCTCGTCAAACGCCTTGTGCGGCAACACCGTTTTGCGATTGGCCCCGTCCGCGTCGATCACATCGATCTGCAGCTTGCCGTCGGTGCCCTGGAGCTGATCGTAGACGAACACGATGCGTTTGCTGTCCGGCGACCAGTGCCCATCGAAGTGCGGCATCGGCTCCTTGGGCATGATCGCCTTGACATCGGTGCCGCCGGCGTTCATCGTCCACAGCCCCATCTTGCCGGCATGGATGCGCGTGAAGAGGAACTTCTTGCCGTCCGGCGACCAGGAGAGATGCTGGATGAAGTCGCGAAATTTCGAGACGCGCTGCGGTTCTTGGGCTACCGATGCGCCAAGGAATACCAACGGCAGTAGCGCAAGGATACATCGCATAAATATCGGAGATGGCTTGCCGTTTAGCGCGCACATCGCGGTTTCGGGATCAATATCCTGCGTGCGATGCTGGGCGCGCTAAACGTAAACAGGTCATCGGGGCCGCGTTAAACGTAAACAGGTCATCGTGCCTTGCCCACGCAGAACAAGTGATTCTGCCCGCGTAGATACAGCCGGCCATCGACGACGGCGGGTGAGGCGACAAAGCGTTCGTCCATTTTGTTCTGGGCCAGGAGCTTGAAGGTCGGCTCGGCGGCGAAAACGAAGACGTCGCCGTCTTCGGTCGGGGCGTAGATTTTGCCGTCGATCAGCACCGGTGAAGCGAAGAACTTGTAGGCGCCGGTCAGGCGCTCGTACCAGATTTGCTTGCCGGTCTTGGCTTCGTAGCAGCCGGCGTTGCCTTTTTCGTTCACGAAGTAGACATGGCCGTCGCGGGTCAGCGGGCAGGCGACGTACGGGAAGACCTTGTTGCCGTCGCCCCAGGCAAACGTCGGAGCGCCGCCGTTCTTGGGCAGCGTCAGGGCGACCATGCGTCGATCGCCGCCGCCGTCGCCGCCCGTCGCAAGCAGCGTATCGCCGACGACAAGCGAGCTGGCCACGGTTCGCAGCGGAAACTTGAAGCCCTTCTTCTCCCACATCCAGTCCCAGCTCCATAGTTCCTTGCCCGTGTCCGGATTGTAGCCGGCAATCGACATCGTGCTGGTGACGATCAGCTCGGTGCCGCCGTTGCGCTCGAGGAGGAATGGGGCGGAATAGCAGGCGCGGTAGCCCTCGCGCGGTGTTTCCCACACCCGGTCGCCGGTTTTCTTGTTGAAGGCCATCAGCATCGGTTGCGGCGCGTCGGCAATCGGATTGCCTTTGATGTCCTTGATGTCGCCGTCGAGTGCGAAAATGATCTTGTCGCCGACGACGATGGGCGAACTGCCGGTGCCGTGCTGGCTAACCCAGGGGCCGAGATTCTTCGCCCACTGCACCTCGCCCTTGTGATTAAGCGCTGTCATCTGGACCGAGTGGCCGTCCCAGATGGGAATGTACACGCCATCGGCATCGACCGCAGCCGTCGCCGAGGCATGCGAGGTGTCCTTGCGGCTCAGTTTGACGTTGTCGCCCGGGAAGTCGCGCTGCCAGCGAATTCTCCCGTTGACGGCATCGACGCATACGATCAGCCGTTGCTTGGCGTCGCTGCTTGCTGTTAGCAAATAGAGATTCCTTTCCCAGACTACGGGGCTCGAGTTGCCGGCGCCGGGGATCGGCGTTTTCCAGAGGACGCCGCTCTTCGCGCTGAACTCGACGGGGATATTCTGCCCCTCGGCGACGCCGGCGCCGTTGGGTCCGCGGAAGCGCGACCACGTTTGAGCGTTGGCTGTTTGGATCGAGCTGAAGAGAAGCAGGGCGCAAAGGCCCAAACGAAGCGAGTGCATGGTGGGAAAACCTCGTAGGTGGGAAACGGCCTGACGACCGTTAAGCTGATTATCGCAAACAGATCGATTGGGTCAAGCATTTCGCTGAGCGCCAATGCCGCTGAACGATTCACGGCTGCGATTCGTCTTTAGGGAAGGAGGCACGCAGCGATCAAGTCTGCCCGCGAATTGCTTCGCGTCCCCAATCATGATATCGTGAGCATTGACCTACCGTCCGGAGCACGCCGAAGGATGTTCGATCCCTATCACAAATGGCTGGGCATACCGAAAGACCAGCGGCCGCCGACGCATTATCAGCTTCTGGGTCTTGCTCTGGGTGAATCCGACCACGAGGTGATCGAGGAAGCGGCGATCCGGCAGTCGGCGCATCTGCGCGCCTATCAGATCGGCCCGAACGCCGCCGACTGCACGCGCATTCTCAACGAGCTCGCCAAGGCACGCACGACGCTGCTCGATCCCGCCAAGCGCAAGCAATACGATCAGCAAATCGTGCCGAAGCAAGCCAGCACTGCCGTCACCGCCCAGGCGCCGACGCCGACCGTTAGCCCGTTCGATCAGCTCGAATCCGCCAGCAGCAAGGCAAAGCTGGTGAGCGTCAAGCGGCCGGTCAAGAGCGGCGCCGGCTTGTTGATCGGCTTGAGTATTGCAGTGCTGGGCATCGCGGCGACCATCGTCGTTGTGATGATGCGCAACCGCGGCGAGGAGAAGCCGAACGTCGTCGTGCAGAAACCGCCCGACGACAAATCCAAACAAAAGCCGCCCGACGACAAGCAAAAACCCAAGCCGCCCGACGACAAGAAGCACGAGGACGACCTGCCGCCGCCTTTGACCAAGGAACCGCGCGACCGGCTCTTGGCGCAGGCCGAAGCGTACTGGCAACTCGGCTACGGCGGCAAAGGAGCCAAGCATCCGTTGACGACCGCGGGCGCGGTGGACCTCAAGCAGCCGGCGGCAGGACCCAGCGCCCGGCCCGGCGCCAAGGTGGCTCGGCTGGCAAAGGGATACTTCAACGCCGGTTCCGCGGTGCTCGCCCAAGGCGAAGCGCTGACGCTGTTGGTCCGCGCACGCGATCCGCAGGGCAGTTGGAATCACGCGATCTTCGCGCGGCGCCGCGGTCCCGAAAGCCTGGACATCAATTGCAACCTGGCTGGTTTCAGCGGCGAGATCATCTTCGAAATCAGCACTGACACCGGCACGCACATCCTCCGCATGCCGCTCAGCCGCGTCGATGCGACTGCCTGGCACGATCTACTTGTTCGCTATGACGGGGAATGGCTGCAACTCTGGTGCGATGGCACGCTGCGCGCCGAAAAGCCGTGCCGCGGCGCTATCAAGCCGTCGAACGCGCCGGTGCTAATCGGCGCCGCCACGGAAGGCAACAAGATCGACTTTCTTTTCACCGGCGAAATGGAAGAAGCCGCATTCTGGAATCGCGCATTGAGCGACGCTGACTTGCTCAAGCTCTTCCGCCAGCAGCAACTCGCCCGCGCCGTGCCCGACCGGCCCATGGTTGCCGCTCTCCAACCGGAAACCAAGCCCGAGACCAAGCCGGAAACCAAGGTCGAGGTCAAGCTCGATCCCAAATTCATCCCGAAATGGGAATCGATCAAGTGTCCCAGTTATTGCTCGATCGCGATCACGCCGGACGGCCACCGCGCCGTCACGGCGGGCCCCGGTGTCGACGTGTGGGATTTGACGACGGGAAAGCGCGTCAAGAACTTGCTCGATCCGGGGAGCAAGATCCTTGGCAGCGTCGCCGTGTCGCCGGACGGCAGCCAGGCGTTGGCCGTCGCCGGCGACTACCATTTGTATCGCTTTGACCTGATCACCTTGACCACGTCACGGACCTACGAATATCAAGGCGCCCGGCCCAACTGCATCGCCTGGTCGCCCAATGGACGCTATGCCGCGGTCGGCGGCCAGAACCTCGACATCATCGACACGGACACTCTCGCCGTCAAACAGGTGATCCCGCCCGACAAAGACCAAGGGCCGGTACTCGCTGCCGCTTTTCTCCGCGACGGGTTCATCGTCTTCGGCCACGAGAACGGCGCCGTTCGCCTGGTCCCCGTCACCGGCGGCGCCGCCGAATTCAGGTACAGCCATGCCTTGGCGACGCCCGTGCATCATTTGGTCTCTGTGCCTGGTCATGTCCTCAGCGCGGGGGCTGACAAGTCGTTGTACGTCTGGGACACCGGCAAAAAACGCATCGAGCGGTATGACGCCAAAACGAACGTCCGCGCCATGACCACCTCTCCCAAAGGCAGCTATGTCATCACCAGCGGCGACGACAAAAAGATCCGCTTCTGGGCCGCGAAAACAGGCCGGATCGTGCACATCTACACCGGCCACGACGCCACCGTTCGCGCCCTCGCGTATTCTCCCAACGGCCGGTTCTTCCTGTCCACCAGCGATGACGGCACGCTGCGCGTTTGGCGAATGCCGCCGGAAATCGGCGGCAAGTGATGCTGCTCTGCGTCGCGGCCAACTCGCAACCCCTTGGCCGCGACGGTGCGCTACGTAACACATTTCAAAATATTGACTTGTGACATCACTTCCTCCGTCGCGGCGGCATGGTTCAAAAACGCGCGGTTACGGGCGCCAAGCGACAGTGCAATCGACTGGGCCACTTGGCCTAGTCGGTCCAGTCGTGGCGCTTTTCCGTAACCATCAGATTCATAAGCCTTTGCGACACCAAAAATGGGCGACTAGGCCACAATGCATGAAACTCCACACACACAAGCTTGTTACCCGGTGTTGAACCATGCCCGACATAGCCACATAGCCACGAGACTCCACACACACACCTTGGCAACGTTGCCACCTTTTGGCAACCTTGCCGGTGTCAAGGTGGCCACTTTTTGGCAACGTTGCCCCTTTTTGGCAATGTTGCCAGGGCTGACTTCGCTTTCGCCGGGATCCCTTGGGCTTGTACGTCGTGTCCGCCTCCCTTATATTCCCCGGTTCACGCGGTAGGCTTCCCGGTCACGGATGACCCGCATGCGTATTGTCGCGCTGGTTGCCAGCCCTGATCACGTTTGTGCGCGCTACCGCGTCGCGGCGTTTCGTTCGTTCCTGGAGAACGCCGGCCACCACTTCACCGTTCAAACCCTGCCGCGCTACTGGTTGACGCGCTGGTCGCTCGGCCGCGATGCCGTCGCGGCCGACGTGGTGATCGTGCAGCGGCGTTTGCTGTCGGCGTGGCAGTTGCGCACCTTGCGCCGCCAGGCGCGACGTCTCATTTTCGATTTCGACGATGCCGTCTTCCTGCGCGATTCCTACGATCGCCGCGGCTTGCACTGCTCGCACCGGTTGCAAGACTTCGCGGCCATGGTGCGCGCCGCCGACGCCGTTGTCGCCGGCAATGATTGGCTGCGCGATCAGGCCCTGCACTGGGCCGGGGCGGAGCGCGTGCATGTGATTCCGACGTGCGTCAATCCGCAGATCTATCCGTTGGCCGCACACCCCCCCGTTCCCCCCCTTGCGAAGGGGGGGCTGGGGGGGGAGGCGGCCGTGCGTCTCGCCTGGATCGGTTCGTCCAGCACCTTGCAAGGACTGGAGCGAATTCAACCGGTGCTTGAGCGGCTGGGCAACACCTATCCCGGCTTGCGTTTGCAGCTCATCTGCGACAAGACCTTGCCGTTGCAAGCGCTGCCCGTTGATTTTCGGCCATGGTCGCAGGCCACGGAAGCGCGCGACCTCGCGGATGCCAGCATCGGCATTAGCTGGCTGCCCAAAGACCTGTGGAGCCAGGGCAAGTGCGGACTCAAGGTGTTGCAATACATGGCCGCCGGCCTGCCCGTGGTGGCCAATCCCGTCGGCGTGCAAGGCGATTTTGTTCAGCCGGGCATTACCGGATTCTGGGCCGATTCGGCCGACGAATGGGTCGAGGCCGTCGGTCGGCTGGTATGCAATGCGGCGTTGCGGCAGCGGCTGGGCCGGGCCGGGCGTCGCCTCGTGGAACAGGAGTATCACGTCCAGCGCGGCGCCGAGCTTTGGCTCGACGTGCTGCGCGGACAGCAAGCGTCGTCGCCCCCCGAAAAGGGGACAGGACCTCTGCATGCAAAAGGTCCTGTCCCCTTTTCGGGGGCCAGGAAGTCCGCATGAAGGAACCGCTCCTCGCCGTTGCTGCGGGCTCCTTCTGCTGGCGCCTGCAGCCTGAGTTTGCCCGGTTGCTCGGACCGGCAGGCATCCGCCTGGAAGAGTGGCTGCGCGCCGGCCAGGCCACCGTGGTCAAGCAAGGTCCGCACCGCGTTGTCTATCGTGTGGCGCTGGCAAACGTCACGTTCTATGTCAAACACAACCTGACGCCCGACCGCGTCACCTGGATTCGGCAGCTCGTGCGGACCAGCAAGGCCCGGCGCGAATACGACAGCTCCCTGGAAGTCGCCGCCCGCGGCATTCCCACGGCGGTGCCGCTCGCCTGGGCGCAGCAGCGCGGCCTGCTCAGCAACGGCGAGAGCATGCTGATCACCCGCAGCCTGGACGACACGCAGCCCCTCAACCTGTTCGTGCAGCAAATGCTGCCGGCGATGCCGCCCCGGCGCCGGGCCCAATTGCGGCAACGGCTCGCGGTCGCACTCGGTGAATTCCTGGCGCGCATGCATCAGGCCGGCATTCGCCACAACGACCTGCACGCCGGCAATCTGCTCATCCGCCTCGATGCCGACGATGTGCCGTCGCTGTTTCTCATCGATCTGAACGACGTTCAATTCGGCCCCACGTTGACCTGGCGGCAGAGTTTCGACAACCTCGTGATTCTCAATCACTGGTTCGTGATGCAGGCGGCGCGCTCGGACCGCATGCGCTTCCTGCTCGGTTACCTGCAAGCGCGGCCCCTGCCCCCCGAAAAGGGGACAGGACCTCTGAATGCAAAAGGTCCTGTCCCCTTTTCGGGGGGCCTCAGCCAAGACCTGCGCGACCCGCTGGTGCGCTGGTGGCTGCGCCGGCTCGAACAAGCCACCTGGCAATCGCTGCAACGGCTCTGGCGGAGCCGTGATCGCCGCTGCTTGGTGGACAACCGCTACTACCACCGGCTCGACAGCCCGCACGCCACCGGCCACGCCGTCACCGACCTGGACGCCGATCTGGCCGCGCGACTGCTCGCCGATCCGGACGCGCCGTTCCGCCGCACGGATTCGATCGTTCTCAAATCCTCGGCCACGAGTACGGTCGTCGAGTTCACCGCCCTGGTGGATGGCCGCCCGACGCGGCTCGTCTACAAGCGCTTTTACGTGAAGAAGACCAGCACGCCCTGGACATCGCTGGTGCGCAAGCCGCCGGCCTTGCGCTCCTGGCAGCAGGGCCAGGGTTTCCGCGAGCGCGGCTTGCCGACGGCGCGGCCGCTGCTCGTGCTGCACCGGCGCCGGCACGGGCTGCTGTTCGAAGGATACTTGCTGTCCACGAAGATCGAGCACGCCCAGCATCTGCACGACATCTTGGACAGCTTGCAGCGTCTGCGGCCGGCCGATAGTCGCCGCCTGCTGCGGACCCGCATCGACGTGGTGGCCCAGGCGGTGCGCGAAATGCACTGCCGACAGCTGGCGCACCGTGATTTGAAGGCCAACAACATCATGCTGGCCACGCAAGGACACGAGACGGCGGACGATCCGGCTTGGCCCGGACCCAGCCTGCTGCCGATGTCGCGCGCCGGCGTTTGGTTCGTCGATCTCGTCGGCGTCGCTGCCCAGCAAGGACTCTCCTGCGAACGCCGCGCCCAAAATCTCGCCCGCCTCAACGCCAGCTTTCATTGGCGGCCGGAGCTGACGCGCACCGATCGCGTGCGCTTTTTGCGGACGTATCTGCAATGGGGCCTGTACGGCAAGCAAGCATGGAAGACCTGGTGGCGCGCCGTCGCCCAGGCCACACAAGCCAAACTAACCCGCAATGAACGCCTCGGCCGCCAGGTGGCGTGACGCTTATTGCAAACGATTCTTTTCTTCGCACGCAGCAAAGAGATTTGAGCCACAGATGAAACACAGATCAAACACAGATTTCAAAAACAGCAAGAAGGCAGGTCTCTGCTTTGGCTTTCAATCTGTGTTTGATCTGTGTTTCATCTGTGGCTAGATTCTGTCTTTTCTTTTGGCTGCGGCGCGGCCGCGCTGGGGAGAACCGAGAGTGCTTTGGCGTCGTTGTTACTTCCTGTTCGCTTGGATGGCGCTGATGGCGCTCGCCGGCTGCGGCGCTATTCAGCTCAACCCGCTGGGCGGCCCGCGCCTGGAGCATGAAACCGTCGCCGGCACGCCGGTCAAGCACTCCTTGCGTGTTTCGCAATTCGTCTTTTACTCCGACTTCGAGCTGCAGCGCAACGCCCCCTTGTTCAAGGAACTGAGCGGCCTGCGCGAACAGGTCTTCAAAGAGCTGCAATTGCCGCCGTCGGGATCGCTGGTGCAGGTCTACCTGTTTGAGGACAAGGAAAAGTACGAGCGCTTCATGCAATCGAAGTACCCCGATCTGCCCAAGCGGCGCGCCTTTTTCGTGGCCCAGCCGCGGCGTTTCGGCGGCGCCGAAGACCTGATCGTCTACACCTACTGGGGCGACCGCATCCAGCAGGACCTGCGCCACGAGCTGACCCACGCTCTCCTGCACAGCGTGCTCAAGGACGTGCCGCTCTGGCTCGACGAGGGCCTGGCCGAATTCTTCGAAATGCCGCCCGGTTGGAAAGGCGTCAACTACCAGCACCTGGAATCTTTGCGGCGCGGCGCCAACGGCCCGGCGCCGTGCAACCTGGATCGCCTGGAACAACTTCGTGAAGTTCAGCAGATGACACCGGCCGAATACCGCGAAGCCTGGGCCTGGACGCACCTCATGCTCCGCTCCACGCCCGGCGCCAAACAGGCGCTGCTGAGCTACTTGCAAGAATTGCGCACCAATCCGCGGCCCGGACCGCTCAAGCCGCACCTCGCGCAAGCGTTCCTGTCGCTGGATGACGCCCTGCAGCGCCACCTCGCCGAATTGGAACTCAACCGGCCCAAGACGGCAACGGCACAACCCTGATCGTTGGCCACATACAATAAAGAGGTGCTGCGCCATTCTTGTGGGGCAGACATTCCTGTCTGCCACTGAAGCCGCTGAATACGCAGGCAGACAAGAATGTCTGCCCCACAAAGACCAGCCGATTCCACAAGTTTGGCGGAGAACCAATAAAGAGATACTCGGATGCGTGGCCGGCGCTGAGCCTTCGAACCCCCATACGCATCAAGTTGAGGCACGCGTTAGCCCCGAAGGGGCGACCGTGAATAGCCAGGGGCGTGAGCCCCTGGACAGAAGGGGGAGGCCCGGCAGCCCCGAAGGGGCGGCAGAGACTGTCGCCCCTCTGGGGCTCCCGATGCGACAACCACCGAATCCAGGGGCTTGCGCCCCTGGGTAGTGGGTCAGTTTGCTGTGTTGTGGTGCGGGCGTCTCGCCTGCATCGGTGCAGGCGAGACGCCCGCACCACAAACTGACCCACTACCCGCCCCTGGCTATTCACGGTCGCCCCTCCGGGGCTAACGAATGAAACTCCTCGTCACCGCCGGCAATACACAGGTCCCCATCGACCGCGTCCGCTGCTTGACGAACATCTTCACCGGCCGCACCGGCGCCGGCATCGCGCTGGCGGCTTGCGAGCGCGGCCATCGCGTCACGCTCGTGACCTCGCATCCGGAGACTGTTGCCGATTTGATCGCACCGGACGCTTGGCTTGAACACGGCACGACCATTGCCTATCGCACGTTCGACGATCTGCACACGGCGCTGGCGGTCCTGATTCCTTCGGGACCGTTCGACGCCATCATCCACGCCGCCGCCGTCAGCGATTATCAGGCTGCCGGCGTTTTTGCACGGGCGCCAGGCACGAGCTTCGAGACGGACCGGCGCACCTGGCACGGCGCCGAAGGGCCACCGGCCTTGCTCGACCGCGCCGCGGGGAAAATCAAGAGCGATGAACCCGAACTGTGGCTGCGGCTCACCCGCGCGCCGAAGCTGATCGATCGCATACGCACCGATTGGAGCTTTCGCGGCCGACTGGTGAAATTCAAGCTCGAAGTCGGCGTCACGGACACGCAACTGTTGGAGATTGCCGAGCGCTCGCGCCAACATTCGCAGGCCGACTGGATGGTCGCCAACACCCTCGAAGGCGCCGCCGACTGGGCCTATCTCGGTCCTTTCCCGGACGGCTATCATAAGATCAGCCGACTGGAGTTGCCGCGGCAGCTGCTGACGGCGTTGGAACAGTCGAAATAGTCCGTATTCTGTGGGGCACGTTTCCAGCGTGCCCCTTTTCGGGCACGTTGAAAACGTGCCCCACAGGAATCCATGGCCAATATTCTGCTCGGCGTGACCGGCTCGGTGGCCGCCATTTACACCCGCGAGCTTTTCGAGGAGCTGCGCGGCGCGGGCCACGCGCTGAAGGTGGTGGCCACCACGCCCGCTACTTACTTCTTCGATCCCGCGCTGATTGCACCGCTCGAAGCGGGCGTCCGCAATCGCGACCTGATGGTTCTCGATCAAGATGAATGGGCCAGCGATCGCTACCAGCGCGGCGACGCGGTCCTGCACATCGAGCTGCGCCGCTGGGCCGAATTGTTGCTGATCGCGCCGTTGGACGCCAATACCCTGTCCAAGCTGGCGCAGGGAATGTGCGACAATTGTCTCACGTGCGTCTATCGTGCCTGGGATCGCACCAAGCCTGTCGTGCTGGCGCCCGCCATGAACACGCTCATGTGGGACCATCCCGCCACGGTTCGCCACCTCAGCCAGATTGCGGAAGACCTTGGCGGTCGAACCGTGCCGACCTTGATCGACCCGGCAGCACGCATTGCCTGGATCAACGCCGAATGCCCGACCTTGACCATCGTGCCGCCGGTGACGAAACAGCTGGCCTGCGACGACGTGGGGCTGGGAGCGCTTGCCGACCGGCCCACGATTCTCGATGCCGTGCAGCAGACCTTGGCCAAGAAGCTGCGGTGCGTACTTGATTCATGACGGAAAAAACGCTTACGGACGGGGTTTCGCACTCGCGGGGAGGAACGGAACCTGATCGGCAGTGAAGCGTCGTGCGTACGCAATAAAGCGATATGGCGCATAGGACCAAACCACTTCTTTCGCGCGGGTTACTTCCAGGATCTCGCCGCCTTTGGAATTCACGGCCAAGGTATTGCCATTGGGAAGACGCTGGCACATGCCCCGTTCGCTCGTAAAGAACGGCCCCCAGTTTTCTCCTGAGTATGACCAGGGGAATGCCTGGGTCCGCGGGTCGTATTCCAGAATGCGCGAGCCCTTACGCAGTCCCTGGTTGTCGAAAAGCAGCAAGGTTCCGTTGTCTAGAAATTGCGCGTCGTGGGGTGCTTGCCAGGGGCCGCGTGCCGCCCAAACGACTGCGCGCGATTCCGGGTCCACGACTGCGATTGCGTCGAGATTTCGCATGGTGATCAGCAACTGACCGGCCTTCCATCCGGGAAACTTCTGGGCGAGCGCCGGAGTCAAGACCTGGACGGTATTTGTGTGAAGGGCATCCTGCTTGCGAGTCTTGTCATCGAAGTGTTGCATTGTCGATGGACTAGATTCTGCGTCCTTCTTTTTGGATGGTTCAAGTGATTGAAGGAGCGCTGCATAAGGGGAATCGCGGAAGGCTTCAAGCACTGGAATCGGTTTGCCCTTCAGTTGCCCATCGGGAGTCAACATGATCAGGGAATCGATAAGACATGGGGTCGGGATGAACTGAAGCCCGTCGGGCATGGTATTCACCGTCTCGTGCTGGACGGCATAGATGGTCCCGTCCGCCGCGACATCGACATCGTGGTGGACGCCGGCCGGGTAACTCCAAAGGATGTTCGAGTCTTTATCGAGTTTGACGAGCCCATAGCCGACCGCCGTCTGCTGCACGCCATGGAGGACGACCAGCAGGTCGCCGTTGGCGTACAAATGACAGGCGAAAAACGCGACATAAGAATCCTTCACGGGAGTCGGAACGTGACGGGGGTTCGGCCAGATCTTGCTGAACGGCACGCCCCAACTATGCTGGAGCTTGAACTGCATGTCGATGAGGTAAGCCTGGCTGCTAGCTCCATGCACGGCTGCGAAGGTGCAAAGCGTGAAGCCGTCGGAGGTCTTCTGCGGCTGGTCGATTCCCGTGTCGCCGGGCGGCAGATCTTTCTCAGTTTTTGGCGAGGAAAGGCTGGTCCGCTCAAACCAAGCTCGACAGCCGATGAATGCTTTGGCCAGGAAGTCGGAGGGAGGCAGCTCAAAGAACATGACCGCCGCGCCGAAGACGAAAAGGAGCACAAGAACGCCGGCACGGGAAGCCAAAACGGCGATCAACTTGCGCCGTGTGCCACGCGCCGATTGGAGGACAGGAGGGGTTGCAGGCATGTTGTTCGTTGACATGGTGGTTCCACCCACAGATCATTCGTGACCAGAAACAACCGCAACTCATCATGAGCGGTCATGGGAGTCAGGCTGGTCATTGACCCCCCAGCGTCGAGCGGTGCCGACGGTTTCCGTTTGGATAATCGCCAATTCTGCGGATGTCAATGGGCTCTTGTAATAATCGGGACGGCGGATGGCCGGCGCGAATTTCTCGATGATCGGAGCCGTGTCCGGCAGCTCGCAGTGTTCGAGAACGCGTTGCAGCACTTCTGCGGGCCTTTCGCATAGTTCCTCAAATCGCACCACGATCGATGCCTGCCGAATTGCCTGATGGGATTCGAGCAGGTCCGCCAGATATCTGTAGACCATGTCCCAGTAGTACGACCAGCCCCGGATTTCATTTCCGCAAGCCCAGGCGTCCTCAATCTGATTGACCCTGTCTCTATCTCCCAGGTTCATGGGACGACGATCGAGCCCGAATTCAAAATGCCCCGAATGCTGCATGACCGCGAGCGCTCTGGGCGATTGCCGGTGCCCCGCGGAGAACCATTGATGTTGACGAACCAGGGAAGCGATGTGTCCTGACGGAGCGCGAACGGGAATGACCAATTTGGCATCCGGGAAGAGTCTCAACAGGTATCCTATCCGGGCAACGTGATAGTTCGCCTTGGCCGCATATCGTGTGGCCTTTTCCACAAAAAGCAACTTGCGCAGCTGATTGAGATAATAGCTGTCGAACGTGGAGTTGCCATCCCGAGATTGCAACCGATTGTCGAAGTTGGGATCGTGACATCGAGGAAAGAACGCCATCCACAGCATCTCCTCGATCGCATCCGGGCTTTCGGATGTGATCATCACCTTGTCGCGGTGCGGCCGCTCCCGCGCTGCCGTCGGGCGGGTAAAAGAGGTCGCGCAACGCCACCAATAAGGAGTGGAAATGAACGGATAGTCCTTGATGCGCTGAGTCGCAACACTCGGATGCGCGGACAGCACTTCGTGCAGCAACGTGCTCCCGGACCTGGCAAGCCCGCAAACATAGATGGGTTTGGTGATCGGCAATTGGGAGATTCTCGACGCCAAAAGCATCGATTCGACGTCGCCAAGCCATATCCAGAAATGCGGAAAACGCCTTACGAATCTGCCAAGCACGTCCAGCATGGGCGGAACGTAAAACGCCGAAGTTCTGTCCGCCGAAGATTGCCTCGATCGCCTTGGCCCGCGAATCATCGAACGGTCCTTCCCCAGAATCACTTATGGAACCGATGGAGAGGGTGATGTGGTTGGTCCGTTTTCCGAAGGTGCTAATGGTGAGGGAGCTGGGGAAGCGTCAGCAACGGAGGTCGTGGCGGCCGATTGTTGGGCCGTCGCGTGTGCCTTGGATCCGCGCAACCAACCCAGGAATTTGTAAAATGGCCACAAAACAACACTCGTGAATGCTGCTCCCAGCATGGCAATCAACGCCATGGCATAGCCGATAAACTCCATCCCCCCGCCAGGACCGATGTAGGCCATTGCGTTGTTGGTGAGCATAAGCGTGGCGATGATTGTCCACAGCGCCACGATCGCAAATTGATTACGGCGGAACATTTTCCCTCCTCATTCCTGCAGATTGACGCCTCCGCGTCGTGCTTAGAGCTTGTTGCATCTTGACGGCCGTGACCTCTCATCACAAGCTTCTTCGACGCGCGACTTCGCCGGAGGCCCCTCGCGACTCTTGACCCTTCCCGGCGCCGACCACTTTTCTGGAGTGATCATGTTACCACACCATGCTCTTGTTTCGCAACCGTCGGCTGGCGACGCCCGCGGCGTCTTCAGGGGCCCGGCGAAGCACGCTGCGCCGCCGACGCCGCGCCGCATCGGCGTTGGCATCGACACCTCGCACTACGACCACTACGCCGCCTTCCTGGGCGACGATCTGCAACCCGCGGCGGCAGAACTTTCGGCGCACGCGACCGGTCGTGCTCGCGCCCGCCATGAGCACGCTCATGTGGGACCACCGCGCCACGGTTCGCCACGTCAGCCAGATTGCGGAAGACCGGTCCAGTCAGATCGCGCCCAGCGCGCTGGACCTGGCTGCCCGCATTGGCTGGATCAACGCCCGTTGCCCAAAATTGACCGTCGTGCCGCCTGTGTCGAAGCAACTGGCCTGCGCCAATGTGGGCTTGGGCGCACTTGCCGACCGGCCGGCTATCCTGCAAGCCGTGCAACAGGCGATTGCAGGGAAATCTGCGCCGCGGCCGTAAAGCAATGCGGCCGGCAGATTTTCATGAATTTTTCATTTTTTTTGCTTGACGCGCAACCACGCGAGCATACATAATCGACATTCAACTTAGACCGTGCTGACTCGCAGCCCGATAACTGGTCGTCAACACGGTCTAAACCGGTTCTTTTTTGTAGATTGCGCGAATACTCGCAGGCGGCGCGATCGTCCGTGCTGCGATCTTTTCCTACTTCTTTGTTCATTGTTTAAGGAGCCGACCATGTTCGCACGCATGCCGTCGCAACTGCGACGAGGGTTCACGTTGATTGAACTCCTCGTTGTCATTGCCATCATCGCCATCCTGATTGCCCTGCTGGTGCCCGCGGTCCAAAAGGTCCGCGAGGCAGCTGCGCGCACCCAGTGCCAGAACAACCTCAAACAACAGGGCATCGCACTTCACGCCTATCACGACGTGAATAAGAGATTCCCACCGGCCCTTTGCCTCGGGGCGCGCTGGTATTCGGGCTATCTGCGGGACTATCCCCCGGGTGGCTTCGCACCCGGCAGCAGTTATCCGGCGGCGGGACCGTTCTGGAGTTGGACCACACGCATCGCCCCGTATATCGAACAAGACAATGTCTTCAAGCAGTTCGACATGCGTCCTACTGGGGCCGCGTGGCCATGGTGGCAGTACATCCAAGGCCTGCCGCGGACACCCCAAAACACGCTCAACGGCATCACAGTCCCAATCATGTACTGCCCGTCCGATCCTCGCGGCATAATTGCGCTAATTGCCAAGTACCCAGAGTGGGCAGCGCTGACCGATTACATGGGAGTGACTGGCCGCGACCAATTCAAGGAAGACGGCGGGCAGGACGGGATGTTGTACGTCAACTCGGCCGTCCAAATTCCAAAGATTGCGGACGGAACCAGCAACACTCTATTGGTCGGAGAACGACCGCCGTCCAATACCCTCGACTACGGTTGGATGTGGGCCGGTTCAGGCGATTATCCGTACTTCGGAGCGACCGATGTGGTCCTCGGTGTCCGGGAGAGATTCGCTGCCTTACCTAGCCCTGGCGTCATCAGCACTCCGAATGCCGGCACGCGGGATTTCTACCGACCCGGAACGCTGAACGACCCCCAAGATATCCATCGGTATCACTTTTGGAGCCTGCACACCGGCGGCAGCAACTGGCTGTTTGCCGACGGCGGTGTCCGGTTCATCACCTACGCTGCCGGCACGCGGGTGATCGGCAATTTCAACGGCGTCACCAACCAAACTCTGTTGGAAGCGTTGGCCTCTCGTTCTGGCGGCGAACCGGTTGGCAGCGAACCGTAGATGTCTGGGCGGGCTCTTGCTTTGTCAATATTGGATTTTCGGGTTGTCCGAGCCTGAGCACTAGCGAAGGGCACAGCCGGCCCTTCGCTGGTGCCCACGCTCGGAGAATTGTCACCCCAATTTTCAAGATTGACAAGGCATTACGGCCAAGTGTGCATCCTGGCTTTTGGAGGCTTGAATATGCAAGGTGTGTTGCGCGGATTGCTGGTGGTATTGCTGGCGGCCGTAACGGTCGGCGGGCCAGTCGGGTGTTCCAATAAGGAAGGATCGCCGAATCCTGAACTCAAGATTCCGGACGTTCCTCCTTCTCCTCGGGGGGGAGGAAAGGGCGTCCTCAAGTCGGATCTCAAGGCTCCCAACAAGGATGCGAACGAGAAGGCAAGCCCGGAGAAGTAGTGAGATGTCCGAGAGTGGCAGCGAGCCTTCCAAAGCCGAATGTTGCTGCGACCGAAATGACGCGAGGTATCCGATCAACTGACGCGCTAGCGTGGTCTAGCGCGTCAGTTGTTTTTTTCGCGGCCCCTCCCATGCCCCACATCCTGCGCATCGACTTGCTGAATCATTGTTCGACGGTTTTTCGCGCGCCGTGACATGGCTCGCCAAACGGACCGCTTGCCGCTTTTCACACGAGGAGACCAGGGGTGCCGCCTAATCCTGCGTTCGGCAAGATGCGCCGGCTCGTCGTCGGCATCGGTGTGCTGATTCTAGCCATTCTTGCAACCTGGACGTGGTGGCGGCGCGCTCCCCGATCATCCATTTCCGATCCCCGTTTTGCGGCCGCGGCCGTTTGGCGGAATGTGCATCCCGACGTTCAATACCTGGGCGATGAAGCCTGCGCCGGGTGCCATGCTGCCATTGCGCGCACCTATCGTGAACATCCCATGGGCCGTTCTCTCAGCCCGGTCGCCGCCACGTCCACGCTGGAGCGTCTCGATGAACGCGCTCGCAATCCCTTCCAATTCGGTCCCTTCCATTACCGGATTGAAAACTTGGGCACGCACGTTTTTCACCGGGAGACCATCCGCGACAGCCACGACCACGTGGTCGCGGAACGGTCGGCCGACGTTCACTTCGCAGTTGGCTCCGGACGCCGCGGCCGCTCGTACCTGATCAATCAGGACGGCAACCTGCTGATATCGCCGCTGACGTGGTATCCGCAGAAGGGGCTGTGGGACCTGTCGCCGGGCTACGAGCGGCAAAATCTGCATTTCACCCGCGCCGTCATCCCGGAATGTTTGTTCTGTCACTGCAATCGCGTTGAGCCCGTGGCATCGACGATTCACCGCTACCAGGAGCCGATTTTCCGCGGCCATGCGATCGGCTGCGAACGCTGCCATGGCCCCGGCGCGCTGCACGTGCAGCTGCGGCGGAGCGGCCAAGAGGTCGTGGGGACCGATACGACGATCGTCAATCCGCGCCACCTGGAGCATGCGCGCCGCGAGGCGGTCTGCCAGCAGTGCCACTTGCAAGGCGAGGAGCGCGTCCTGCGGCGCGGGCGCGCGCATTTCGATTTCCGTCCCGGCATGCCGCTGCCTTGGTTCTACGTCGACTTTGTCAAGCCCCCGCAGCATCAGGCCGACAACAAATTCATCGGCTCCGTGGAGCAGATGTTCGCCAGCCGTTGTTTCCAAGCGAGCCAGGGTGAGACGAAAATGGGGTGCATTTCCTGCCACGACGCGCACGCGCTGCCGAAAGCTGAGCAGAAAGTCGCTTTCTACCGCGCGCGCTGTCTCAACTGCCATGCGGACCGGGGCTGCAGTCTGCCGCCGGCCATCCGTTTGCAGGAAAACCAGGCCGATAACTGCCTCACCTGTCACATGCCGCCCACCGGCTCCGAGGTCAATCACACCACGATTACGGATCATCGCATCCCGCGCCGGCTGAGCAAGCCCGCGGCGCCTGCCACCCCCCCTCTCCCCCCCTTACCAAGGGGGGGCTGGGGGGGGGGGCCGCGGGTCCCCGAGCCGTTGGGGTTGTTTCACGAAGCCCTGATCCCCCGCGCGCACCAAAAAACCCCCGGGGGGGGTCCGGGCGCT
>Ga0080064_1001390_pt1 | contig 49252 bp, 61 predicted proteins | sample Subgrocontami54m_FD_69260 | JGI IMG/M metagenome (GOLD analysis project Ga0080064, IMG submission 69260) | Subsurface groundwater microbial communities from S. Glens Falls, New York, USA - GMW46 contaminated, 5.4 m (SPADES assembly) (version 2) ...
GACATGGCCGGGGGAGCCGGATTAATGGCGGCAATAGAGTATTTACAAAAGATTGGAATGGAGAACATTGCTGCCCATGGACGAGAACTGACAAAGTATGCGTTAGAAAAATTATCGGCAATTCCGGCAGTTGCCGTTGTTGGACCGACCACCGTTGAAAATAGAAGCTCAGTAATCTCTTTTACCATTGAGGAAATGCATCCGCATGATCTTAGCGAGATGTTAGATAAAGAAAATATTGCCGTACGTGGAGGATTCCATTGTGCCATGCCCTTATTTTCCAAGTTAGGAATAGACGGAAGCATCCGAGCTTCTTTTTATTTTTACAATACCAAAGAGGATGTTGATCGCTTAGTAGAAGCGGTGAATAGGATTGTTGGTGAAACCAGAACAGAAAAGATGCAGACCATAAACAAAAATGAGATTGCCTCCGATGATTTGACCGAAGAACAGGAACTATACAAAGAGAATGTCATCGATCATTATAAGCATCCAAAAAATAAAAGAGAGATGATAGATTATACCGCAAAACGCCGCGAGGTCAATCCGCTCTGTGGAGATACAATCACAATCTATGCTAAAATAAACAATAAAGAGATAGAAGATATCTCATTTACCGGCAATGGCTGCGCTATCAGCCAAGCTTCTGCATCTCTCTTGATAGAAAATATAAAAGGTAAAAATATTGAAGAAGTGAAAAACCTGAAACAGGATAATATTTTTACATTGTTGGGAATACCTATCAGCCATACTAGAACCAAATGCGCGTTGCTATCATTAAAAACACTACATCACGCCGTGGAGGGAATCTAAGACCATGAAGAGACTAGAGATCATCGATTTACATGTAGAAGTAAACGGAAAAGAAATCATCAAAGGAGTTACACTTACATTTTACCAAGGGAAGGTGCATGCTCTGATGGGACCAAATGGTTCAGGAAAATCAACCTTAGCCCATGCTATCATGGGGCATCCTAAATACAAGATAAGCCAAGGAAAAATTTTGCTTGATGGGGAAGAAATCACTATGGCAAAGCCGGAAGTACGGGCACAGAAAGGAATATTTTTGTCATTTCAATACCCTTCAGAGATCTCTGGCGTGACCATCAGTTATTTTTTGCGGACGGCTGTGAATAATCTTCGGGAAAAGAAAGGGCTTGCCACTTATTCGGTAGTCGATTTTCACAGATTATTAAAAGAAAAGATGGCGCAGCTGAAGATTGATGCTTCTTTTAGCAAACGCTACCTTAACGAAGGTTTTTCCGGCGGAGAGAAGAAACGGATGGAAATGTTACAACTGGCGATGCTAGAGCCGGGATATGCTTTACTTGATGAAACAGATTCAGGATTAGATGTTGATGCTATGAAAACCGTAGCAGAAGGGATTGAACAAGTAAGAAAGGAACGAGAGACCGGCATTGTTATTATTACCCATTACAATAAATTTTTAGAATATGTGAAGCCTGATTCTGTCAGCGTATTGTACGAAGGAAAAATAGTCCAAAGCGGAGGATATGAAGTAGCGCAACATATTGAGAAGAAAGGTTTTGGAGAATGGGCAAAATGATAACCAAAGAACAATTGATTGAAGATGTCTTCAAGAAATATGAAGACCCTGAACTGAACATAGATGTCTGGACTTTAGGATTAATTTATGAAATTAAAATTGAGGGGAATAAAGTGAAAGTAATACTTACCTTTACTTCCGTCATGTGTCCCTTTGGACCGCAGATGGTAGAAGACCTGAAGAAGATGATTTTTGGTCAGGGCGCAGAAGAAGTGAGTATTGAAATCACTTTCACACCGCCGTGGAAACCTTCAGAAGAATTGCGGGAGATGTTGGGGGTATAGAAATAAAAATGATTTACTTAGACTATGCCGCAGCTGCACCAGTAAGAACAGAAGTAGTGAGAAACGTGGAAAAATATTTTGCTAATCCCAGCAGTATGCATGATGCTGGAAAGAAAGCAAAAGAATTGTTAGAAAATTCTCGAGAAAAAATTAAGAAAATTATGAATGCAAATATTGGAGATAAGATTATTTTCACTTCCAGCGGCACGGAAAGCGTCAATCTGGCTATCAAAGGAGTAGCTCGGGCTTATATAAAAAAAGGAAATCATATCATCACCAGCAAAGTTGAGCATAAAGCGGTGCTGGAAACGTGCAAATATTTAGAACAAGAAGGATTTTCGGTAACGTATCTTGATGTTGATAAATACGGCAGAGTTAATCCTAAAGATGTTGAGAAAAAAATTACAGCTAAGACTATTCTGGTTTCCATCATGTATGCTAATAATGAAATCGGCACAATTCAACCTCTTCAGGAAATTGCGGCCATCACCAAAAAGAAAAAAGTGTTGTTTCACAGCGATGCTTGCCAAGCAGGATTTTTATCTTTGGATATGCAAAAATTAGGAATTGATTTATTGACCTTGAACAGCAATAAAATATATGGCCCAAAAGGAGCAGGATTGCTTTATGTTAGAGAAGGAGTAAAACTTGAGCCATTAATCCATGGAGGTGGGCAAGAATTCGGATTGCGCTCCGGAACAGAAAATGTTGCGGCAATCATGGGTTTTGGAAAAGCATTGGGATTGGCGCAAGCAGAGAAAGAAAAAGAGAATAAAAATTTATGTGGGTTGCGAGATTATTTTATTAAAGAAGTTCAGAAAAATATTAATGAGATGATTTTGAATGGCCACCCTCAGGAAAGACTGCCAAATAATGTCCATCTTTCTTTTGAAAGTGTAGAAGCAGAGACAGTATTGTCTTATTTGAATCAACGAGGCATTTATGCTTCGGCAGGAAGTGCTTGCACTGCGGATGAGATTGAAGTAAGCCACGTCTTGAAAGCAATGAAAGTGCCAGAGGGGTTAGCAAAAGGAAGCATAAGATTCAGCTTAGGTAAAGAAACGACTAAAAAAAATATTGATAAGGTCGTTAAAGTTCTTTCTGAGATCATTACTTCTTTGAGAAAAGTGTTCTAGTTTTTTAACAACAACAAACTATTTAAACCAGTCATGCTCCTTGCGTTCATCAATAGGTTGGAGGCAAAAACATGAAAAAGTTAATTGTTGTAATGATGATTTCTCTTCTGGTTTTTTCAGCGCTTGCAACGGCAGCTGGAAATCAACCAGAAAAAGTGCGTGTATTTTTGGAATTTAAAGGAAACCCTGATGTGAATGCAGTTCATCTTGCTAGTGGAAGAATTTTGCACAGTTATACCATTTTGGATAACGTATTGGCAGTAGAAGTCCCAGTAACTTCTTTGGATGGATTGTTGAAAAATCCAAATATTCTAAGTGTTGAATTCGATGCTGAAGTTCAAGCTTCTGGAAAACCCGCATCTTCACAACCAGTACAAAAATTACCCTGGGGAGTTGATCGAATTGATGCAGATCTCGCTACAAATAAAGGAGCTGGCGTAACCGTTTGTATCGTTGACACCGGAATTGACAGAAGCCATCCTGATTTGCAAGCAAATATCGCTGGCGGTAAAAACTTTGTTGCCAAAGGAACATTAGTAGATTCTAGCAAATGGAGTGATGACAATGGGCATGGAACGCATGTAGCAGGAACTATTGCTGCAATTGATAACACTATTGGTGTTGTTGGTGTTGCTCCTCAAGCTTCCTTACTAGTCGCAAAAGTATTGAATCGACAAGGTTCTGGATATCTTAGCGACGTTATCGCCGGAATTGATTATTGTGTGCAAAGCGGCGCTAAAGTTGTGTCCATGAGTCTGGGTTCTAATTCAGATGTGCAAGCATTCCATAATGCTGTTGATGTTGCCTATGCTAACGGTGTATTATTAGTAGCTGCTGCCGGCAATGATTACGGCGGAGCTGTTTCCTATCCAGCCGCCTACAGTTCAGTAGTTGCAGTTTCAGCAACAGATAGCAATGATAATCTTGCATCTTTCAGTAACGTTGGTTCAAAAGTAGAATTAGCGGCTCCAGGCGTTAATGTTTTATCAACCTGGATGGGTGGAGGATACAATACCATCAGTGGAACAAGCATGGCTACACCACACGTTTCAGGTGTTGCTGCATTGGCTATTCAAGCTAATCCGCTACTGAGTAATGTTGAGATCAGAGCCTTGTTACAGAGTACTGCAGATGACTTAGGAGTTGCAGGCAAGGATAACCTGTTTGGATATGGGTTAGTGGACGCTGAATTGTTGAATTAGTTTTTATTTTTTTATTTTTATAATTTCTTCCAATACCTTTTTAACTTCTGTTTATTTTAAAGGGATGTGAAAGTTCCTACCCAACACCCTCAAGAAATTGAAGTATGGTATATCTTACCGGCAATCAGGAAAGAGCTAGTTACAGTACTGAAAGAAAAAGGAAAGCCACAGAAGGAGATAGCCAAGCTGCTGAATATAACTGAAGCAGCTGTTTCTCAATATGTCTCTGAGAAAAGAGCTAAAGAGATTACTTTTCCGCAAGAGGTGAAAGAGTTCATTAAAAAATCTGCTGAAAAAATAGTTGACAGTGAAAGCGCTTTCCATCAAATTCAAACCATAAATGAATTCATCAAAAAATCTAAAATCTTATGCCAATTACATGCCCAGATCGAAGGAGATTTGAAGGGCTGTGATGTGTGTTATAAGAAGTAGAAGTTTTTATAAAGGAATAATTCTAAATCAAATCATAAATTAATGATAGAGAAATAAAATGAGCTTAGGGAAAAACATTGCATTGTATGGAACACTTTATTCAGCCACTTTTAGTGGAGGGTTTGTTAAAGGACACGCAGTAGGTCAGGGGGGAAGTTCTTCATTAGGGTTGGATGCAGCTCTTATCGGAGCTCCTTTGGTTGCCGGAGCAGTAGCTGCTTATGTTGGACCTTCTAATAAGGAATTGAAAATAAAAAGCAATCATCCTCTGGGAATAGGTCTAGAAGTGTTGCTTAGCGGAATGGATGCGGTAGGAGAAGCAATTGGACATGGTCTCTTAGGCACAGTTGGCACAGCAGTGATGGAAGGCTTAGGGATTGGTGTAGGATATATTGTTGGAAGAAATTAATTTTTAATAGTTATTATTTATTCTCAAAAGAGGTTTTATTTTTCAGAATTATCACTTATCTTTCTTCATCTTCTCTAAAATAAACTTCAACGCTTCATCACTTTTATCCGCTTTAATGACCGCTCCGCCGACCGCAAAATGACCGCCGCCGGAACCGCCAAATTTCCTGCCCAATTCCTGACAAAGTTCAGCGATGTTTACTTTACATCTTTCTTTATGAAAAATATTTGAACCGATACCGATGCGGGCTTTTTTCTCTTCATCAATAATCCGTAAGTTAACATGATAACTTGCTTCCGGAAATTTCATGTAAGAATAGAATCTATCGGGAACACCAATATTCATTTTAGCTCTTCGATCATCCTGCACTACGCACTGCGCTTCTGAATCATAAGCCATATAGGTATCTACATTCTTCCGCCATTGTTCAAAGCTTTCTAACTGCGCTTTATGGAACATCAAAGGATTCAACTGCCATAAAGATCGGCTGGAAAGAGGAGTTTCATCTAATTCTGAAGTAAGCAGAGTGCGGAAAATCTCGTCATTCAAAATTCTATCCCGAGTGCTGAACATAGATCCTATCATGGTCAATTTTTGTATAGGAGAATGCTGTTGGTAATTTTTACGTTTATAATAGCAATCCTTGATGTCTTTTTTAGTGTATAAAGCACCGTCGTTGATGTCAATCGCTTTTTTGAATTTGAGAAGCTCATCAGTAGATTTAGCTCCTTTCTCCAGAGCAAGATCTATCAAAAATCCGGTGCAGCTGGGAGTGGCTTTCCAAAAATTATTCTCTGGCAGTGCCGCAGCCGGTTTGGTGGTCAGATGATGATCACACCAGAATAAGATTTTTGTATTCTGCCGTGGCAGATCAACTATGATATCTCCAGAAGAAAAAGATACTTTTCCAGCTTGGATGTCTTGTGGCTGGACACCTAAGACCGGAATGTCCTGGATCTCTTGGTCAGTTAATGTTGTACCAAGGAGAATATTAAAATATTTTTTAACCACAAAGGCGCTGCAGTAACCATCAGTGCAATTTCCATGAGTAATTATGCGATATTTCATGTTATCATAAACTAAAACACTTTTTTTTAAGTTCAATCAGTATTTCTTGGGGACTACCAGTAAAATGATACCAATCATCCTCAGAAAAACCATGTATAGATAATCCCATAAAATCATTCTTATCTTGGACAGGATTATATACTACTCTTTTTTCTTCTGCACCAAGAAGTAATCCTTTCAATCCTGCTTTCAAGAAGCGTTTTCCTGCATCGCGTAGAGGAACAATTGCTTCTCGGAAATCATATACTATTTTATCAGATTCCGGCACAAATGTTCTCCATCCCTGAAAGCTTTGGTAAAACTGACAGGCAGCTACTTTCCATCCACCATTCACAGTGGTATATTCTTTCCAAGGAACAGTCACAATCCTAGAGATGCTGTTTTCGGTGGCGGAAGGATAGTCAAACTTGAGAAGAAGATCAGAAATACTTTTTTTGTAAGGAATAGAAGTATCCAGTCGTTTTAATGGGTTTGGAGTTTTATACAGTTTGTAATTCATAGGTGTTTATTCTGTTCGCCTTATAAAAAGATTACTCTCGGAAATTCACTCTTCTGGTTTATTCTTCTTCGATTCCTTTCGTAACCATTCTTTGAATTCAAAGAGAATCTTGTCACTATCAGCTTTTCCGCTCTTGGTTTTCACTTTGTCAGAGATAAGCCGGAAGATATCGTTCGATTTGACCACAAATTCTGCTTCCAGCAAGGACGCATCACCGGTTTCTGAAAAAGCATCGACAATGGCCTGCTTGCAATTCGCTCGGAGCATGATATTATTCCATACCGCATCCCAGTCACCGGCAAATTCTTTTACTCTACCTGCCATTCTTTTTAGGATATCAGAATTTCCATTGCGCAGCTCATCAGTGATCTCTAATTTGTCAGTAATTGCGTTATAGACCATCAGATCGACAAAACCATTTTCACGCAGCGGATCTTCATCCCATTCTTTACGAACTTCGGTAATCCGTAAAATCCGTTTGTATTTTTTCAATCCGGAAATGACCGGATTGGTGACGATGATGACGTCTATAGCTTTAAATGAAGTTTTGGGAACGCCGATATCATTAACTACGCGATCAAATACTCCGTAAGGAGAGTCAGCATGGATAGTTCCTGCTACCACGTTAGCGGCTGCTCCGACCCGCATAGCTTCGAATAAGGCAATCGCTTCTTTAGACCTGACTTCACCGACGAAGATGGCTGAATCTCCCAGACGAAGAGTAGACCTGATTCCGATGGAAGGATCAACTTCTGAACCTGGTGCGGATAATGCAGAAGCGACTTTCAATGATTCAATATTATATCCTAATTTACGGATTGATTCTGAGGGAAGTTCAAAGGTATCTTCAATAGTGAGTATTCTCGCCCGACGCATTATTTCAGTAAGAAAGGAGCCTAACAAGGAAGTTTTTCCAGAACTTCGTGTTCCGGCGACCAGGATAGCTGCGTTGTTGTCGATAAGGAAGCTGATTAGCCCTGCGGCGATAGCGTCCATGTAACGTATTTTAGGTTGCATATATAACGGAAAAGTCCACGGAAAATCTCTATGGCGACGAAAGGAGAAGGCTAATCCAGTCGGGCTTAACGGAGCGGTAAGAGCAGAAACTCTTGAAGTGAAACCTTCCACTTTCAATTCAGTATCTAAGATAGGATTGGCTTCATCTAATGGACGGCCGGAAATCAGGCGCAGTTTAGTAGCCCAACTTTCTACTTCTAAGATAGTGGGATAAATATTAGTGTAACAATCCCCGTAATCCTGATGGACAATGAATACCGGCAATGCTCCGTTAGGAGAGTTGACGTTGACATCCTGCACTTTAGGATCAGACAAGAGCAGTTCTATCAAGCCGAAACCGACGGTGTGTCTCAACAAGGCCTGAGCCAACTGCCCCATTTTTTCATCTTTGATCTTTAGGTTTTGATGCAGGGCTAAATCAGTCAGCAGATCTTTTCCGATATTGAAAAAAACTTCCCGCATGCGCTGCGGATCGACAAACTCTTCTTTGGCCGGCTTGTGTTCGGACATGATGCGTTTAGCATCGTCAAGCAATTGATATTCTTCTTCGGTGAAGAGAAATTCCGGCGGAATCAAGTGATAAAGAATTTTTACATTGTCATCGAAAGAAAAGATATTCACTTCACAATCATCGTTATCTGCTTTGAAGTTGTAGCTGTCTTCTAGATTTCCCTGCGGAAATTCAGTGAGCAATTTGGTGAACATGAAATCTGGCTTGGTAGTTGGATGAAAGATATTACCATAAATCTCTCTTTGACCAACTTTATATTCCTGGCTGTGGGGCATCAGGAGCTTGATTATTTTCATGCCTTCAATGACCTTGATAGTCGCTTCCAGAATGCCGATAAATTTTCGTTGGGTAGCTGCATGCCGAGCATCAAGAAGGGAATTCAATTTTATTTTCTCTCTCGTTTCCAAGCGTTTTAATTCCACAAAAGCAGCAAAAGGGTCTTCTTTCAATCGTTGGGAGATAAAACGCTGAAATTGCGCGTAAGAACTGCGGATGTATCTTTCATGTAATGGATCTACTACCAGATGAGAATAGGTGAACCGTTCTTCCTGGGTCAGGTGCTTGTAGACAGAAGCCAGCTCATTCAATAATGAGACTTGATCATAATCATATTGATATTCCCGCTGCTGGGAAAGAATGATGATAGTAGCTCCGGTAACAGCCATGAGCGTATCAACTACTTTAGACATGCAAAGACTGCTGTATTCTACCGAAGGCGGAAAATTACAATTTTCGCAGGAAATCTTCAGAATCTTGTTTTCTCCTTCGTGATAGGTATCATATGCAAAACAAGCCTTTGAGTTTTCGAGCACCATCTTTTGGGTGTTAGATAGAAGAAGGGTTTATTATATTTTCTGTAGAGAATTTTGAAAAATTATTCAAAATTATCTTAGATACTTTGAAATAGTCGATATTTTACCCATAAACGAATAAAAAATTAGCAAAATCTCTATTTTTCAAAGTATCTGTGGGGAAAAGTTTATTAAAATAAAATAGATTAGGATTAGATGAAACAACTTGACCTTTTCACTGGAAAAGAAAGCGACTATAAGCCAGACCTAATTCATCATTATTCAAACTTTGAAACACCGCAAGATTTAGAATTTTTGCTAGTAAGATTAAATGTAGTTGAAGTAGGGTTATTGTATTTAGGTGATAAGATAAAGAAAAGACCAATCAGCGTTAATTATCAAGGGCTTTGTCCGTTCCATAAGGAAAAAACACCTTCCTTCTTTTGCAAACCCCATCAAAATAGATATGTTTGTTACGGTTGCGGGGAGAAAGGAGGGCCTTTATCATTAGATTATAAGTTAGGAGATAGAATTTACAGTAGTATTGCGCAAAAAGCAGGAATTGACAATTTGCTGCCTTCACTTTCAGGATTGCACTTATTGCCTGCCTCTCAAGATTTGAGCGAGACCAAAAATGAATATATTACAGTGATAGCAGAAGCATTGGAGAAAGAGGGAGAGAAGCTTAATTACTTTTTCTGATAGATGTAAAGAGAACTTTGAAAAATAGGGATTTTACTAATTTTTCACTTCTTTTTGAGCAAAATCCTGACTATTTCAAAGTCTCTTAGAGAAGTTTTATGGATTATTCAAACTTCTCTAAATACTACTCTCAAATACTCACATAACTTTATTATAGATTCTGGGCTTATAGAATTGAATGGCTACTCTTCCCCCAGCGTCACCTACCCAGGAATTTGACAGCAGCAAATTGTATATCTGGGTCAAAGGGCTGGAAAGTAAAGTAAATAATCTGCTGCGAGAGGTGGATATTCTTAAGAATGATTTCATCACCAGAGCTAATAAGCTCAGTAAAGATTTCAAAGCTCTGAGCGATGATCTGATGGAAGTGCGGCATGAACAGGAAAAGATAAACCAGAAGATGACCCTTATTATCAGTGAACTGAAACAGACTGCAGGTCAGGAAGAAGTAGCAGTCCTCAAAAGATATATCGAATATTGGAACCCGCTTAATTTTGTGACTCAAAAAGACTTGGAAAAAGCGATTGAGAACAAAATAGAAGAGCTAAAAAAGAAAAAGAGTTAAGGCAGAATAAATTTAAATATGATTAGATTATCATTATAGTAAAAAGAGGTAAATCATGGCGTTATTTGATAAGAAAACATCTCCAGTCTCTGAGGTATTACAGCTCCGACAGCAGGGACTTACGGATGATATAATTATTGAAGAGTTATCACAACGAGGATATCCGCAGCAGCAGATCAGTGAAGCTATCGCTCAAGCAGATTCCTCCCCACCGACCGGATACGGGCAAAGTATGCCTAGTAATGATCAGATGCCGATGATGCCACAAGAGATGTCTTCTCCCCAGCCTTCCTATCAGGAAGATATGAGCAATATCTATGAACGGATGCAAGAGATTGCAGAAGCCATGATCGATGAGAAATGGGATGATTTGATCACAGAAGTAAAGAAAATCATTGAATGGAAAAATAAAACTGAAGAAAGGCAAAGTAAATTGCAGCATGACGTAGATAAGTTAAAAGAAGATTTTAAGACGCTCCAGCAAGCAGTGTTAGGAAAACTGGAAGATTATGATACGCGGATGAGAGATGTCGGCACAGAATTGAAAGCGGTCGGCAAAGTGTTCAAGGATGTCATTCCTACTTTTGTCGATAATGTCAAAGAATTATCTTCTTTGAAAGATGATTTAAAAAAGAAGCATTCTATTCATAAATAAGATCATTTATTATATATTATTTAACATACAAATCATTATAATAAATTTCTCTTAATCACCTTTCATGACGCCTAAACTCTATTTTGGACATACTGTCGATATATACAATACGCCGAAAGAACAGGAATTGATTGCGGTAATTGAAGGAAAATTCCCACGATATGAAGTCGAGAATCCTAATCATCCTGTCCATGAAGAAGGATATCAAACCTACAAAAAAGAAAAAGGCAGCGGGATGAAGTATTATTTTGAAAAAGTATTGCCTACCATGGATGCAGGAATTTTCCAACCTTTTGCAGATGGAAAGTTTGGCGCAGGTGTCTTTGGTGAAGCAAAATTCTTGCACGAAAGGGGAAAACCTATCTACGAGATAACCTTAGACGGAATAGTAACCGATTTGCAGCTTGATGAATCAAAAGTTTTATCGGTGGAAGAAACGAGGGAAAGAGTATATAGAAAATTTTGAAAAACTATAAATGAAGAAACTACTCATGAAAACAAAAAAACTATTTGTTTTCAGAGCTAAAAATCAATCGTTGTTGATTTTTATGCTTCATTTATGTGCCAATAAAGTAGTTTCTTTATTGAGCACTATTCAAAATTATCTAAGAGACTTTGAAATGGTCGAGATTTTGTCCATAAACAAGTAACAAAATTAGCAAAATCCCTATTTTTCAAAGTTCTCTATAAAAAAAAGCTGTAAAACTCAGAACCATATCTGCTTCATCACGCTCTTAAAGAATTCTTTATCTTTCTTATGAGTTAATAATTCTGCAACTTTTCCTTTCTCTACCCAACGCGCTTCAGGATTCTCAGAATCAACAGGTTTAAGATTTTCTTGCTCTGTAGTAAAGAGGTAGATGCGAATTGTTTTGAACTCAGAAAGATCGTCTCCGCCATCTAAACTAACCTTATATCTTTGATAACTGCCTAACTCTCTGACTAACTCTAATTGGCTGACACCAGACTCTTCGTAGATCTCTCGTTTTGCAGCAGTTAAAGGATCTTCTCCCGGATCGATATGTCCTTTAGGTAAAGACCAGGATTTCCCTCGCGAATTTACGACCAGAACTAATTTTCTGCTATTGAGGACTACCCCGCCCGCACATTGAGTTCTGTTCACAATGAGGATATAACCATATAATATAAAAAATGTTCCAAGAATTCATCTATCCGCTCAGCAAAGCTACTGTAAATACCACAATCGCAAAGACTACCAACAATCCTAATACTTTAGGGTGAAATAAAGTAGTAAAAATATTCTGCTGAAAATCACCGCTGGCTATGTTTTCCTGACCTTCTACCGTTGTTCCAGTCTGAGCCGCTGATTGTTCCAGCAAAGATTGCCCTAAGACTTTTCCAAATCCGGCTACCACGATCAAAATGCCTACTGCGACAAGAATCCATTGGATATTAGTCTGCTTGTACGCAGTGACATCTTTCGCCCCCATGACCATAAATAATAATACCATCAAGACAAAGAAAATGATGGCGATAGCAAACCAAGGAATGATGAAATTGATGAGATCAATAGCGGTGCGAGAGAGTAATATAGTCATAGAGACGGCACTGGCAATGATGGCATTGATACCTATGGATTTTCCAATAACTTCTGTTTTTTGCAATAGCGCAAATACAAAAGCCCAGACTAGCAGTACCGGAAAAATAAAATCAAACACCTGCAGGATCCCTAAGTCTAATGGTGAAGCCATGTTTATTTACGCTCTACATATTTTCCAAAATCATCAGCGAATTTGCCGATGAAACTCTTGTCTCCCGGCTTGCTAGGTTCTTTGACGATGAACCAAACCACTAAGCCGAAAATGAAAAGGACCACCATTAATTCTGTCACGTCTGCTGACCACCAGTAGAAAACATCATAAGGGCCTCTCCAGATTTTCAAGGAAGCGCCAAAGATGTAAATCACAAATCCTAACGATATGATAGCTATGAAAGGAGCAGCGGCGGCAGAAAAATCAGCGCCGAAAATTCCCATCAACAGCAATACCATGATAGCTGCTACAGAGACTAAAGAGATACTGGGCAAGGATTCATTCATGACTTGCACCGGGTCATAGCCTAACGGATATGTTCCGACGATATGAGGTACTACAAATAATAATGACAAGACTAACGCAATCACTACGCGAAATTGCTTATGATCTTTGAATAGTACTAGCTTTGCAGTTACTGCATATAAAATAGTAAACACTAAAATGAATGGAAGTAAAAAATCCATTACTCCGTATGCCTGAAAATATTGTGCAAGATTGGTAAAGCTTCCGATGACCATATTTTTGACCTCCCGTAATTAACTTTTTTTTGATTCTCCTTTTGGTGTATGGGTTACCCACACGATAAATCCGATGATGATGATGATAAAGATCAAGGATGCTGCCCAATCGGCATTGATATTGTTGAATAAGTCGAATAAGTATTGCAGCCAACCTAGGGCGTTCAAAAAGATGACTACTAAACCAAGAACCATCACCCAAATCAGTAATTGAGTCAAGACCGGCAATTCTTTCATGCTGTCAAACTCTTTGTCTCCAAAGAATACCGCGACCAACATCAAGAAACATACTCCTAAGATTATTAATAATACCACATTGGCCATGACTTCGTTTATGACCCCGACTAATTTGGTGGAAGCGATGACTAAGAAAGCAATCACAAAAGCGACCATAGCATTAATATTCTTTTTAGGAAGATCTTTGCCATCAATTTTATCTACTCCAAAAATCTTAGTTTTTTCTAAGATAGCAAAAATGATAGTGAAAACCAGCAAGAAAGGAAGAATAACATCATATACCCCTAACTTGTTTAATAATCCGATCATCCCTCGGAAAGCGCTTTCTTCCACCATTTACAACATCTCTTTTCTGACTTTAATTAAAAGAAAAGACTATATAAATCTTGCGGAAGGTCATAAATAGGCGGGAAATCTTCTCACCACACACTAAAGTGCGTGGCTTGAACTGAGAAGATTTCTTAAACCCACCTATTGTGACACAAGAAATACAACAGTGATTGTATTTCTGTGCAGAAAGACATTGTCTTTCTTGCATAAATAGGCTAGAAAGCCATTCGCACAATAAAACAGAGATTTTATTGGCGTCCAAGCAAAGTCGTTGCTTTGCTCAGGACATCCTCGTCTTAAAAGACGAGGCTTTCTGGTCTATTTAATGCAAAATAAGACGGTGAAAAAACAAAAATACCATCCATTTTGCAAAAACGAATCCTTTAAATAGTAGTTCTGATTTAATTTAGTCGAGGTATATGGACGTGAGGTGGAGAAAATCTTTAATACAGTATTTTTTGGTAGGCATATTATTTTTAACAATGCTTTCTGTTCTGGCAGTTGCTGATACAACTATTTCTTCTGTACCCATCAAGAATGAGATTAGTCCGGCAGAGTATGCTTCATTCAGTTTAACCATCACCAATAAAGAAAGCCAGATACAGAAATACAATATTTATTCTTTGCAGTCAGGACAAGGGTGGAATGTTGATCCCTTCCCATTAAAAGATAAAGTTATCGAGTTAGGGCCGGGAGAGTCGCGCACTACTACTATCAGAGCAAAGGCATTGCAAGATTTATCGCCAGGAATTTATTTTGTACAGCTCATCGTCCAAAGCGACTTGGGGGAATCATACACAGAAGAGCTGAAGATTTATCTTAAGACTAAAGATCCGCTAGATTATCTTCCTACTATTCGCGTGACGGTAGATATGGATGAAAAAATAAATCCTAGAGAGCCGTTGGCGATAAAATTATTTCTTGAAAATAGAAACCCGCTTGACTTAACTGATTTAAAAATAAGGATTGAAACAGAAATCCCTGAATTCCAAAAGGAAGTTACAGTAGAACTTCCTCCGCAGGGAAAGAAAACAGTAGAATTCAGCATCATCCCAAACCCCTACACTCAACCTAAAGAGTACACATTATTCTTTGTCTTTGAAAGCAGAGGAGAAGCAGTAAAGGTTCTGGAACAAAAAATAGAGGTGTTGTCGCTACTACCTCCGTTTGAAGTCACTCCTACCGAAGAGACAGTATATCTTAAAAAATTTAGGACTTTAACTGTAAAGAACACAGGAAATGTACACAATACCCAAATTGTCAAAGACCCAGTTTCGTTATGGATGCTTCCAATCATAAAAAGTGAAGGCAAGAGCGAAGTGATAGATGGGCAGCGATACCTTACTTGGGAAGTAGAATTAAGCTCTAGTGAATCTGTAGCCATCCCTCTCGTCATAAACTATCGCATCTTGGTCTATGTATTAGCTGCGTTGCTGTTGTTTGCCGGTTTCTACTGGTATGTGCAGTCGCCAGTAAGCCTCACTAAAACTGCGATCACTACCCGCGGAGATGAAGGAACGCTCTCAGAAATAAAAATAACTCTGGAATTACGAAACCATTCAAAAAAACCAATCAAGAATGTTACCGTGACCGATATTGTGCCAAGCATCGCTAATGTCGATAAAAGTCTGGAATTAGGAACTCTTAAGCCGCAAGAAACAAAACAGACCAAGAACGGAACTAAAGTAGTCTGGTCCTTGGCAGAATTAGATGCTCATGAACACAGGCTCATCACCTACAAGGTAAAAGCAAAATTGAACATCTTAGGGACCTTCAGCCTTCCACGTGGGGAAACTGAATTTGAACGCAAGAAAGGTCAACGCAGAAAAGCGTATTCCAATATCTTCAGAATAGGCGAATAACTAGTATAGAGCATAAAAACATTTATATATTAGTTTCTTCCTCTTAAGAAAAACTTAAATACATATTCAAGGGTGACAGGAATAAAAAGCAAGAGGGTGTGAAAATGAAAGATTTTTTTTTACAATTAAAGGAAAAATTTACGAGACCTGCTGAAGAGCAGGAAGAAGTGACGCAAGGAGAAAGTTATGTTGAATTAGAGACTGGAGCTCCGAAGGAAGACAAAGTTAAAGTATTAGTCCGCCCATTTGTCATGGAAGAATTTGAGGATATTAAATCTATTCTTGATGTTTTACGTGAGGGATCGACTATTGCATTGATTAACATCAAACCTTTGCGAGAAAAAGATTTAGTTGAACTTAAAAGAGCAATTTCCAAACTTCGTAAGACTTGCGAAGCGATTGAAGGGGATGTTGCTGGTTTCGGCGAGGATTACGTTGTGGCTGTGCCTTACTTTGCAAAAATCCACCGCAATGCTCCTTTTCCTAACGAACAGGAATAAATTTCGTTTATTTACTTCTTTCTTTTAATTTTATTTTTTATTATAGGAATATTTAAAAACAAAAGTAGAAGTTTTGCTATCTAAGATGCCACTGTCGCTTAATCCGGTATAGCGCAGGATTGCTAATCCTGTTCCGTAAGGAATTCCCGGTTCAAATCAAGTGTCACGCCACTTGAGAGGCGGAGCGACTGCGCTTATTGCATTCGCTTAGTCACTTAAACTAATCGTGATAACTAGTGAAAGTCCGGGCAGTGGCGCTTTTTTTTATTTTAGAAAAAGTAACAAATCACTTTCAAGAAAGAACTTCCTGAGGATATATTATAAAATGCCCCTATTTTGCATAATTTATTTAAACTCTCTTTTAATTCTAAAATAGATGAATCTAGAACGAGAATTGCCTGCTGATACTTTACCAAATCAACCAGGAATGCATCTCTTAGGTGGTTATCTTGCTGGTAAATTCAGATACAGGGTGTATGTTCCCACCACAATAGGTGATCCATTAGAAGCTCATATAAGAATGTATAAGCCAGATGATTTGTTTAAAAATAAACCTGACAGCCCAGAAGTAGTTGTAACTAGACGAGTGGTTGCTTTAAACTCAATGCCCAGATGGGAGGTAGAATATCAAGCTATAGTTCTAAGTACTGGAGATAAAAGAAGAGTCCTGCAAGAATTAAATCATCTTGAAAGAAACGCAAGCCGACTTGAGAAGAAACTTAAAGAAAGATAATTTAGCGAATCTCACTTCTTTCCCTTAATCTCTTTAATCCCGTTCATGTACGGCCATAATACTTTAGGTATCTTTACTGCGCCTTCTTTGGTCTGAAAGTTTTCTAAGATAGCCACAATAACCCGAGAAGTGGCAAGAGCTGTATTGTTGAGCATGTGCACATATTTTCGCTCTCCATTTTTAGCGACAAAGCGGGTATTCAAGGTGACGGCTTGATAGTCTAAGCAATTACTGCAGGAAGTAACTTCACGGTAAGCGCCTTTCTTCTCGTTCTGTCCTGGGAACCATGCTTCGATGTCGTATTGTAAAGATTGTTTATTACCTATATCACCGCTGCATACAGCTACTACATGGTAAGGTATTTCTAACTGTTGGAAAATGGATTCAGAGATGGCCTGCATCTCTTTGAAGTATTTAGCTGATTCTTCAGGCTTACATATCACGATCTGCTCTACTTTATTGAATTGATGCACCCGGAAAATCCCTTTAGTATCTCTTCCATGCGCTCCGGCTTCTTTCCGAAAGCAGGTGCTGATGCCCCCAATCTTATCTGGCAGTTCGTTTTCCTGCAAGATTTTGTCTTTCTTCAAGGCTAATAAAGGGTGTTCGGAAGTGCCAATCAGATACAGATCTTCACCATCTATTTTGTAAATTGTATCTTCAAACTCGGCCAGATTGACTCCGCCTTCCAAAGCTGCTTTATTGAGCATGAACGGCGGCCAGTGCATCGAAAATCCTTGCTTTAGCAATACATCCACCGCAAAACGCTGCAGGGCCATATCAAGCAAGACCGCTTCATTTTTCAAGTAATAAAAACGCGCTCCGGAGACGGATGCAGCGGTATCTAAATCAAATAGATCTAAATCTAATCCTAATTCTATATGATCTTTTAATGGAAATTTTGGTTTTACAATTTTCCCCCATTTTTTTAATTCTTTATTGTCTGCTTCATCTTTTCCAGCAGGAACTTCTTTGTCGAGAATATTTCCTATCTTCTTCAGCATTTCATTGCGCTGCCGCAGAATGGTATCAGCATTATATTCACGTTCTTTGATCTCTTCGACAACATCTTTCATCTCTTTGATCTTTTTGACGGCATCCTTTTCCTTTTTGTTTTTTTTGGCTTGATTAATCTCTTGAGAAACGACATTACGTTTATGTTTCAGCTCTTCAACCTTCTTGAGCTCTTTTTTCCAGGATTCATCCAGCTTGAGAACTTGATCCACCATAGAAACATCTCGGCCACGTTTCTTTTCAGAAGCTTTTACTAATTCGGGGTGTTCGCGTACTACTTTTATGTCTAGCATGAAAACAGAAAAAATATTTCTGTTATATAAATATTTGCTAATTGAAATAAACCTAACGACTCGACAGGCTACCCAAAAGTATATAAATTCAGAAATTAGTCTTTGGAAAAAAGAGGAATATGAAAAAGATAGCTGTTTTATCACTAGTATTTGTTTTCCTATTAGCTATTTCGTCCACTGCTGATGTGGATACTGGTTTTTCTTGCGCTTTAGGATGTGAAAGCCTCAGCCAAAATGGAGATTCTTATTACTGCAATGCAGATACACAAACCTGTTTTTTATTAGAGACTCCTCCAGAACCAGCTGCTCCCGATGCTACGACTACAATAGCTACTGCCACTGTTACTTCATCAGTATCAGCAGATGAAAAAATCACAGCTTTGGAAGGAAAAATGGCAAACTTGGAAAATGATTTGGCTGCTCTTACTTCAGATATCTCTTTGAGCAAAAATGAAATTTTAGCTATCCAAAACCAAATAACTGCATTGCAGACTGAACTGGCTAACCTGCAAAATAACGATCAGGACTTATCTTCCAAAACCAATTCATTATCAACAGGCCTAGCTGGATTGCAGCAAACCTTGGATTCTTTGCAAAAGAGTTTCAGCGAAGGACAGTCATCCAGCCGCATCCTTACGACAGTTATTTTAATTCTGATCATCGGTGGAGTTGCTGGAGGAATATATTATTATGTCAATCAAAAACAGAAAGCAGTCAGCCCTGAAATTGTTGATTATATCAACAACAGCATAAAACAAGGGAAAAAGCTTACTCATGTTAAGCAAGAATTACGTAAAGCAGGATGGGCGGATGAAGATATAGAAAAAGCTTATAATGAGACAGTAAAGCAAAATTACCGCCAATATAAATCTGCTCAGCCGGAAGCAAGAGGCACAGCTGTCCGGACTGAATCACGTTTGGCAGCAAGAACAAATCGAAATTCTCCTTCCAGCATCGCCTATGATCCTAAAAAGATGATAGCTATCGTAGTGGTGAGCATCCTGATTATTACCGTTGGTTTACTAGCATTGAGGGCAAGTACCGGCCAAGCTATTTTCTTCCAGAAATTAATCGGCGGCCAGGAAAATGGCACGAGCGGGGAAAATACCTACAAAGTAGAATGTACGCCTCCACATTTATTGAATCCTACTGATGATGCTTGCTGTTTAGATTCAGATAATTCTGGTGTCTGTGATACCACTGAATTACAAGGAGTTGGTCTAGCGACAGGCGGAGATTGTAATGATAATCGGGAATGTAAAGTAGGTCTTTACTGTGTTGCCAATAAGTGTAGGAGTTTAGATTCTTTGTATACTGGCGAAGGAGATTGTACTAAGTTATGCAGCTATTATGCGATAAAGATGCATACCAGCGACAATGAGAATTATGATTTGAAACAGAAGCAAGGAAGCTATACCGGTGCAGGCGCATTAGAATGGAAGATTTTGCAGATGCCTCAGCATTGTAAAGGAGAACAGCCTATAGTTCCGATAAATATAATTAAGAAACAGACCGGGAAGATTATCAGCGAAGAAGCGATATTATTGCATAAAGGCGAGAGTAGTCCGGTATTGACTCACCCGACCATTTCTAAGTTAGCATTTACACTTACGGTAGCTGATGTGTTTGAGAGCTGTCCGAAGTAGAGATTTCTGGTTTTATTCAATTAAAAAAATTTGCTCGTGGAACAAATGTCGCGCCATTTGCGAGGCGGGTGCGCTTCACTTCGTTCAGCAGCACAGAAATTTGCTCGTGGAATTGAAACGCAGTGAAATTCCACTTGACAGAATTTGGTTCAATCTTTTTTGCTTAGGCACAAAAAGAATGATGAAAAGGGGCCCCAAAGAGGGGGTGAGGGTGGTAGAATTCTATGGGACCCCTGCTCACATTGTGACAACATTGCCCAAACGTGTTTTTACCTACTTGTATAGCAAAGCACAATTAATATATAAATGTTACTATTTAGTATACTGGTGGCTGAAAAGTAGCAAAGGGTTACCAAAAATAATATAAACTATAGCGGCTATAGTGGCTATAGAATGGCAACCACAATCCAAATAAGCAACGAAACAAAAAACTTAATCAGCACCTTTGGTTCTAAAGAAGATACATATGAGATTATTATTAAGCGTATGTATGATTTTGCTGTTAAGGAACAGCTTAGAGAGTTCCTGCTTTCTTCAGAAGACACAATGTCAATAGATGAAGCTAGGAAGGAATTAAATAAAAGATGGCCAAGGTCGAAATAGTAAGGTCGTTATTTCAAGAGATTGAGGCTAAGTTTAAAGGCGAATCACACGAAATAATTGATCTGTTGGAATCTCTTGAATCTTCTCCGCACAAAGGAAAACTTCTTGGCAATGTAAGTGGAATTGTCATTAAAGAGTTGAAATATAAGAATTTTAGGTTCTACTTCATTACCGACGGATTTAGATTGAGATGTTTAGATCAAGAAAAATTAGTTGATCTTCTGTTACGCTTTGTACGAATGTCTGATAAGAATCACCAGCAACAAACCATTGAAGAGATCAAGCACGTCTTGAGGACAATGGGAGCTGGCGGGTTTACGTAGATCTTTTATTAAGTAACTACTTTCAAGTAATAATTCTCACAAAGGTTTATAAAATAAGGGTATATCTTACTACTTCTTACTACTATGAAAATCAAGATATCAGTATCAATGGAAGAGAACACAATTAAGGAAGTTGAGCAGAAGATAAAAGATGGAATCTTCCGTAATAAAAGCCATTTCATCGAATTAGCTACCCAGAGGATGCTGGAAAAGAGGAAAGGAAAATGAATAACTCAAATTATAGGGAGTTTCCCCCGTACTACCCAGAATATCTTTTACCAAGAGGTTTTAATGAGTTTGCTATAAAACATTGTGTTCAACGAGTCTCTCCAAACTTTGTAGCTAAATTTGCTCGTTCCTGGGAAGATGATGTTGGCACTGAAGAAGCAGAAGCAAAGAGCGTTCAATTGCTCACCCGAGAAATGGATATGCTTACGGAAGCGTATGATGGAGGTATTTCCGTCCCAAAACCAGATGGGTTGTTTTTAATCCCTAAGGTAAAACGTGGATTTCTTAATTTATTTATTAGAAAAACTTTACCTACGCCTGCGATTCTCATGCCATATATTCCAGGAGTAACTTTAGACCGCTTAAGGGGAAAAAATAAATTTGAAGAAGCAATGGGAGCAAAAGCGTTAGCGGATCTGAGAAAATATCATCAATTAGTAAAAGAAAATTTACTGGACATAAAATGACCACCAACTTAGCATTTGATAGAGAAACTGGCCTCACAGAAAAAGAATCTGCAATTCTCAACACGCTCCCAAGACAGGAAAAAAATTTGTTGAAAGATTTGGTAGATCTAGATCCATTAGAGCATAAAGATAAAGTTGTAAGTTTTCGTTTTGAAGATATTTTTTATTTTGCAGAATGCTTGCACAAAGCTCGTTTTCCGACTGAATCACACCTTTTGATGTCAAAAGCTGCTGCACCAACGGAATTAAAGGACAAGTTATTTTACACCCTTATTAATCCAGAATCTCGAGACCTAGAGGCGTATGCAGAGGACCGCCTGATGTATTTACGCCGTCTCAACGATCCGGATTATACACTTGATACTCTTTTTGAACGTATCAAACGTAGTTATGGTAGAATCGGAATCAAACAGGCAGTTTTACGAAATGTGTATCCAGAAATAGTTGATAAAGATGCTTTTAAAATGGAAGTGCGTAGAATGTATCCTCACATTGTAAGCGAACCGATTTCTGGAGAGGTATATTTTAATACGCTTTCCCAGGCGATTGCTACAGAATCTGACACTCGTGAGATTGATCTACTTTTAAAACATCTTCCATCCCCGGCATTTCGCGAATGCACCATTGCCTTTCTTAAAACACTACCAGCTAGAGGCAGTATCTTTGTAGGATTCAATGATTCTCTCTGTGCAAAATATGCAGCGAGCTATGAGAACGAACATGATCTATCAGGTGCGGAGATGGTATTTATTACAGAAGATGGTGCCATTGATACGAGTACTGTATTCGGCGTGAAACCTGGTGGCGCATTCGAAGAAAGGATCTTAAAGACATTGTAATTAGTTCTTCAATATATCTATTTCCCAAAAAATTCCTTCAACAATCCTTGATATTCCTTCGTAACTCGCAATCCTTCTCGAGGTAAACAAGCATAGTAATTCTGCCAGGCAAAACGTTCATCAAGATAAATCACTGCGCCTTTATCGGTTTCACTTCTGATACATCTTCCTGCCGATTGGATTGATTTAGACATGGCCGGATAAATGTACCCATAATCCCAGCCTTTGCCAAACTTCTCATCATAATATTTGACAATTTCCTTAGTATACAAATCAGGTTTTCCTAAAGGTAATCCTACCACTACCACACCATTCAGCAGATCGCCGGGAAAATCAACTCCTTCGGCAAAATTAGCCCCAGAAACTCCCAATAAAATCCCTCCTTGAATTTTATGCGCTTTGAATTCAGCAAGAAAAGTATTTTTGTCTTCAGCAGACATCTCTTTTTTTTCAAAAAATAATTTTTTGGAAGAACGAAGATGATTGGCGATGGAATCCCGCAATTGATAGGAAGGAAAAAATAAAGCCACGTTCCCAGGAATGAGAGAAGCTATTTCCGAACATATCCCTGCAATCTTCTGATACATAGCTTCTCCGCGCAGATTAAATTTAGTGCTGGTTTCTGGTATGACCAAACTCAATTTGTTTTCAGGAGGGAAAGGAGAGCCATATTCTTTTTCTACAGCTCGAGTGATGCCTAAAATATCACGGTACATGAATAACGGAGTTAAAGTTCCGCTCATGATCACTCCAGTAAAAATCTGCTTGAAAATAGGTTCAGTGATGAGGCGTGGATCAAGGCACTGATAACTTAAGGTAGTCACCGGCCCATAATTGCTATCTTTTTCAGCTAGGATACGGGCGAAACCTTTGTCTTCTCCCTTCCAGGATTCCAGGAAAGCAGCTATTCCGCCCAGATAACTTTTCTTTTGCTTCTTGCGGACTTCTTCTGCTGCCAATTCTAATTCGTCAATCAATCCATCATACTTAACGATGGCATTGACTTTAGAGATGAATTGCTCTTTCAGAATTAATTTTTCTTTACTGCCAAATTCTTTTTCTAAGCTTGATCCAGAGGTTGTTGATTCACTAAGTTCATTCAATATCCTCACTAATCCCTGCAGCCAAGGCAGCATCCCATTAAAGCCGAATTTCTTTGCTTCCAGCACCGCATTCTTGAGGGTGATACTGTTTAAAGTTGAGCTGAGAATATCAACTACCCTAGGAGGAAGGTTGTGTCCTTCATCAACTATGACGATGACATCTTTTAATTCCAGATCAAGTTTCGCAAAAAGATTCTGCTGGATGAAAGGATTGAAGAGATAATTATAATCGGCGATGATGACGGTAGCAGTTTTAGCCATAGCTAAAGCGATTTCATAGCCGCACATTTTCTCTTCCCTAGAAAAGTCCATGATTTCCTGACTGTGCATCGGAAAGCGCTGCTGCAGATCACTTAATGCTTTTTTTGCTTCCACCGTAAGCTGCTGCTTGCTGCGGACATTGTTGTAAAATTCACATTCTCCTCGGCCGACAATGGTCTTACAGAAATCGTTGAAATCATTTCCAAACAAGCCGGCGATCTCCTGGCTGCACATGGATCGTTTTCCTACTAAGTTGATGCTGGAAAAAGAAACTCCTTTTTGTTTTATCTCTCGTAAAGTCTCTACGGCTATGGCGTGCTGGGTATGTCTGCTGGTCAGAAAAAGAACACGTTTCTTTTTTTCAAGTGCATGATATAGAGCGACGGATAAAGCGGTGGCAGTTTTTCCTAAACCGGTAGGAGCATGCGCCAAAAGAATTTTTTCTTGCTGAAAGGCCGCATCAAGGTCTTGCAATAATTTTCCTTGTTCAGGCCGGATAGTTTGATAAGGAAAAAAATCATGTGAAGATTTAGTTGTAGAAGCATCCATGAGAGTAATGCAAAAGCCAACCATTAAAAATTATTCTATTTTTTAGACTATAATTGGTTCAGTTTAATTTATTTTAAAACAATTATACTTACCACTTATATCTGTGACAAAAAGTTTAAATACATCTACTGCAACAGATGTTTTGCAATAGGTAAATACTTAAATACAAGATTGAAGCCTCTCTTTTTGAAGAGGCTGGTGGAGTCCTAAAAGTGCGGGAAAGCGTTAAAGACGCTTTTAAAACCCTGCACTTTGGGACGCCAGAGAAGTCGTTGCTTCTCTGTGCGTAAATAGTAAAATTTGGGGGTGTCCAATTTGAATAAAATGAATAACAAGCCTATCTTCGACGTGTTTTTTCGAGAGAAGCCAGCCATGATGCTGGTAGAGTTAAAGAACGCCAATGAAAATATCTATGCTTCTGTGTTGGCAAAACAGATCGACTGCACTTATTCGCATGTAGTCAAGATTTTGCAAGAGATGCAAAAATCAGATTTGATTCGGTTCAAGAAAGAAGGAAGATTAAAATTATTGGAATTGACCAAGCGCGGTCATGAAATCGCTTCTAATATTGAAAGTATACGGACGATGTTGTAAGTTTTTTTTTATTTTTATATTGTTCTTAAAAAAAATGTTCCTCTTATCGAAGATAAATTATATTTTGACTAATTTATATACGTCCATTGCGACTTCTTCGTAAGGATGCACTCGTTTGATAGCCGTGATTACTTTTTTAACAATATCATCACTACAAGTAACTTCAATTCTTTCTTCATCAACTGATTCTAATTTGCCAACTGTCCCAATATGAGGATTAGCACCATCTTGTGGTTTGAATCTACCAACACCCTTTGTTGAAAAACTGCAGAAATTATATTTTCCTAACTTTCCCCCACCAGCTTTGCCAATAGCTTCTCGAACCATATCAGCATCTTTTAGAGGAACATACACCACTATTTTCTGAGTCATAGTCTTTTATTGATTATAAAATATTTAAACGTTTTGGAGAGAAATTACAAGAAAAATAAAATAATAATAAAAAAAACTAAAAATCTACTCTAAGTAAATCTTCAGCCTATCCATGTCTAACTTCCAATCTACTGGAAGTCTTTCAGTTCGCTGATAGTACTTGACCAAACGTCTGATCTTGGAGTTAGTCAACAGCAATCCGCGTTTGGCAGTCTGATCCTGCTTGTTCTTTTCCATGTGTCGCTGGATATAAACCATCTTCTTGATCAGGTGACGTAAATCTTCAGGCATTTCTTTAACCAGGCCTTTCTCTTGAAGGATTCCGGAGACTTTTTTACCAGTTGATGCTTTAACGCTTCCTACCCCATGCGCGTCTCGTAATAGAAGGCCAATCTCAGAAGTATTTTTTCCTGCTTTAGCGTATTTAACGATAAGTTTCTCTACATCTGGCCCTTTGTAAGGAGCCCAGGCAGGTACTTTCTTAAGCGGTTTAGTGCTTCCGCTTTTTCCTCGTGCTCGTGAATGCATTTTTGCCATGTTGTTTTTTCCTCGGATTATTTTGGTAAGGAGAAGGAGTAATTATACTCACACGAAATGAAGCAACGACTTCATTTGTGCACAAAAGTGATTCACTTTTTGTGTCTCCAGTATAGGTAAGCGTTAACCGACCTATCTCTCGAATGATAATTAGTTTGTAGGTTTATTTAAAAAGGTATTGCTAATTATTGAAAAAAAATAGCCCCGAGCGGATTCGAACCGCTGTCAAAGCCTCTCTTCCCAATTATTGGGCCAAAGGGCTCTATCCTACTGCGGCGTTTATGTGTCCGCTAGACGACGGGGCTGTAATTTATGCTTAAAGCTCAGGTCTTCTTTATAAAATTTTTGAATATTATAGTTGATCCCAACCACAAGCTATAAATATCTAAAAACATTCATTCTGAGAAAGAGGTCAGCATGAAAAAGATAAACATCTTTATTTTTGGAATATTACTTTCACTTAGTTCCCTCATTGTCGGAGCAGAAACAATCCCCGGACCAGGAGAAGTGACCTTGCCAGATAATTTTCTTACTAATGCTCTTCAGCCCGTACTGCAAAAAGTAAGCCTCTTAGTAGGTGGTATTTTTGGTATTTATGTGCTCCTGGCCGTAATGGAGTTTTATCGTGAACGAAAAAAAATGAAACTGTTACGGGATATCCGCAATGATCTGGATCTCTTAACTAAGCATTTCGGAGTTAAGCATTCTCATGAAAAGAACGGAATATTCAGAAGATTGTTCAGCTTCCTTCTTCCAGAAAAAGAAGCAGAGAAAAAAAACAAAAAATGAAAATTACTATCAAACCTGAAGTATTCCGTAAATTTCCACAGTTAAAGGTTGCGTTTATTGTGACGCAAAACTTTGATAATAAAAGCAAAGCCCAGAAAGCAAATCATCTTCTGGCAGAGATGCAGAAAGTTATTCTTTTGACTTTTAACAAAGATACCGTCAAGAGCCATCTTCTGGTTGCTCCTTGGAATATAGCAAAAGAAGAATTCGGAAAGAAAGCTAAACATTATAACACTTCAGTAGAAATATTACTGGAAAAAACATTACGCAAACAGGATCTTAAAACTAAAGATACTGCTACTGCCTTGCTTCGTTATCTTGCGCTTAAACATATCGTGCCTTTCGGAGCAGATGATCTGGCAAAGCTGCAAGGAGATATCGCTTTTGAGATTAATAAAGGAGATATATCATATCATGACGCCAAAAAAGTATTAGGTAAAAAATTAGATTATTGGAAAAATATGAAAACAGCATTAAAGACCGCTTCTGCTTCAGCATTGATCCATTTTGAATTCCTTCCACCTGTAAATCCGGCAAAGCAGCGAGAAATCTTAGAAGAGGCTGCGGGATTGATCCAGACTTTCTGTGGAGGAAAAATTAAAGTAGTGGTGTTAGATAAGAAGAAGAATTCTGCAACGATTTAAGCATCTTATACTAAAAGACTCAAAATTATCTAAAGATTTATATCTAGACCACCAATATTCTTTAAAATGAACCCTAGAAATCCAGAATATAGATGTATACGTTCAGAATCAGATTTAATCGATTTAATACCGGGAGATAGAGTTAAGGTATCAAATTATGAAAACAATAAATGGATGACTTATCAGCGCCTAGACCATGGTCAAGGAAATGAAGGATTAAATCAAAAAAGCAAGATTTCCTTTATTGGAATACCACAAGGATATAACGGAGAGGAGCAGGATTTCTTTAATGTTTGGAGTTGTTATGTGAAATATTTGCAATTTGATGGGAAAGCGGTGGATATGTCTCATCTTCACAAAAATTTATTTCAAATAAAACAAAATTCAGGACAATACCTTGAAACAAAGAGTTTGGTAGATAAATTAGTAAAATAACTTCTCTCGGATAATTCCTCACCAGCAAAATATATAAAACAAGTTACTTTCTGAGGATTATGGATTTCAAAGAAGAAATTGTCACTCTGTTAGCGAAAGAGACTAAACTTTCTGAAGAAGAATTGACTAACCTTATCTCTGTCCCACCTGATCCAAAACTAGGAGATTATGCCTTTCCTTGCTTTAAGTTTGGTAAGAACGCTAAAGAAGAAGCAGAGAAGTTAAAGACAAAAATAAAACTTCCTGATTTTGTTTCAAAAGTGGAAGTTTCCGGACCTTATCTGAATTTTTTTATCAAACATAACAGCTTAGCAAAAGAAACCTTGACTTCTATTTACAAGCAAGCGAACCAGTATGGTAAACCAACTAAGTATAAAGGGAAACGAATAGTGATAGAATACTGCGGGCCAAATACCAATAAGCCACTCCATCTAGGTCATTTACGGAATATGGCTTTAGGAAATTCTATCTCCAAAATACTTTCTTTTGTCGGCAATGAAGTACATCCCGTTAATATCATCAATGATAGAGGTATCCATATCTGCCAATCCATGTTAGCTTATCAAAAATGGGGACACGGAAAAGAACCTGACAAGAAAGGAGATCATTTTGTGGGAGATTTTTATGTATTATTTGCTAAAAAATCCAAAGAAGATGAAAAGCAAGGAGAAATTCTCAAGAATGAAGCTCAGGAATTATTACTGAAATGGGAACGTAACGATAAAGAGACCAAAACCTTATGGAAAAAAATGAATTCATGGGTATTAGCTGGGTTTACAGAAACGTACCGGCGCTTTGGCATCTCCTTCGAGAAAGAATATTCTGAATCTGATTATTATATGCAAGGAAAAGAATTAGTCTACCAAGGACTCAAAAAAGGCATATTTCACAAAGATCCAAAGAATGGAGCGATAATAGCGCCTTTGCAGCAATTCAAACTTTCAGATAAAGTATTATTACGTGGAGATGAAACTTCCATCTATATTACTCAAGATATGTACTTAGCAACGATGCGTTATCGTGAGTTCAAATTCCAACAGATGATGTATGTAGTCGCTTCAGAACAACGCTTGCACTTTCAACAGCTGTTTAAGATCCTTGAGCTTTTAGGAAAAGAATATGCCCAAGAGATGCATCATCTAAGTTACGGCCTTGTAAATTTACCGACGGGAAGAATGAAATCTCGAGAAGGAACGGTGGTCGATGCTGATGATATCATGGACGAAGTCGCAGAGATGGCAAAAGTAGAGATTAAAAAACGCCATTCCCAACTTACTGAAAATGAAGTTAAAGAACGCGCCGATCTGATCGCTCTGGCAGCTATTAAATTTTTTATGTTAAGAACAGATGCGGATAAAGATATAGTCTATAATCCTGAGGAATCTCTCAGTTTCGAGGGAGAGACCGGACCATATCTGCAATATACTTATGTACGCACCTGCTCTCTGCTCCGTAAGGCAAAAAAAGAATATCACCTTCAACCGACATATCCGGTCAATTTTGAAGTTTTCGCCCTAGAAGAAGAGCTAAGTATTCTAAAACAGTTATCAGCATTTCCTGAAGCAGTCTTGAAAACTGCTGAAATGAAAAAACCGCATCTATTAGCGACCTATCTTATTGCCTTGGCTCAAGCCTTCAATGAGTTTTATCATAAATGTCCGGTATTGTCTGAGGAGAAGAATCAAACTAAGGCACGATTACTTTTAGTGGATTGTGTACGACAAGTGTTAGAGAATGGATTGTATCTATTGGGCATTCAATCGCCGCAGGAGATGTGATTTTTATGACCTTTTCTCCTCTTTGTCAGCTCAATGGTGGCTGCATGGGCTGCTGCGGACACGATTTTGAATCAAAGGAGAAAATTAAACAGGCGGTTTTCAAGAATAATTTAGAGTTCAAGCATGCCAACCCGAAAACAGAAGAAGAGTTCGTGCAATTTCGTGACAGAAGGCCGAACATGGATCTTCGCAATGGAGTGTGCAGGAATTTAGTTGAAGAGAAGGGTTGTTATCTCTGCCCACTGCATCCAGCACGGCATGGAAAGGATTTAAGAATCGGACATTGTGATACTGAATATCTCTGCAAGACCGCTACCTTATTCGACAAATGGAGTGAAGAGAAGAAAAAGAAATTTGTTGCCTTTGTAGAAAGCAAGAAATTAGATAATACTGATTATTCAATCCTTATGGATAATAATTCTTTATTGAAAGAATTTACTGAGTTCGAGAAACATCAAAATCAAACTTCTTAAGTAGGTAAATACTGAAACTAAGCTCAAAGATAGAAGATGCTATCTGGAGACTGATAAGCGCGACGCTCAGCCATAGCGGGATGATCGCAATGATAGTAAGATACAAACCTAAAGAAAGAAAAAGTATGTAGCTAGTGATATGATAGATGGGAAGAAGGCATACTATTTTTTCTAAACGATGACGGCGGAATACAGCTATAGAGAAAATATTGATGAAAAAAAACAAAAATAACACCAAAGTGACAATCTTCACATAGATTGGAGAGGTTATTTTAAGGAAAGTCAACAATGCATCAGCTAAGCCTATCAATCCGATGAATAGGACAATGTAAAGATAAGTGTGCAGAAATCGCAAATTACGCTCCATCAGCAAAATAATAGCTTTACAATTTATATTTGTTTCTAGACCACAACGTTTTTAAAACAGGATAATTCTTTAGGGGGTATGGGCCTGTGGTGTAACGGATAGCACAATCGGCTTCGGACCGGTTAATTTGGGCAACATCAAGGTGTTCAAAATCGATATCGGGGTTCGAAAGGCATATACTGCGCGAAAGTCCCTGCAGGCTCATTTATAATTAAAAAAAAGGTGAAAACAGTTATGACAAATAAAGAGATTCTTATTACCCAATCCGTGGCTATTCTTTGTGATGGAAATAATATCGAGCGAAGCATCCACGAACAGAGCAAATCAACTAATACCATGGTCAATTTTGACACGCTTATTCCTAAGCTGCTGAATGGCAGAGGATTAAACAGATTGATCTATTTCAGGGAAGGGCAGAATATCTCTTCCAAGCTGGCAGAACGACTGCATGAAATGTATTATGGTTCGGTCGTCCCTTGCCACAAATCTGCGGACATTCCCTTGTCAATTAAGGCGACACAATTATCTTCGAAAGTAGACACCATCATCATCATGTCCGGAGATTCTGATTATCTTGATCTGGTGACGCACCTGAAATCAGAGGGCGTTCGTATCGAAATAGCTGCGGTTCAGGAAACGACTGCCAAAGCCTTGATTGAAGAAGCAGATCATTTTCATCCTATAACTAAGGAAGATTGGTTTTCGTATACCCCACCGAAATCAGGGCCGAGAAGAGGAAGGCATTTTGAGTGAATTTTTATTATTTCTTTAATTATTTCTCTTCTTTTATTTCTCCTCAACAACATTTAAATAAAATCCCCTATTCTAAAATAGATGGTTCTGGAAAAACTTGGAGATTCCTTAAGGAATACTTTAAGCAAGATCAGCAAGTCGCTTTTTGTAGATGAAAAACTAATCAATGAACTGGTAAAAGATATCCAGCGAGCGCTCCTCCAGTCAGATACAAACGTACAATTAGTATTTGATTTGAGCAAGAAAATCAAGGAACGGGCTTCTGAAACAACTCCAGCAGGAATCACCAAACGCGAACATTTGATCAAGGTAGTATATGATGAATTGACTAATTTCTTAGGTAAAGAATCGCATGAAATAAAGATAGGTAAGAAACCTACTCAAATTATGTTAGTAGGCTTATTTGGAAGCGGTAAAACCACCACTGCTGGAAAACTGGCAAAATTCTACAAGAAAAGAGGATATAAAGTTGCAGTGATGCAGACTGACACCTGGCGACCGGCGGCCTATGATCAGCTGGAACAATTAGCCAAAGAAGTAGGTGTTGATTTTCTCGGCATCAAAAAGGAAAAAGATCCGGTCAATATTTACCTAGCATTTGAAAAAAAATTGAAAGAATATGATGTGGTCATTGTTGATACTGCCGGAAGAGATGCGTTATCAAATGAGCTGATAAAAGAGCTGGATGGGCTACATCAAGCGGTAAAGGCAGATGAAAAGATATTAGTTATTTCTGCTGATTTAGGGCAAGCGGCCCAGAAGCAAGCGCAAGCCTTTCATGATACTTGCGGAGTGACCGGAGTGATCGTCACTAAGTTAGAAGGTACCGCAAAAGGAGGGGGCGCTTTATCAGCTTGCGCAGTGACGAACGCGCCGATAGTCTTTATTGGAGTGGGAGAAAAACAAGATGACTTAGAATTATTCCATCCGCAGCGATTTGTCGGCAAACTTATTGGCATGGGAGATCTAGAATCATTATTAGAAAAAGCAAAAGAAGTGATCACGGAAGAAAATGCTCAAGAGATGCAGGAAAAGTTCTTGAAGGGAGATTTTAATTTAGTTGATCTGTACCAGCAGATGAATTCTCTCAAAAAGATGGGTTCTTTTGGAAAAATCATGGAGATGATTCCAGGGATGGGATCATTAAAGATGCCCAAAGAAATGCTGGAAGTGCAGGAAGGAAAATTGGAAAAATGGAAACATGCCATGGACAGCATGACTAAAGAAGAATTAGAAGAGCCGGAGATTGTTTCTGCAGAAAGAATCGACCGCATTGCTGCCGGTTCCGGATTGAACGTAGGTGAAGTGCGTGAATTGTTGAAGCAACACCGTCAGAGCAAGAAATTGATGAAGATGTTTAAGGGTGAGGGAGATATCAACAAGATGATGAAAAAGATGGGTGGGAAGATGCCAAAGGGATTTGGTGGGTAAACCATGAAATATGTTAAAGAATCAGCATTAGCAGCTTTGTTAGCTCTATCAGCTTGCCACAAAGAACATAAAAATTATGAACCGTACAAAGATGAAACTTTACTAAACGTGATTGAAGAAAAATTAGACTATAATCTTTGGGTTCAGGTAGTTGAGTCTAAGAGGCCAGATATAACAAGCGATACAAAGTACAAAATATTTCTCACCAATGAAGCTGGAGAAAAATATGCATTCTTTTTAGGCGTTGACTCCGAAGCTAATTGTCGTAATAAAAACAGCTTTGGCTTGATAAAAATAGAAATTAAAACAGCTCAAGGAACGAAAAATCTCTGTGATTATATAAAAGCAAAGAGGATTTAGCTGGTGATTTACAATGCGCTACGCTCTTGCTCTTTATTGTTCAGATTTGACAGATTCTTCCCATGATTTTATTCCTGTTGGGGTGATAGTAGTCGATGAAAATGCCAAAAGATATGCTTTTCAAGGTTTACAGCGGCCACCTAATATGACACAGATAGATGAAATTACCCAAATTATGTGGAATATCCTTCCTATCGCTCTTGAACAAAGATTTCTTGAATATACAACAGAACCTAACTGCAATTATTATAAAGAAAGAATCAGAGAATATCATGGTTTTATTAGCCAACTTATAGTGGATTGGTCGCAATCTACTATCTGCTTTTCTGATTCTATAACTTTAGAAGGAAATGAAGACATAGAAGAAATTACCCAAAAATTATTTCAAGAAAAAGTGTTAAGAACTCTCAACTGAAAAATCATTCTTCCAACGATGTTTCTTTTCTAAACCCGCATTTCTTACAATACTGAACTTTAAACATGCCATCAGCATATTTGTGCTGGCCTTCGTGTAAGGGCTTGCGACATTCTGGACAATTTGTTAGCATAGGAATTTGTAAAATGTTGAAGTTTAAATACATATTTATTTTGAGGGATAAAAACTCTTAAGAATCTTCCATAAATCAGGATAATGACCGGGAATGTCTATCAAAAATTCTTGTTGTAAAGATTTTTCTGGTGGCTGAGCGTAAATAGTTTCCTTAGTCAGGGTAAAATATTCATCAATCAACATTCCCTGCACTACTCGGTAAAGATCTCCACCCCTGACTTTATCTAATTGAGTGAGGTAATCTTCTAAACATCCATAAAGAATCCTCATTTTTAAGACCGGTTGTTGCCCATCATCAGCGATCAACACTCTGCTTTCATAAGCGCCGTCGAGAGGAGGAAATGATTTAGTAGCAAACACATTTTGTCTTATCCCATTATCCCAATAACCAATCACTAACCGGTCTTTTCTGCCAATCAAACCATTTCTTCTTTCATTAAGGATAATACCATGTTGGCGAGCGAATTCTTTGGCAATGGTTTCAAGTGACATTTTACAATTCAATTATTTTCCCTGTTTTTCCGACATTAATAACCCGGGTAGTACCAATCATCTCTTCGATGCCATGCGTCTCATGGATATGACCGCAGATGTGAACATCTGGTTTAAATTCTTCAATCGCTTTTCGTACTCCTTCACTCCCTGGGAATATTCCTAAGCCGATAATACTCTCGCTTGGCTGCACGTGTGTCACCATTAATTTTTTTTTGACATCTTTTAAAGAATCGTGCGCTTTTTTGAGAGTTTCAAAAAATTGTTTTTCCGACAATTGGTGAATTCCTATATCAGCATAGCCACAGCCGAAAATTCCGATATCTCCCACTTTAATAACATAACCGTGCAGATTCTTGATGTTGTATTTTTCTGCAAGGAAATTTACTTCTGCCAAGCCTTCGTGATTTCCTGGAATAATAGCTACTTCCAAGCCTTTTTCTTTGAATGGGCCGATCAATCCAGCCACATTTCCATGGTGGTCAGCCAAGTCACCGGCTAAGATGACTAAATCTACCTTTTCTTCAGCTCCTTTTTCAGCCATTTCTCTGATAAAAAGAGTATCGCCGTGTACATCGCTTAAAGCTAAGATTTTCATGGAAGTTTAAGTATGGTGATACTTTATAAGATTTGTTGTTAGTTATTCGTAAGGGGTAACAAACTTATTTATAGTAGGATTTCTTCATCATAAACCTAGTGGATAATTCGGTTGTCCTGGAAAGGATGCAACCATAGCAGCCTCTACTCAGTACTCAACAACTACCTCGGTGTCTGGACTATAACTCACCTCGGGCAGCCTGTGCTGAATAACGCTTGTGTATGGGGCGAAGAAGATCACCTGTAAAATAAACCAATAGGCACGTACAAGAGTTGGTCGTTATTTCAGGCCACTTTTTCACCGAGTCCAGTATTTTATAATGGCAAAAAAAAAGAGTGTAGTGAAAAAAGTAAGTAAGAAGGTTTCTACCAGTAAAAATTGCGGTTACAAAGGCCGCGGCCCTAGTGGTAAACCAAAACATTCTAAAGTCGCTAAATTGATTAAGCTGGCGAAGATGCGAGCTAAGAGTAAAGGGAAGAAAGTGGTGGTTACAAGATCTACCAGTAAGAAAAGGAGACAGTAGAAGTTGAGTATTCTTTGTATTAATTGTTTAAAGTATATCAATCGATTCTGAAGGATAAAAAGTCTTGACAGAACTGGATTATCCGCAGAAAAGCAACGACTTTTCTGGAATCCCAAAAATGTTATGCATTTTTAAGGATTCCGAGAAAACGGCCGCCGCTGCTAAGATGACTAAGGGCATAGAGACTGCCGTCAAGGAGCAGCACACGCCAGCGTGGTTCGTCAGCCAAATCGTCGCAATGCCAGACGTTAATTTTAGTAGTATTATACACTTGTTGGTGTTTTTGAAGATACTGTTCAGCTCGTGCTTGTCCTCCTAAGAATGGAATGGTTTGCGGATGCTCCAAAGCTTGCGCAACATCGATAATACCTGAAGGAGCATTTCTCAAAGTATTATAATCAACTACAAATACTTTCTCCTTGTCTTCCAAATCAAGAAGCTTGTAAAACTCTCGAGGAGGCATTTTTCCTGCTCCATTCAATAAACCTTTGCCAACAGCTTTCGCAACATTATTTGGTTTAGAAAAATAATTTGGAACGTGCCCATACACCACAACTTGATTTCCTTGTTTTGATTTTCCTGTAACTAGTACGCTGGGAGTAGTGTACCATCTCCAAACTGGAGATTCTTTTGATGCAGAGATTCGCGCATCGACTAGCTGCGGCATATAGACTGGCTCTGCTTTAGCTTTATAACAATCTCGTAACGCTTTTTCAATACCATTTACTTCTAACTTTTCAAATGGTTCTGCTTCGACAAAAGTTGGTATTAAGATTTTTTCTGACATGGTAAGTTCCCCCCACGATATTGATAAATATCTAAAAAGAAGATTATTTTTAAAGGTTCACTAGAAAAAAAATTATCTGCCCTTCAACTTCAAATCTAAAACTAAATCTTCTAATTTCCGCAGATCGTATTTGACCGCATCAAATTTTCGTCTTACTTCATTGTCTCTGAAATCGAATTTCAATAACTCTCCGTAAATCATGTCGACAGCATCTTTGATCTTCTTTACTTTCTCAACTTCGCCTTTTCCGGCCAAGAATACTGCTTTCCTGACTAATTCTCCGGGAAGATCGCCCAATCCTAAAATAAAGTGTTCGGTGTCGATGGGAAGATCAACTAATTTTCCTTCCTTGACGAAATGATAATACAATAATGCTTCAGCATATTCTTGGATGGCGACTTTGTAGCTTCCTTCACTGCCCATCTTGCGGCTATGTTTGGCTATGACATCCAGTTTCTTTTTCTCCGCTTCAATATCTTTTATTAATGTAGCTGCTTCCGCCAATTCATCTCGATGCACAGCATAGATGACTTGCTTACTCAGTTTCAGCACGTCGCGACTTTGCTTGATTAATTTTTCCCGTTCTGAATCATAATCCTGAATATCTTTTCGAAGTTTAGTGAAGTTAATCATACGGCTTAAAAGTATAGGTTAGTTTATAATGTTTTCTTTTGAAGAAACGGAAACTCTTTGGAAAGCGTCGTCTTGGCCGCAAGCTCGGCAAAAATCTGAATTTATTTCTTATTATTATTTTCTTGGTAAAATATTATTTTTGACAGTAATTATATGCATAGCAATCGTAGTTCCTCACTTGCATCTTGGCCTAGACGACGACGCTTTCTTTTATTAAAATGTAATTTTAGCGAAACCTTTATATATCATCTTCTTTCCTAAATGACAAACACATGGGGTGTACATAAAACATGGAAGAAGGATCAAGACCGTTAGATACGCTGAATGCAGCAAGAAATAAAAACGTTATGGTTGTACTGAAGAACGGTCACCATTTCACCGGAAGATTAAGAGCATTTGATATTCATATCAACACAGTTTTAGAAGATGGGAGTGAGTACGAAAACGGAGAATTAAAAAGAAAAGTAGGAACAGTATTCATCCGCGGAGATACTATCACCTTTATTTCACCAGCATAAAACAATAAACTCATTGAGGAAGCAACATGACTAAAGGAACAGCAAGCATGGGTAAGAAGAGTGGGAAAAGAAACCACCTTCGCTGTAGACGATGCGGAAAAGCTTCATTCCATAAGATTAAGAAAAAATGTGCTTCCTGTGGATACGGCCAGAGCGCAACAATGAGAACGTACAAGTGGAATAAGAAGTCTTCTGGAAATTGATTATTCTCTATTTTTTAAAATATTAACATTTGTCAATCACTCACGACCACTCTAGATCAATAGACCGAGAGCACAAGAAATCAAAAGAATATTTGATTTCTGTGCAGAAAGAAGGTAGTTTCCTTATTTCTTGCATGCTCTGCTACGCCTCGGGTCGCAAGAAAACTGAAAACTATCAGTTTTCTGCGCAGAAATACAATCGTTGCATGAAATTTGAAAAATATCAAATTTCAGCACAGAAAATTAATCTTTGTTAATTTTCTGGTGTTGTATTTCTTGCGTTCGTTCTGACCATGACTATTCCAATGAAGTGTTCTCCGCTTTTTTACCACTGGTGTATTCACCAGTGGAATAGTCAGATTTAAATATTAAATAAAAATTATTTTTAAGAAATGATTATGCTTTCTGTTCAGCAAAGTAACCAGTACAGATTCCCTTGATGTCTTTGATAGTGATTTTATTGCAGATGGCCTTATTTCCACTCAATTTAGCTACTTTCAAATAGCAGGAAGCAGTGTTTAGCTTGTCTTCTGCAAATTTAGCGCAAAGATCAGCATTCAAAGTTTCCGCAGCTATTTTGAAAAGGCATTCTGCCCTGTTCTGTTTACTTAAACGATCGCAGAGTTCAGCATCATTAGTAGCAATGGCTATTTTCTTGACGCAGTCAATGTTTTGAGAAATTTCAGCTATGTAAGAACATTTGTCAACGTCATTTTGATTTAAGGCTATTTTATAATAACAATTATCCAGCCAGTATTCGTCCTCTATTTCTTTGCATAACTCAGAATTATCTTGTTCTACCGCGATTTGTTCCTGACAAAATCCCTTGGTCTTACTGGTAACGATAAGGTCGCATACTTTCACATCATCTTTCTGTTTCGCCAATTCTGCTACACAGGTATCACGAACTTGAGTATTCTTGATTTTGCTGCATTGTATAGATTCAGAATAACAATTGTCCCGAGCAGCGCCTTCTAAGGAAAGACACTGATCTGTAACCTTTTCCCAGGTAAGAGAGCAAGAGGTAAGAACTAAAAGCATTACCGTAAAGATTATGATTATCGCTAATTTTAGCTTCATGTCTTGTTTTTATCGAAAAGCCCTTTTAAGTTTTATGGAAGTGTGATAGTATAATGACGTTATCGAGAACTTTGAATAATTCGCTTTTTAACAACAAAGTTCTCAAGAGGATGTGCAATGGCGCAAGAAATGCGAAGAATATCTCATTTCTGCGCAGAAAAGTGATCGTTGTCACTTTTCTTGCGGAATTTTTAGCTTTATTTTGATTATTTTTCTCGTTTGTTTTATCAAAAATTCCTTTTTGCAAAGTCCTCTATCCGCAAAAACCATATAAACCCCTGCTTATTTTTCCTTCCATGTCCTTATTCAAAGATATGCTGCGCAGCGGGGAAACTGTCTTCCGTGATACCGTAGTTCTAGATTATGATTTCCAGCCAAAAGTCATGAAGTTTCGGGAGAACGAACAAATGCGCTTTGCTACGGCTATCCGACCGTTACTGCAGGGACATAATGGCAGGAATTTATTTGTGTATGGTGCTCCAGGCATAGGTAAGACAACTGCCTGCAGACACGTTCTGCGCGAATTGGATGAGGAAACCGGAGAAGTCGTTTCCATCTATGTGAATTGCTGGAAGGAGAATACCACTTTTAAAGTTTATACTAAGATATGTGAAGATTTAGGATACAAATTCATCCAAAGCAAAAAAACAAGCGAACTGCTGGAATTGATGAAGCAAAAGCTGAACAAAAGTAGCGTGGTATTTGTCTTTGATGAGATTGATAAATTAGAAGAGATGGATTTTTTGTATTCTATTTTAGAAGATATTTATAGAAAATCAATCATCCTCATCACTAATTATCGAGATACTTATGGTGAGCTTGATGAACGCATCAGAAGCAGGCTCGGCCCGGAATTTGTCTATTTCCGGCCTTACAACGAAGCAGAAGTTTCTGGCATTTTGCAGCAGCGTTGCGATTATGCTTTTATCGATACCTGCTGGGATGAGGAAGCCTTTAAGGAACTGGTCGAGAAATGCGCGGAAACCAACGATGTCAGAGTAGGATTATATTTAATGCGAGAAGCAGGAAATTTAGCTGAAGAACGAAGTTCCAGAAAAATTACTGCTGTGCATGTCGCAGAAGCGCTGAAGAAAGTAGATGATTTTCACATCAAGCCCAAGGAAGGATTAGATGAAGAGATGAAATCTATTCTTGAGTTAATCAGAGAACAGACCGGCAGAAAAATCGGTGAGATTTTTGCAGCTTATGCTGAACGGGGCGGTGAGATGAGCTATAAGAGTTTCCAACGCCGCATAATAAAATTAAAAGAAGGAAAATTTGTGAACACGGAAAGAAGCGTTTCCGGAGAAGGAAATTCTACCATCATCCATTATGATGCGGATAGAAAATTGACGGAATATTGATGGATTGAGAAAAGATTTAAGAATAATTAAGAAAAAATACTACCATGACTCAAGAGACTAATACAGAATTGTACCGATATAACGTTTTATTCATTGAACAGGAATCTCCTGGATTGTATATCATAACTGCTGATAGTTGCGATTCAATAATACAACAAAAACAAGGGATTATTCTTGAAAATTATGGAGATTTTTATTCTGAAGTCCAATGTAAGGATTTAGATAATAGAATTTATCAATTATTAGAAAAGGCAGAAGCTGCTGAAAATATAAAAATTATAGCCGCTAATTTGTTTGAGGAGAAAAACGTAGACTTTAATTTAGATTATATTATTAAATCAGATACCGGAGTGAGACTGTATTCACCAGGAGTACACCAAAAAGATTATTCTTTAGGCGCTGAGGCAGCATATTTTGTTATAAGTATGTTCTTTTTGGAAGATTTATTCTCCTCAGAGAAAGAGGGAAGTTTGCAACGAGAATTTAAACAATTTGAAAGCTTGTTAGAAAAGGCCTCGGCTGCTCTTAAGAAAGCAGCTGTAGAAGCAGAGGAATTAACTAAAGATTTTGATAAAGCATACAAAATTTTTGACGATGCTTTGAAAAAGAATTTACATTAAAATCTACAATTATCTACCCGATATAATGAACATCTTTCTTCTTGCCATGCGCCCCTGCCTGCGGTTGGACAAATTCATCAGACATCCAATCGGTTGCTTTCTGCAGCAATTGATTCTCTACTTCCATGATATCTTTGCTGATCTTTTTCACGCTGACGCCTAAATTGAATTTTTTATCCAATATTTGCACTATTTCCCGCGCCCCTTTGATGCCTAGATAAAAAGGATTGCCGAAAGTTTCTGCCAATAAAGCTACGCCTTTTATCTTTTTCTTTTTTCCCAAGGCCAGTAAAATGCCAGAAACTCCAATGATAGGTCCGACCACACCAAATATCTCTTTTTCTACCGACAGGCCTTTTTTAGTATATTCCTGTAATTCTCCAGAATCATTTCCGGTACAATAAACCTTGGGTTGATCAGGAACATGTTGCAAGCCGATACCGCCGGTAGTTATCAGATGGCTGCATTTATACTGCTGGGCAATCTTCAGAACTTCATCGCAAAAAGCATAACAGCTTTCTTCATCGATGGGTTGGATGTCACCTACCAAAAACAGTAAATCGCGTTTTTTACCACCCTTGCCGAACTGCTTATAATATAATTCTAACTTAGGCATCTCCACTAGATTTTTTTCATTGATGAAGACAGAATGAGGGAACTTGTATGAGAAAAATGAATATAATTTCTTTGCTTTTAATTCTTCTACTAAGAAATCAACCGCAATTTTGCCGACATTGCCTATACCCGGAAGGCCTTCGATTAAAACAGGATCATTTAATGTAGGCAAAGATTTTTCTTCTTGAGTGACTTCCCATATTTTATTCATGATTAAGAGAAGGATTTAGGCTTTATATAGTTTTGGGGAAAATAAGAAAGAATGCGAGGGACGTGACTTTCGTGCAGCATCTAATCGTCGCGGTTGGCTATGCGAAGCATATGCCCTCCATCTCGCCTAGGATACTGGCATTCGAACACGCGTACCCACTAAGGGACTAGCCCCTCAAGCTAGCGGATTTGACCGGCTCTCCCACCCTCGCATCAATACATTAAATCAGTTGTTTATTTATTAAGCTTTACTCTACTGACATACTCATTTCCTTCAATAAAGAATCTCCACTGCAGATCCAAAGCATCTTTGATTCCGATTCTGGAACTGGCTGCAACTTTTCCAATTTTAAAACCATCATCAAATACTTTCATTTCCTTGCCTAGCTTTAAGCCGTTATATTTTTTATCAATTCCTAAAGCCAGACACAATTTCCCCGGGCCTGAGCAAAGATTGCTTATTTTCTCGGTCTTTCGATGTTGTTTCATCTTTTCAATTCCGGAAAGAGGCTCGACTGCTCGTATTAACACTGCCCCAGCTTCATTTTTATCTGATGTAACATTCAAGCACCAGTACATCCCATAAATCAGATAAACATATGCGTGGCCATGAGTATTGTACATTAACCTACTTCGTTCAGTTCTAATATAAGCATGAGAAGCAGGATCCCTTCCATATGCTTCTGTTTCTACGATACGCGCTTGCATGCCATTGATAGAGATGATTTTACCTAAGAGTTTCTGAGCTACTGTAAGTGTATCACGAGCAAAAAAAGTTGAAGGAAGCTCTTTCATGTGATATTTTTAGAATATAGACTTAAAAAGCTTGTTATTGATATTTTGAAAATGAATTGTATGAACAAGTTTGGATTATGTTATACTCTGTTAAGTTATATTCTACTTCCAAACCCAAAATGTCTATTTCTAATGACTCAGAGGAAGATTTCTCTTGCTTTTGTGGAGCAGGTTGCGGTAATTCCAATTCTTTATAGAGAGGAATCGGCTGCCAGCCAGAATCTTTTCTTTTCCTTCTTTCTCTCTCAAGAATCTCGCCAATTATGGCATCATCCAACATATAAGCAATAAATACCATAAAATTATTTAATGTTCTGTATATAGATACAAAATACTATATATCTTAAATCTGCTATCTCTTAAAGATGCCCTACTGCCCAGCCAACAAAGTAACCAATAACTCCCGCCCCTAAGCCAATCAAGACTACTTCTAATCCTGATTTAATTTTGTTCAGATTAGTATAATCAGCATAACTGGTCTTGGCCAAACCCACTCCAAAGAGGGCAGACATAGTTAAAATGGAAGCGATAACCCCTGCTTGAAAAAGAGAAAGACCATCAAATTTAGAGATTAGAAAGGGAAATAAAGGGAAAGCTGAACCAAGCAGAAAAGAGAAAAACATGGCGAAGGCATTTTTGAAAGGAACTTCTAATTTTTCTTTGGAGATGCCGACTTTTTTCTGCACCATATAGTTGCAGACAAATTCTGGATGTTTATAACGTGAAGATTTCTTAAGAAGGCGATCAACTTCTTCTTTGTTAAGCCCTTCTTTTATCAATGAAGAACGCATTTCGGTATAACATTTACGCGGATTTTTGCTCAGATCTTCCCGAGCAGTCTCAATTTCATGTTCATATACTTCCCGTTGGGACTTAGAAGAAAGGTAACTTCCGGCAGACATGGAAAAGGCACCAGCAAACATGCTGGCGGCTCCGGCAAGTATGATTGTAGAAGCATCTCCACCACCAGCAGCTACCCCTAATACTAAACCAAGATTGGAAACTAATCCATCTTCCATGCCGAAGACAAAATCGCGGATGACTTCTTTAACCGTGGATGGAATCACGATAAAGACACCACAGAACATTTATTGGAAAGGCATTTAATCTCTCCCGCACCACAATCTAAAGGCCCTTCACAGGAAGCAGTACATAAAGTTGCGCTGCAATCAGGAGCATCAGCTTTGGTCACTGCGCCAGTCGGATGACAGCATTGGGCAGGAACGCAGTCAGCATCGACAGAACATTGCTCTGCTGCTGGAATGCAGGATAAGACTAAAAAAGAAACTACTAATACTAACATCATCATCGCTATCTTTTTCATTACTTTGACCTCATTTCATAAAATCTTCTTCAAATTGTAAACGTTCATTCATTTCGCCGCGAAGGTTTTTGCTTACTAATTTTTTGGCTTCTTCACGAGAATAATTACCCAATAACCAAGATAATTTTACTAAAGCAGTATTGGCCAGCATATCTTTACCAGAGATTATTCCTAATATTTGTAAATCACGGCCTTTGTCATAGACATTCATATTCACCCCGCCGAACAAACATTGAGTGGTCATCACTACTGCACAGCCAGAATCGACTAATTTTTTTAGAGCAGGATACATTTTTTTGTGGATGACACTTTCTTTATTAGGAGCTTGCCCAGGAGTATGACCTAAACCTGTTCCTTCAATAATCAAGCCCTTATATCCTTTAAAGAAAGAAAATTGTTCAGGGAACATATTGATATGAATCTTTAATAAGCCAACCTTCTCTTCCATTTTTGGCTTGAAAAGAAGCTTATCTGCACGATGAGAATATTCTTTTTGCAAAAGAGTGATATTTCTTGTTTTATAATCAACTCGGGCCAGAGGTAGATCATTGATACTTTTGAAGGCGTCTCTTCTCGAAGAATGAAGCTTATAGGTTTTGGTTGCCGATAAAATAACACAGCTTTTATCGCTGGCTGATTCATGCATGCATATAGCTACCCCACCAAAATCGGTTTTAGTCACAAATTCTGCTGCGCAGATGAGATTCATCCCTGCATCGCTGCTGCCTCGATCCGAAGACCGCTGCGCTCCCACAAAGATAATGGGAACAGGAGATGTTTCTATGATAAATGATAAGGCTGCAGAAGCAACTGCTAGATTATCGGTGCCGATACCAATGATGATCCCTTTGACACCTTTCTTAACCTGACGTTCAATAGCTTTTGCTATGAGCGAAAAATGGGCGAAGCGCAAATCATCGCTCCACATCTGGGAGATTAATTCTGATTCAATATTAGCGATACTTTGCAGTTCCGGAAAAAGGGAAAGCAATTCTTCGGGACTGAATTCGGTTGCGACTGCTCCGGTACGGTAATCAACTTTGGAAGCGATCGTCCCGCCGGTATGAAGTATGGCAATGGTCGGAAGATGCGGATTTTGAGCGATTTTAGAGACAGGTTTTTTGTTTGCGGTCGCTTTGGCAATAAGCGTTATTTTAGATACTGCTTTCTTTTCAAAGCCGACATTGTAACCGCTATCTAGTTTGAGAAGAATAGTATTTTTATCAGGGCTGGGCATGAGAATACCATCCTCAGCTCCTCTTTTAGCGCTTATCTTAACCCTATCTCCTGCTTGAGCCATAAAAGGAAAATAACTTCTTAAGATTTATATAGGTTGTGTTTGGAAAGTGAAGGATATGGATGGTTCAGTGAGAGAAATTATTTCCGGCTTAGAAAAGCCTTCTGCCTATGCGCATAGTACAACTTCTATTCAAAGGATCATTACCGGGGTTTCGGTAGTGTTTCTTACCGGTTCAGTCGCTTACAAGTTCAACAAGCCCTTAAATTTAGGTTTTCTTGATTTTTCTACTTTAAAAAAAAGAAAAGAACAATGTGAAAAAGAATTTAGGTACAATTCTCTCATTTCTCCAGAATTATATCAAGGAGTAGTAGCCATCACCAAAGACATCACGGGAAATATTTCTATTGATGGTCCAGGGGAAGTTATTGACTATGCCGTAAAGATGAAGCAGCTTGACCCTGCTTTAATCATGACTGAACTGTTAACCCAAAACAAAGTTTCCTCTCAACATCTGCAAGAGTTAGCACAGAAGATATTTTATTTTCATCAGAAAGCATTGACTAGTGAAGAGATCTCTTCTTTTGGTGACCTCAAAAGCATTCTATTCAACTGGGATGAAAATTTCCAGCAAACCAAGAAATACAAACAAGCTATTATCAAATTGGAAAATTTTAATTTCATACAAGAAAAAATAAATAATTTTATTGAACTGAATCAGACTTTATTTAAAAAAAGAGCAGAGTTAGGTAAGGTCAAACATTGCCACGGCGATTTTCATTCTGCTAATGTGTTTTTAACTCCGAAAGGCAGCTACATTTTTGATGGAATAGTTTTCAATAAACGCTTTCCCTGCTCCGATGTAATCGCTGAGATTGCTTTTATGGCTATGGACTTGGATTTTCATGGAAGAAAAGATTTGGCAAGATTATTTGTACAAGAATATCAACATTTAAGTGATGATAATGACATCCCTAAACTTCTTGATTTTTATAAGTGTTACCGCGCCTATATCAGGGGAAAAATCAATTGTTTTACCTCTGATGATGCTAATCTGACTACAGGTGAAAGAGAAAAAACAATCAATGATGCCAAAAAATATTTTCAATTGGCAAAAGATTATGCAGAATTACTTTGAGTACTGCTCAATTCGAGAAAGAAGCATCTCTTTGACGGAACTATAATTTTCTGGAACAATGTCGAAGTCTAAAGAGAATCCTCCACCGTTGCCCCTGCCTCCGCCACCTAGGCTTTGCAACAGAGGAACAACTGGAAAAGAAGATTTTTCCTTGGTTAAAATAATATGATTTCGTACGGGTGATTTAAACAAGCATACAAAAATATCTGCTTGATCTTGGTATTGTTTGCGCAGATAGAAAGATCCAGGTTTCTGTGAAAGCAAAGGTGAACAATAACCAAAAAGCACTTGATTATCTTCGATAGTGCTGATCTCCACAGCATTATCTAATTCTTGGTAAGCTTCTCCTGATCTTCGATCAAATTCTGTTGCATATTGCTGCCAGGAAGGAAGCAGGTTAAAATCCTCATCAAGACATTTTTCATCCCGTAAAGCGCAGGAAAGATCAAGCAACAGACCATAATTCAAATTTTCATTCGCCAGAGAGATTATTTTTTCTAATTCATCTCCAATCTTGATATTTTTGTGTTCGCTGGAATTATTTTTATAATCATGTGCTTGAGCGATTTTAGCCAATCTTTTCTCGTAAGGATCATCTTGATTCCGTTGAAGCAGGCGTTCGGATAAACCATGAGCAACATCTATCAACATGGCTGCGCAATAATTATCATGATGGATGACATTTATCCCTAACTGCTCAAGCTTCTCTTTATGCTTTAAGGTTCCGCTATGATGATCATACCAAGCCATACTTCTTCCTTTAGCTAATTTTTCTATCAAGGAAAAGTCTGAGCCACCTGCTTGCACTAATTTCGGATTGAGATCAACATCGCCTACAAAAATAGTATCGTAACGGTCTGCTTGAGTTGCCGCTTCCTGAAATGCTTCAACTATTCTATCGTAGCGGACAAAGATATGTTCGTCAGGATTTCCTGCAGTCATGGAATAATGCCGCATCTTCAATGCTCTCGCTATAATTCCATCTGGATCTTCTGCGTGGGCGATGATTAAAGGTTTCATTTTAGTGATTGAATCTACTTTTTCCATAAAGCTTCCGTAAGTTAATTGCAAGATATCTGCTGACATCATCTACCATAAAAGGTGGAACGTAGCAAGTTCCTTTTCCATTTCCTTGAGAACTGGCAATAGTTATTAAATTTGGTTTTTGTATTTTTGAAAGAATGTTGACCGTTTCATCAATTCGCTTCTCAAAACCTAACGCTCCATCATAATCATCTCTCTTTTGCGGCAGATAACTAAGACTTTCATTTCTATGAGAGCAGAAAGCATCAAGATCGATATCTAAAATAAGAGGTAGATTATATGGAACTGAGATTTTAGCCATAGGAATAACCTTTCCGGTTCTCTTCTTTATGCTTTCTTCATCAACGCCTTTCCAACCATATTTATAATTCTGTTCTCTGAGAATTACATCTCTTTCAAAAAAAGAGCTTATTGGTTTTCCGAAATATTGCAATTTTCTTTCCTCAGAATGAGGATTCAGCCAATATATTGAAGAAACAATTCCGTGATATACGGCTGGACAGATGAAATTGGCGATATTGAGCTGAGTATAATCTTTTGCAGATCCTAATTTATAATCAACATTAGCATCGCCCATATCAGTATGTCCATCAACATGAAATAAAGTTGCTTCTTTTAATTTAGATTCCCACCACCAATAGAATGCTTCGTGATGATTATCAACTAACGCAGTAGGAATTCCTTCGAGATAGGTTAAGACGCCTGGTGCGATTGATTGAATCGTCGTAGGTGTTACCATTTTTTCCTAAACATCTAATCACTTTTAGAATAAAATATCAAATCTACTTCTTCTTAGTCTTCTCGACGTCTTTGCTTAACTTCAGCTTCTTAATCAATTCTTTATAACGATTTCTGATGGTAACTTCAGTCACTCCAGCCACATCTGCTACTTCTCTCTGTGTTCTCTTCTCACCGTGAATAAGCGAAGCTACATATAAAGCAGCAGCGGCTATTCCAGTAGGTCCTCTCCCTGAAGTCAGCTCAATATCTCTTGCTTGTTCAAGAATCTCTACTGCTTTGGATTGTGTTTCTGGACTTAATTTTAAGGCAGAGGCAAAGCGAGGGATATAATCTGCAGGATTGCTAGGGCGGATACTTATTTCCAGCTCACGAGTTACGAAACGATAAGTCCTGCCAATTTCTTTTTTCTCAATACCAGAAGCTTCACCCATCTCATCCAGAGTCCGTGGAATTTCGTGACGTCTGCAAGCTGCGTAGAGCGCACCAGCAACGACAGATTCCATAGATCTTCCTCTCACCAGACCTTTCTGAACCGCTGATCGATAGATTCGTGCCGCTTCTTCTTCTACAGATTTAGGCAATCGCAAATAAGAACTTACTCTTTTTAATTCTGCCAAAGCAACTTTTAAGTTCCGTTCAATAGCAGTGCTAATACGGATATTCCATTTTCGCAGGCGAAAAAATCGATCTCTTTCCCGATCTGAACCTAATTTATAGAAATCTGCAGTAGTACCTACCTCTGTACCTAGACCTTGATCAAACTGAGTTGCGCTGGATGGAGCGCCAGTTCTTCGCTTACTATCCTGGCCGCCATCATCTTCAAAACTGCGCCATTCTTGTGAGAAATCAACCATACGGTCTTCGATGACTAAACCGCAATCCCGACAGACAGTCTCGCCCTTCTCGACATTCCTGAAAATATTGCGGCTTGCACATTCAGGACATTCTTTAAGGTTTTTTCGGATCATTTTAATCAGTTAAATATAGCTATTCCACTATAAATCCTTCCTTATTAGTTTATAAACATTTCGGTAGATTTATTAGTTAGGAACTAAAAAAGAAAAAAAACGGCTACGGAAGAAATTAATCCGATGATAGCGCCGACGGCTACTTCTAGAGGAGTATGACCCATAGAATAATGAAATTTTGATTTTAATTTGTGTAATTTAAGCAGTTTTTCAATTTGTTTTCCTTCCATACCTACCGTCCTACGTACACCAAAAGCATCTCGTAATACTATCAATGCCAATACCAAGCTGATGACAAAAGCAGTAGAAAGCCCTTCTTCAAGATAGATGATACTAGTAAGCGAGACTACGAACGCTGAATGAGATGAAGGCATGCCACCTGTGACCACTAAATCATGCCAAGATAATGATTTATGGCGAAAAAAAAAGATGAGCAGCTTCAACAATTGCGCTCCAAAACCGCCTGCTAACACTGCAAGAGCAATTTTATTCATGGTTTTATCATTATTTTGGAATTTATATAAGTTACTGATTATTGGTTAGCTATTTTATCTGTTAACTATTTTATTTGGTTTTTACTGTTCTTGATTCAAAATCAATCATCAATGGCAAATGATCAGAAAAAGGAAAATGCAAAACAGAATATTTATTCACTTTTATTTGAGGAGATGTAAGTATATAATCCAGACGCCTGGTGGGGTGCCAAGCTGGTTCAGTAAATGGTAATGAAGATTTGTCTAAACTTATCAAATCACTAAGATGAGTCTTCTGCAGCATATCCTTAATCTCTTTCTCGCCGTTGAAAGTATTGAAGTCACCCATCAAGATGACCGGATTTTTTATGTTGTTAACAATATGGATCAATTCTTTAATTTGCTTTGCTCGAGCTTTCTTTCCTAACGCCAGATGGGCAGCCAGTAAGGTAATCGGATTGGGGCATTTTACGGTAGCTTCTATGACCATTCTTTTGGTTCCTTCGTGGAAAACATGATATTTGACATCATTAAGAGGAAATCTGGAAATGATTGCATTGGCTTGTTTGTTTAAAATAGGAACATGATGAAACATCTTTAGCCAGCCTTTTAGCGGATACTTCACTTTTTCTACAAAATTATTCAATTTTAATTTTTCCTCTAAGAATTTTACTTCATCCTTGCCTC
>Ga0080064_1001392_pt1 | contig 49174 bp, 44 predicted proteins | sample Subgrocontami54m_FD_69260 | JGI IMG/M metagenome (GOLD analysis project Ga0080064, IMG submission 69260) | Subsurface groundwater microbial communities from S. Glens Falls, New York, USA - GMW46 contaminated, 5.4 m (SPADES assembly) (version 2) ...
CCATCTGTCGGACCCCGCCGTTCCCGATGGCCCGGTAGGCGCCGCCCGCCGGGACGTGCAGACAATGCCCCGGGGCCAGCGAGAACTCGCCCATCTCGCTTTCCACAGCCGCGCGTCCGCAATACTGGAACATCAACACGTCAAAGTCCGCGGGTCGGTGGAAGTGGGGCTCTGCCCCGACGGTCCAGCAAGCCTCGATGACGCCATCCTCGCCGGCCCACACCGGGATCGGTTTGTTGCCGTCGCGGTTGGTGGGTCCCCGAAAGAGATCCATCATGCGAATGCGTGGCATGGGCCGCCCGCCGCTTCGCTGGGTGCCGATGAGATCGTCCTCTTCGCGCTCGAACCAGATCGGTACCTTCTCGTCCCAATGGGTCATGAACTCGCGAACCATCTCTGCTCCCTTCCTACCCGTCGCATCCGAACCTGTCGCGTTCTAGCCGAGCTGCTGATCGTCGCTTACGCTGTGGACCGCATTGTTTGCTCCACGTCTACTGAGCGTGGGTGATGTGCTCCAGAAGATCATCAGGATCGCCATACCTTGCTGCGATCTCCCGGATCTGTGGATCATCACAGAGGGTCAGCCTGCCTCGATCGACGACCAGCTCGTCGTCAATATAGACGCTCGACCAAAAACATGGCCCATCCAGATGCTGGCCGCGCTGGTTCCCCAGGCCGCCGTCCACGCCGATGCCGAACCACGCCCACTTGCTATTGAACGGCCAATGCATGTAGTCGTCCAGCCCCACCCGCTGGGGAACGTGGGGGTGGTAGCCATACATGATCTCGGTGAAGCGGATCGGCTCGTTGTACTGCCGCTTCAGCTTACGCATGTGATCGGCCGCCTCGCCGCCTCGATGAAATTGCTGACGCCGGGCATGAGGTTCATCAGGCTGACGTCCATGGCTCCCTCCCGCACGATAGACTTGGCATGTTCGTAACCGTCAGCGCGCAGTATACCGGGGCGTTGCTCACCACCCGGGCGCGGATGTGCCGAAATTCAGAAGGAGAACCTTGTGGAAACGCCACGACTCGAGCTTGGCTTGCTGCTCCACACCGCACACCAGGTCCGGAATGACGACGTTCGGTCGGATCTGGCGCCCGTCCTCGACACGGCGAGGCAGGCTGAGGCGCTGGGCTTTGCGCACGTGTGGGTCGGCGATAGCTCGCGCATGGAGCGCGGCTGGCCCCGGGCGGACTTCATCACCTCCCTAACGGCGATTGCGATGAGGACCGAGCGGATCGGGATCGGAGTTATTCCTTTGAGCGCGCCGTTGCGGAATCCCGTGCTCCTCGCCCACGAGCTCGCCACGCTTGACGTTCTTTCTGGGGGACGGCTGTTGGTCAGCGTTGGTATCGGAAAGGGTGGACCCGAGGGCCAGCGCGAATTTGCGAACTGCGGCGTGCCCTACAAGGAGCGAGGCGCTCGGCTGACCGAGATGCTCCAGATCATGCGGCGCTTGTGGACCGAGCCCTCGGTCACATTCGCGGGGCGTTTCTATCAGCTCGAGGATGCCACAGTTTTTCCCAAGCCCGTCAATCGCCCCATCCCGCAGTCCGTGGCCACGGGGCGGGCTGAAGCCGCACTGCAGCGGGCCGGACGCTATGGTGACGGCTGGTTCACCACTGCGTGCGATCCCGACGCGTTTGTCGAGGACCACCGAAAGGTCATGGCATACGCACGTGAGGCCGGGCGCGATCCGAGCGAGATCGCCTGCACAGGTCTGTACGCGACGTTTCACCTGGAACAGGACGGCGACAAGGCGCGGGCCGAGGCGCCGGACCACATGCGGGCATATTTTGGGTCGCACCGGAACAACACGACGGATTTCTTCGGCTCACCGCGCGAGATCGCTGATCGCCTCCAGCCGTTCGTCGACGAGGGCCTGACCACGCTGGTCATCCGATTCGTCGAGCAGGACCTGGTAAAGCAAACAGGACTGATGCAGGAGGCGGTCGCACGCCTTCGGCCAACCCGGACCGCTCCAGCTCTCGCAGAAGGGCCTCGCTAGGGACCCGACGCCTCCGCCAAACGAGCGCTTCCGGCATTGTGTGGTGCATCGATCGGCCCGGATCGTGGACGCGGGCCATTTATCACCCAGGCATTGCCGGCTGGTGCAGGGACGTGGCTGACGTCGCCTGCGCGAGGGCAACCGCCGCAACCAGGCAACCGCCCCCATCAAACGTAGCGAATAGGAAACGAGCCATCTGGCATCCTCCCCGCGTTGCCGAAAACGCGGAGCCCGTCCGGATTCCGGTTCCGCTGCTTCCGTGGCCCCGTTTAGCCAGACAATCGTAGAGTTGGGACGCCCGCACCGGCTTCGTCAGGCACGCATCGCCGGCCGCCCTGGATGAGATCCGATCAGCGTCACCCACCACGCGTAGCCCCATCGCGGGGTTCGATGGCAGGCGGGTCGAGGACCTTGATAGGCGGCGGAGGCCCATTCCAGCGCTCCACCTGCACCAGGGCATGCTGACCGGCACATCCCTGGGCGAGCCGCGAGGTCCCTGCATCGCGCGTGAGCACGTTCGGGTTCCCATGGACGCACATCGCATCGAGGTCCGATGGGTCGAGAGGATCGTACCAGGCGCCGGTCGAGAGTTGGACGACGCCCGGCCGGACCGTCGCGCTGACGACGGCGCCGGCGAGGCAACTCCCGCGCTCGTTGAACACCCGGACGATGTCCCCGGCCGCGATTCCTCGGGCCGCGGCGTCGCTCGGATGAATGCGCATGGGCTCCCGTCCTTGAACCTTCGAGCCCTGGCTGAATGCGCCCACGTCCAGTTGGCTGTGCAGCCGCGTCGCGGGATTGTCGGCGATCAGGTGCAGCGGGAATCGACGGGCAAGCGGGGCGCCGAGCCACTCCGCCGGCTCGAGCCACGTGGGGTGACCGGGACAGTCGGCGTAACCGAAGCTGTCGATGGTCTCGGAGAAGATCTCGATCCGACCGCTGGGCGTCGGAAGTGGACTCGTGTCCGGGTCGCGGCGGAACGCTTCGAATCCGAAACTGGGTTTCGAGCCACGCGGCAGCGTCAGTCTGCCCGCGGCCCAGAACTCGGCGAACGTCGGAAAGGTGAAACCCCGCTGACCTGCGATGGCACGCCAGCTTTCGTACAGGTGCTCGAGCCATTGCATCTCGGATCGGCCCTCGGTAAATGCCTTCCCTGCCTCCAGCTCGGCCGCGAGCCCAGCGAAGATCTCGAAATCGCTCCTCGCCTGACCGTACGGTCCGATCGCCTGGTGCATGGCAGTCAGACAGCCATCGTTGCTCGAGGCGCCGATGTCGTTGCGCTCGAGGGTGACGGTGGCGGGCAGCACGATGTCGGCATGGCGCGCCATGCTCGTCCAGAACGCATCGTGGACCACGATGGTGTCCGGTCGTCCCAGGGCACGTCGCAAGCGGCTGAGGTGCTGATGGTGGTGGAACGGGTTGCCACCACACCAGTACACGAGACGGATGTCCGGATAGGTCAGGCGGTGCCCGTTGTAGTCGAGCTCCTGGCCGGGCCGCAGCAGCAGGTCCGATATCCGTGCCACGGGAATGAAGGATCGGACGGGGTTCTTCACCGGTGGCAGTGTAGGCAGCCCGTAGGGCAGGGGCTCAGCCCCAACCCCTGCCGTCGAGCCGTAACCGTGGGCGACCCCACCACCAGGCAGCCCCATCTGGCCAAGCATGGCGGCGAGGGTCACGGCCATCCACGGGACCTGCTCGCCATGGTCTGCACGCTGCAGCGACCAGGTGACGCTGATCAACGTTCGGGAGGCGGCCATCCGTCTGGCGAGCTGCCTGATGGCCTCCGCGGGGACTTCAGAGATCTGCTCCCCCCATTCCGGGCTCTTCGGCTGGCCATCAACCTGACCCAGAACGTAGCGCGAGAATCGCTCGTAGCCCACGCAATACCGCTCGAGGAACCCGGGATCGAGCAGCTCTTCTACGATGAGGGTGTGTGCCAGAGCCAGCATGACGGCAACGTCCGTGCCAGGCACCAAGGCATGCCAGACCGCGTCGGTGAAGCCGGGCAGGTCGTCCCGCACAGGGCTGAAAAGCACGGCCTGCACACCCTGCTGGGCCGCCGCGGCGAGATGCGCGCGAGTCTGGTGCTGGCTCACGCCCCCGTGGCTGACGGCGGTGCTCTTCACGGGGAGACCACCGAAGCAGACCAGCAGCTCCGTGTGCTCGATGACGACGGGCCAGGAAGGTGCTCGCTGGACGACCTCGGTCTCGCCGCCGAGCACGTGGGGGAGAATCACTTCCGATGCGCCCCGGCTGTAGGTGTTGACCGGGTAGGTATGCCCGCCGAGGCAATTCAGGAAACGGCGAAGCTGGCCGCCGGCCTGGTGGAACCGGCCGGCGCTGCCCCAGCCGGAGCCTCCGTAGACGGCCGTCGGCCCATGCGCGTCGTAGACCCGACGCAGCTCCCCGGCCAGGAGCTCGGTCGCCTGTGTCCAGCTTACCGGTACGAAGGGCTCCGCGCCTCGGCGATCGCTCGGCCCGGGACCGCGATCGAGCCAGCCGGCTCTGATCATGGGCTGCTGCACCCGAGTTCGGTGACCGATGGCGCTAGCAATATTCGTGAGGATGGGTGATGGATCGGGGTCGGATGGGGACGGGTGGATGGCGACCAGGGTGCCATCTTGCACCTCGGCGTCGAAGGCTCCCCAGTGCGAGAGATGGGGCCGAAGTTCAGCTACCATGATGCCCGGCAAGTCCTCCCAGCAAGGATCGAGACTGAACTAGGCGCGGTAGAGCTCCACCCGGGGCAGGCCGCCGAAGGGGACCGCCCCCTCGCCTGTGATCCGTACGGCGCGGCCGGAGTCGATCCCGATCCCATCGGCCATTCGTCCCACCCACGGATGGAGCCCGAACGTCTGGTTCTCCCGCAGCTCGAGGTCCGGGTATGGATTGGAGGGGATGCCTCCGTTCGGCGGCTCGTTCTGCGCCAGCCCGATGGAATGCACCAGCGGCTCCTTCCGCCACTCATACCCGGCCCGCTCGATCACACCGAGGGTCTTGCGACACGCGTCCCCCAGCGTGGCACCGGGTCGGGCGGCAGCCTTGAAGGTCTCAAACGCCTCTTCGCAAACCTGGAACATGGCCCGGATCTCTGCTCGCGGCTCGCCGATCGTGAGACAGACGTGCGGGTGACCGAAGTAGCCGCCGTACCGCGGGTTCAGATGAGCCATCACTACGTCGCCCTCCTGGAGGGAGCGCAGAGACGGCTTGCGCACCGGATGGAACGGACGCGGGGTGGCCTCCATCGATATGCCCGTCGCGGGCTCACAGCCGCCTGCGAGGAGCACCCGGTACAGCTCGGCATAGAGCTCGTTCTCCCGCACACCGGCCCGGGCCGTGGATCGCAGCGCTGCGATCGCCTGGTCGGCGGCTGCGGCGGCGCGCTCCATCATGGCGAGCTCTTCCTCGCTCTTCACCATGCGGAGGTTGTAGACGAGCTGCGAGGCATCCTCGGTCTCGTAGTCGCTGATCGCGGTCATGAGCGCGGCGTGCGCGCCGGTGCCCAGCCCCTTGAGGTCCACCAGGCCGACGCGCCGCGCCCCGGCCTGCTCGAGCGCTTCCCCGGCCGGGCTGGCCAGCTCGCGTACGGGGCGGACGTCCGGCACCCAGGTCTGCGATCCCTGCGCCCAGTGCAGCCAGCGCTCGCCGGAGGGGAGGAGGAAGACTGGGTCTCCCTGAAGCGGGAACATCGCCAGCCCTTCCATGTCGATCTGGGTCAGGTAGAGAGCGTTGAGGCTGTTGCCCCCGCTGTAGGCGAGCAGGCAGTCAAGGCCTGCATGCTCCATCTCGCCCCGGACGCGTGCCCAGCGCGCCTCGCGCTCGGACAGTGACAGGGTCGGCAGCTCGTAGTGGTGGGCATTCGGTTCCATGGGATGGCCGCTCCTTCCTCGCAAGCGCGGTCCGAAACGCCTCGGACAATCGATCGGAAATCCGCGTCCTTGGTGCGAATCCTAGCCCGCGTCTCCGACCCGGTCAATGCAATCGCTCGTGCGTTTCTCCTCCCGCCGGGGGCTCGCGCCATGTGTCCGCTATTTGACATCCCACTCATGCGCGTTCCAGCTTACGGGAATGTCGGAATTGGCGTCCACGTTGACCAGCCGACTAGAAATCGCAGTGGGGTACTTGACGATGAACATCAGGTAGAGCCCGACGACCTGATCGGTCAGATGGTTGATCACCTGCGTTAAGACCTGTTTCCGCTCGGGAAGCGGAATGGACACGACGTACCGGTCCACGAGCTGCTCCAACTCGGCGTTCACGTAGCCGGTGCGGTTGTTGCCCTGGTAGTTCTTCTCGGGTGTGCGCAGCTCCGAGGCGCGGAACGCGGAGACGTCGCGTGCGCTCACCGTGTTGCCCACAGTCCCCGCCTCGAAACCCGGATAGGTGGCGCGGTACTCGCGGTCGCGCTGTCGGGCTGGGGGCACGAACACCGTGTCGCTTGGTACCCCGATTCGGTTCCACGCCTCCCCCACGGCCAGGATGGTCTTCTGCTCGAGGTCATCCGCGCCGGACTGACGCAGCTCGACCCGAAAAGCCCTCCCTGCGAGATCTCGGAACATCCCGTCTGGCCCCCGGGCGAGTCCCATTTCCTCCAACTGTTGCGTGGCGCGGCGTGGGTCGTAGGGATAGCGCACCGCGCCCGCAGTCGCGTCCTGCATGAGTCGGTCGTCTGGGGGAATGGGCGTGTCTGCCACGGCCCCGACTCCTTCGAGCAGAGAATCAACCAGCTCCTGCCGATTGATGGCGACGTAGAGCGCGCGGCGAAAGCGCGCGTCGCCAATGAGCGCGGGGGCGGGAAACGCGATGCTGAGGACCGAGGGTGAGGGGCGCGCCGCCAACCAGAAGATCGACCCGGCCACCTCGCCACTGGCGCCGGAGCTCCAGTCCCTGCTCGAGTGAAAGGTCGCGACCCATGGCCAGGTCGAGCGCGCCGGCCAGCACGTTCGCCACCATGGTGTTGTAATCGCTGATGAAGCGGACCTCGATCTCGTCAACTGAGGGGCGACCAAGATGGTAGGATGGGTTGGCCTCCACAATCGCGTGGTTCTCGGCGACCCATTCCTTGAGCCGGTACGGTCCCACGCCGATGAACGCGCGGTTCCAGTACGGCTGCTCGGTGAACGTATCCGGTGATTTGGCCGCGTCGGCGAGCAGGTGTTTGGGCAGAGGATCGGTCCCGTCCCCACCGCCAAAGATCGTGTCGGCCTCGATGTAGGGCTGCTTCGTTCTCGATCGTGGGCGCCGTCTCGGCGATCCGGGGGGTACGCAGACCGCTCGGGTCCGGCGTCGTGAGACCGACATGGAGCATGGCCGCGAGCTCGGCGGTGCCGGGGGCGCTCAGGTTCGGACCGCCGACGATGGCGTTGAGCGCCACCGGGAGTCCCAGCACGGCGGCCACCACGCGTTTGGTTGCCGCCCCATGGGAGGTGGCAGCCGCGGGTTCACTTCGGGCACCTGCCCCTCCGCGTGTATCCGGACCCGCCGGATTGCAGCCACTGCTGAGCAGCGCCGCGATCGATACACCGACCAGCAGTCCGAAGACCAGTCGATGTTGCCGCGCCATCCTACCTCCCTTCTGGCCCCACGACGGGCCGGTGCCTAGTCCCGGATGTCCTGCAGAAACCACTCGGTCGGAACCTCGCGCCCCAACCCCGCGGCTCGGGCGCGGTCGTAGACCAGTGACGCGACCGTCACGAACTGGAGTCCCTGCTTCCCGCCGCCCCGCACCACGCCCCCGGAGCTGCTGATCTCCAGGTCGCTCGAACGACCGGGGTTCGTACCCGCGATCAGGTCGACGAGTGGAACCGCGCGGCCCCGGAAGCCCGGGGGCGGACGAGGGCCGCGCCCAAGCGCCTGGTCGACGGCTGTTTCCGTCTGCTGCTGCCGGCGGCCGCGGCCCATGGCACGCTTGAGCTTCTCGAGACTCCCGGCCAGGTAGGTGGTGAAGCCTGCCGAATCGTCAACGCGATGCCCCTGGACGAGCTGGCTCGCGGGGTCGCCCCCGATGCCGACATCGATGCGCGCATACACCTCAGGCTCAAACTCGCCTGCAACCTGGGTGAGGTGCATGCCGGGCTCAAGCATTGTCGGGTAAACGGTCGGCACCACCGAGTTGGTTGAGCTGGAGAGGATGTCGGCGCCCTTGTCGGGGTCAGGCGAGGCCGAGCTCGCGCTTGATCTCCTCTGTGTGCTCGCCGAGGGCGGGCACGGGGTCCATGCGCTGCCGCATGCCGCCGAGGTTCATCGGGTGAGCGAGCGCGCGGACGGCGCCGGCCTCACTGGTGACGTGATGCCACCGGCCACGCGCGGCGAGTTGGGGATGGGCGACGAGATCCGCTACGTCGTTCAGGGCGCCGTAGGGAACGTCTGCTTTTTCGAGCGCCTCCTGCGCCGACGCGCGCGTGTGCGCATGCAGCGCCTCTTCGATCAACGGCTCGAGCATCGCGCGGTTCTGCGTGCGAAGAACGTTGGTGCGGAAACGCGAATCGTCCACCCACTCGGGACGTGTAAGCACCTCACGGCAGAGCCGGGCCCACTGGCCCTCATTCTGGACCGCGAGGTTCACGCTCGTTCCGTCGCCGGTGCGGTACGGGCCATACGGCACGATCGTCGTGTGGCGGACGCCCGCCCGCTCGGGCTGGACGCCATCGTACATCTGATAATAGATCGGCGGCGCCATCCACTCGGCGAGGCAGTCCAGCATGGCAACGTCGATCATGCGGCCCTCGCCCGTTCGCTCGCGCTCGTAGAGGGCCGCGAGGATTGACGAGAGCGCGTACATCGCAGCGCTGATATCGCCGATTGAGATGCCGACCTTGGCGGGCTGCTCCGGGCTGCCGGTGACAGCGATCACCGCGCTCTCACCCTGGAGCAGGAGGTCGAACGCCTTGCGGTCCCGATACGGACCGTCCATGCCGTAGCCGGAGATGGCGCAGGAGGTGAGCCGAGGCCAGCGCTCGTGCAACGCTGCCCAACCGAGCCCAAGACGGTCAACAGCACCAGGGCCAAGGTTGTGGATGAAAACGTCCGCTCGAGCAAGGAGCGCATCCAGGACGGCGCGATCGGCGGGCTGCTTGACGTCGAGCGCGACGCTGCGCTTACCACGGTTCAGCCACACCCAGTGCGCCGCGAGCCCTTGCACGGCCGTGTCGTAGCGCCGCGCGAAGTCGCCGCCATCCGGCCGCTCGATTTTCACGACGTCCGCACCGAGATCCGCGAGATGCCGGCTGCAGAGGGGACCGGCCACCGCCTGCTCGAGCGCGACGACGCGAATCCCAGCCAGGGGCAGTCGATCTTGATCGGGCAAGGAATTCGTTTCCACGGCACGTCCTTCGGCTCAACATCGCGCGTGGAAGCAACGCCCGACCGCGCGCCGCACATTCTACTTCGACCCAACATTGGCACCGCTTGGCTTGTGCAGTTCGTCGAAGCGCGCTCGCTTACACTGTCGCCGGCCTTCCCGTGGAAGCGCCCGAAATGCGAAGAAGACGAATATCGGAGGGGTGATGCTCGTTCCCCAGGCGAACGGCAATTTTCGGTTCCTGCCCATCCATCAGCCCATAGCCGTGCCGTTCAGCTCGGCAGTCGTGGCGGACGACGGCTTCGAGATCGTGCACGTCGTGCTGGGTCGCCCCACCCCATACCGAGCCGGTTTCGAGCTGATCGAGCGGTACCTCGCGGGACTTCGTCGACCCCGCCAGGCATTGTGCGGCGTCGAGCTCCGCTGCACCGAGCCCTACTCGGTGCAGGCGTTTCAGGCGTTCAACGCCAGGTACGCAGAGCTGCTCGCGGAGTGGGGACTCTTCAGGGGTGGGGTTGGCGCCGCGACACGCACGAACATCGCGCCGTCGCGAAACCCGCCGAGCGAGCAGGTGCTCTACGGGTTCTCCTACACTGCGCCTTCGGCGGGAAGCCCCCCGACCTGGGTCCTGTCCGGGGCGTTCGAGGACCCGGCGACCCGCCCGGGCGAAACCTCCCCCGATGCACTGCGCGCCAAGACCGCGGACGTTATCGGGACGCTCACCCAGCGCCTCGAAGCCGCGGGGCTGAGCTGGGATTCCGCGACCGACATCGGGCTCTACACGGTCCACGATCTGTTTGCGGCGCTCTCGGAGGAGATGCTGCCGCGCATCGCGCCCGCCGTGCTCCACGGCATTCGCTGGTACCCAAGCTTGGTGCCGGTCGCGGGCTTCGAGCTCGAGATCGATGTGCGCAACGTTCGCCAGGAGCTCCGTATCGCGTCGACGTGATCCGGGTTGCGTTGCGGTTGTCCCGGATTCTGCATTAGGATGCGGGCGGCCTGTGGGCCATCAGCAACGCCGCTAAGGATGTGAGTGATGCAGTACGACGTCGAGTTCAACTCGGGCGCCTTTTACCCCGCGGCCGCGACGGTCGAGCTCGCCCAGATCGCCGAGGAGAAGGGGTTCGACGCCGTCTGGAAGGGCGAGTCGAACAGCACCGACCCGATGGTGCTCCTCTCCGCCATGGCAGCCAAGACCAGCCGCATCAAGCTTGGGACCGCGATCTACCACATCTTCGGCCGCAGCCCCGTCACGTTGGGCATCCAGGCCGCGACGCTGAACGATCTCTCCGGCGGTCGTCTCCTGCTCGGGCTCGGGGTCGCGAACCAGCCGATCGCCTCCTGGCACGGCGGGACCTTTGACAAGCCGATCCGGCGCATTCGCGAGTATGCGGACATCGTTCGCCAGGCGGCGAGCGGGGAACGCGTCGAGTACAAGGGCGAGCTCTATCAGACGTCGCCTTTCAAGCTCTCCTGGAAACCGAGCTATCCCGAAACCAAGATCTACTTCGCCGGCCTCGGCGAGCAGATGACGCGGCTCGCCGGGCGTTTGGCCGACGGCGTCGTCGTGAACATGGCGAACCCGCCGATGATCAAGGAGATCGTGCAGCGGGTGAGCAAGGGCGCCACGGAGGCGGGCAAGGACCCCGCGAAGCTCGAGTACGTCATCAAAGTCCGGGTCTGCGTCGCGCCCACTCGCGACCTGGCCAAAGCGAAGCTCAAGCAGGTACTGACCTTCTACATGCTGGCTGGCGGCGAGGGTGAGGGGTACAACGCGCTCTTCGCGGCGATGGGCTACGGCGACGAGGCGCGCGGCGTCCGCGAGGCCTATGAGAAGGGTGGCTTCCGGGCCGGTCAGGCCGCGATCCCTTACGTCATGCTGGACGGCGACGGCACCCGGCCGCCGGTCCCGATGGTTGCCGCGACGTCGATCGAGGAGGTCCGCGATCGCCTCGCCCCGTACACCGAGGCCGGCGCCACCCGCCTCGTCATTCCCTACGTCCCAACCACCGACGACGCCCCCGCCGAAGCAAAGCGCTTCCTCGATAGCTGGAAGTAGCCATGACGGTCAATGTATCCTTTCTGATACATTGAGTTAACCTCAGGTGCCGACGGTCGGCATCGATGGTCCGTTTCGTTTCGTGGTGTATCCGCGCGAGCTGCCCTTTGAACCACCACACCTTCATGTCTGGATGGGGAACGAAGAAGTGTGCCGCATCGAGCTTAACGGGGGAACCTACATGGATGAGCCGCCGCCCGGCCGGTGGCGAGCGATCCTCGAGGCCTACCGAAAGCACGCAGGCCTCATCCGGCAGGAGTGGGATCGTATCCACAGGAGGTAGGCGATGGCTCGCTTGGCCGTCCAAGTAATGAACGCTGATCGGATGATGACGCGGGCGAAGGCATCGGATCAGGGGATCGAGTTCGCCTTCGCCGACGGATGCACCGGCATGATCAGCTTCGGTGACATTCCCGAGATCGGCAGCCTCTCGAATCTCGTCGACATGGAATTGCCGAACCCATACGAGGCCGTGCTTCGAAACCGCCGCGGCGAAACTGTCGAGCTTCCGTGGGATTTCGCGCGCCACTACTGCGACCCCGCGTATCGGCCTCGGGTCGACCAGATTGCCGCAACCGGGCGCTCGTCATTGGGCGACCGTATACGACGAATCCGGGAGTCCGAGGGGTTGACCCAGAACGAACTAGCCAAAGCCGCCGGGATCGGGAGGATTACGCTTGTGCGTATCGAGAAAGGCGGCAGCTCGCCTCGCTATGCAACATTGATAGCGCTGGCGAAGGCCCTCGGCCGATCCCCGGCAGACCTGCTGGCGTGAGCCAGCCGCGTTGCGCTGGGCGACGTGATGAATCAGCTCGGTCGCAGCCAGATCGCGCTGATGGCGAATACTTCTTGCCAGCTACGGGAGATAGCCCTGCGCCTGCCAGAAGCTTTTGGCGGCGGGGTGGAGCGGGATCGTGAGCGGGGCCTCTGGCGGGTCGGAGACCATGAACTTCAGGTCCATCGGCCCTTCGCCATACCAGGGAATGTTTCCTTTGCGAGCCTCGACGGCCTCGCAGAAGGCGGTGACGACCTCATCCGGCGTGCTCTCCAGGCAGAACACGGGCCACCCGCTGAAGTCGATGGTCCAGACGTCGGCCTCCAATGCGGGGTAGTCGTACTTCGGGATCGCGACCCGGCGCAGGCCGCGAGATTCCAGCTCGCGCAGGTTGGGCTCGTCGACCGGCAGGAACCGCATGCGGAGCTCTAGCGCGCGGTCGCCGAACATTCCGAGCGCCTCGTCCCAGAGCGCGTCAGCCTCCCCGCGAGCGACGGCGCCGATGCGGTTCGGACCGTTGGGGTACTCATCGTCCATCCGCACGGTACCGCCCCACTTCTCGATGTCTGCCAGGGAGAAGCCGTACGTCTCGAGCACCTGGTCAGTTACGAGGTGGACGGAATGGTCGGGCTGGCCGCGGAGGCTGACCCGCAGCGGGTATTGCTTCGTCTTGATGTCGGCGAGCGAGGTGATGCCGGTGTCCGCCGTTACCGCGAACGCGAACTGGTCGAACTGGGGAAGGACGAAGATTGCCCGGACCGGGATCGGGTGCTTGAAGGGCCCGCCACCGTGGAGGGCCATGGCAAGCACCGCCCCCGGATTGCAGATCGCGATGTCCGCGCGCCCGCTCACGACCTCGTCGATGGAGTTCGGCGCGTCGCTTGCGAAGAGGCGGTACTTCCAGTCGCCGCCGCCCTGAACGCGGAAGTCGATCTGAACCTGCCGCTGCTGCCAGCTCTGGGAGCCGACGAGGTGCGCCGCGGCTTCCAGCATGAGCTGGGAGCGCATGATGACCGGCTGGATTCCACGAGTGTTGCGAACCTTATTCTTGGACCCCTGCTGCACGATTGCCTCCCCAGCGACGTTGCGCCTGACGTCGGCGGCTCGCCGAACGCACCTCGGAACGCTACGATCGAGTTAGTGTCTTGCGGAGATCCAGCACGCGCCGCGCGCGCTCGACGATCGGGCGGTCGATGAGTTGGCCGCCGAGCGCAACCGCCCCCTGGCCGGCGGCTTCCGCGGCCGTGAACGCGGCGACGACCTTCTCCGCGTAGGCGACGTCGTCGTCGGTCGGGCTGAAGACCTCGTTGATGACGTCGATCTGGCCCGGGTGGAACGTCGACTTGCACGTGAAGCCGAGCCGTCGCGCCTGGAGCGCATCGCGCCGCATGCCCTCGACGTCGTGAATGTCCGGATAGACGCCGTCGACCGATTGCACGTGGGCCGAAGCGGCCGCCACGACGATGGCCGACCGCGCGTAGATGAGCTCGCGTGCCTCAGCCTCGCGGTTGGGCGGCAGGCCGAGGTCCAAACTGAAATCCTCGGCGCCGAACATCATCGCAACCACCCGCGGGCTCGCCGCGGCGATGCTTGGCGCGGCGAGGAGCCCGCGAGCGCTCTCAATCGTGGGGATCAGACCGACGGAGCCTGGCTCGAGTCCCGCCGCCCTTTCGTGCTGGTCGAGGTAATGCTCGACGAGGCGCACGTCGTCCCGCGTTTCGAGCTTCGGCAACACGAGGCCTGCCAACCCGGGGACGAGGATCGCGCTGAGATCGGCGTCCATGTAATCGGTACCCACCGCGTTGATGCGGACGAAGCGGATCGGGCCGCCGGCTGGCTGGCTCAAGACGTCCCGCACGATCTCGCGCGCCGCATCCTTGAGGGCGAACGGTGTTCCGTCCTCGAGGTCGAACATCGCGACGTCGAGGTTGGTCATGCCGAGCGCCTTGCTCGTCATCTTTTCGCTGTTGCCAGGGACAAACATGAACGATCGCTGCAGGTCCATTACCGCTCCTCCGCTGGGTGCTGTATCGACCGTCTAATTGGTTCAGATGACGTGGTCATCGCACCGTCGCTGGCGTCCCAACCCCCACCCACTAGGTCGCGTGGCTGGGGGGCGGTGGGGCGGCGCCGTACGACTTCGGCATGCCAAGAACGTTCTGGCCGAGAAAGGCGAGCACGAGGTTATTGTTCACCGGCGCCGTCATGAAGAGCCGCGTTTCGCGGAATTTGCGCTCGACGTCGAACTCGCTGACGAAACCGTAGCCGCCGTGAGCGTCGAGGCAGGCGTTCGCTGCCGCCCACGATGCCTGGCTCGCGAGCAGTTTCGCCATGTTCGCCTCCGCGGCGCAGCGCTGGCCCGCATCGAAAAGCGAAGCTGCCTTGTAGCGCATCAGGTCGGCCGCCTCGATCTGGGCGTACGCCTGGGCGATTGGGAACTGGACGCCCTGGTTGGCGCCGATCGGCGCGCCGAAGACGACCCGATCGCTCGCGTAGCGCGACGCGCGCTCGACGAACCAGCGGCCGTCCCCGATCGCCTCCGCAGCGACCAGGATGCGCTCGGCGTTCATGCCGTCGACGATGTAGCGGAAGCCGCGGCCCTCCTCGCCGATGAGGTTCTCGACGGGAACTTCGAGGTCCTGGAAATAGAGCTGGGTCGTGTGATGGTTGATCATCATCCGCAGGGGTTGAACGGTGAGCTGCTCCGGCGGCGCGGCGCGCATATCGACGATGAAGACGCTGAGGCCGAGGGTCTTGTCTTTGAGCTCGGCATACGGCGTTGTGCGGGCGAGGAGCAGCAGGAGGTCGGAGTGCTGCACCCGTGAGATGAACACTTTCTGGCCATTGATGACGTAGCGGTCGCCCTTGCGGACAGCCATCGTCTCGAGCTTGGTCGTCTCGGAGCCGGCATTGGGCTCCGTCACACCGAATGCCTGGAGCCGAATCTCGCCGCTGGCGATGCTTGGCAGGTAGCGGCGCTTCTGGTCCTCGGAGCCGTGCTTGAGCAGCGTCCCCATGACGTACATCTGGGCGTGCGCCGTGGCAGAATTGCCGCCGTTGCGATTGATCTCCTCGAGGATGATCGATGCGTCCGTGACGCCAAGGCCCGCGCCGCCGTACTCGGGGGGGATGAGGCAGCCAAGCCAACCACCTTCGGTGAGCGCGCGGACGAAGTCCGTTGGGTACTCGTGTTTGGCGTCCAGGTCGCGCCAGTACGCGTCCGAGTAGGCGGCGCAGAGGTCGCGGACCGCGGTGCGAATTGCCTGCTGGTCCTCGGTAAGGCCAAAGTCCATGTGCTAGCTCCGGTCCGCCATCACGCGCTCGCCTCTCCGCTCGCCCGTATGTCGTGGGGCTCCGGGAATGTGTCCTGGTTCGGCGCATGCGCGCGCTTCCAGACCATCACGCTCCGGGTGTAGTCGATGACGACGGTCCCATCCTGCTTGATGCCGCGCGTGCGGAACTTTACGATGCCCCATTGGGGTCGCGAGCGCGACTCGCGCGCCTCCAGTACCTCGGTCTCCGAGTAGATCGTCTCGCCCTCGAAGAGCGGGTTGGGCAGGTCGATCTTGTCCCAGCCGAGGGCGAAGCCGTTCTCGCTGGTGTCCGAGACGCCGAGACCCGCGACGATCGCCAGCGTGAGCGCGCTATTGACGAGCGGGCGGCCGAATTCCGTGCGCTCGGCGTAGTGCTGGTTGAAGTGGATCTGGTTCGTGTTGTTCGTGAGCAGCGTGAACCAGATATTGTCATTCTGGGTGACGGTGCGGCCGATACGGGAGCGATAGACGTCGCCGATCTCGAAGTCCTCGAAGTATCGTCCCTGCCAGCCCGGCTTGATCGTCATCATCTGCCCCCTGCGCGCGCTGGACCCCCTCGCGCCTTGTGGGGAAGGGGGTGGGGTAACCCACGGAAGCTGGTAACGGCCGCCATTATTGCAGATCGGTTGACGTTCCCCGGCCGTACGGCTAGAGTACCGTATCCCCCGGCCGACGAGGTGCGCCTTGGCTGTTCTGACGGTTCGCGGACCCGCCGCGTGGAGCAGCCTTCCTCGCGAGCTGCGAAGTCCCCTTGAGCGCGCCCTCGCCGGGGATGTGGTTTCACCTGCCGAGGCCCACCGGCTCATCCACGCGACCGCGGACGAGCTTCCCGCGCTCATGCAGGCCGCCGCCACGTTGCGCGACCGCGGCAAAGGCCGGACGGTCACCTACTCTCGCAAGGTCTTCATTCCCCTGACCAACCTCTGCCGGGATAGCTGCGGCTATTGCACCTTCGTCAAGGGCCCGCGCCATCGGGACGCGTGGACGATGGAGCCGGAGGACGTCCTGGCCGTCGCCCAGGCGGGCGCGGAGCGCGGGTGCAAGGAGGCGCTTTTCAGCCTCGGCGAGCGCCCCGAAGAGCGCTATGCTTCGATGCGGACGGTCCTCAGCCGGCTCGGCCAGCCGAGCACGAACGCCTACCTGGCCGCGATGTGCGAGCGTGTCTTCAGCGAAACCGGCCTTATCCCGCACGCCAATTGCGGCGTCATGACCCGCGACGAGCTTCTCGCGCTGCGCGAGGTCAACGGCTCGATGGGGCTCATGCTCGAGAGCGTGAGCGATCGCCTGCTGGAGCGCGGCCAGGCCCACTACAACTGCGTGGGCAAGGTGCCGGCGACCCGGCTCGAGACGATGGCGATGGCGGGCGAGCTCGATATCCCGTTCACGACTGGCATCCTGATCGGGATCGGCGAGACGCCGGAAGAGCGGGTCGACTCGGTCTTCGCGATTCGCGAGCTGCAAGCGCGTTATGGCCACATCCAGGAAGTCATCATTCAGAACTTCCGGGTCAAGCCGACGATTCGCATGCGACGCTGGCCTGAGCCATCCGTCGGGGACATGCTGACGACCATCGCCGTCGCGCGGCTGATTCTCGGTCCGGACATGAACGTCCAGGCGCCGCCCAACCTCTTCCTAGACGACGACGCTGCATCCTCGGATACGGTCGACGTCTCGGCGTATCTGGATGCCGGGATCAACGATTGGGGCGGCGTGTCGCCGGTCACCATCGACCACATCAACCCCGAGCGTGCTTGGCCCGCCATCACCACGCTGCGGGAGCTCACCGATGGCGCTGGCCACACGCTTCGGGAGCGGCTCTGCGTCTATCCCGAATACCTCGCCCAAGAGCGGTTCGTGCGGGCCGGTTTGCGCGATCATATGGCGGCATGGACCGATGAGTCGGGGCTCGTGAAGGAAGCGGCGACGGTATGGAGTTGAATGGCAAGGCCGACCAGGCCCGCCCGAACGATGGGGCGGGTCTCGAGCGATTGCTCGGCGGCGTCGAGCCCGCCATTGCGGCGATCCTCGACCGCGCGCTGAGTGGCGATGAGCTGACGGTCGATGAGGGCGAGGCGCTTTTCGGCACGACCGGCCGGGCGTATCAGATGCTGCTGATGACCGCGGACGAGCTGCGCCGGCAGGCGGTCGGCGACCGCGTCACCTACGTCGTGAACCGCAATATCAACTTTACGAACGTCTGCATCAAGCGCTGCGGTTTCTGCGCCTTCAGCCGGGGCCAGCTCGAGGAGCAGGGATACTTCCTGCCGATCGAGGAGGTCGTGCGCCGCGCGCGCGAGGCCTGGGATGTGGGTGCCACCGAAGTGTGCATCCAGGCCGGACTCCCGCCGGACATGGACGGCTCGCTCTATCTCGAGGTGTGCCGCGCGATCAAGGCTGAGCTGCCTGACATTCACATCCACGGCTTCTCGCCGGAGGAGGTGCTGTACGGATCGGCGCGGTCGCGCTGCACGATCGAGGAGTACCTCGCGCAGCTCAAGGAGGCGGGCGTGGGGTCGCTGCCGGGCACGTCGGCAGAGATCCTCGACGAATCGGTCCGGCGCGAGATCTCGCCAGGCCGGATCTCGGTCAAGAACTGGAAGCGCGTGATCATGGGCGCGCATCGGCTCAGCATCCCGACGACGTCGACGATCATGTACGGCCACGTCGAGACGAATCGGCACCGCGCGGCGCACATCGCGCTGCTCCGCGACATCCAGCGGGAGACGCGCGGCATCACGGAGTTCGTTCCCCTGAGCTTCGTCCACAGCGAGGCGCCGATGTATCGGCAGGGCACCGTTGCGGGCATCAAGCCGGGCATTGGGGGCACCGAGGTGCTGAAGATGTACGCCGTCTCTCGCCTGATGCTTCACGGCTACATCTCGAACATTCAGGTCTCCTGGGTGAAGGAGGGGCCGCGATTCGCGCAGGCGTGCCTCGCCGCGGGCGTCAACGACTTCGGCGGCACGCTGATCAACGAGAGCATCTCGACAGCGGCCGGGGCAGCCCACGGGCAGCTCGTGCGGCCGGCGGAGATGCGGAACTTGATCCGCGAGGCGGGGCGACTTCCAGCGGAGCGCGCGACGACGTATCAGATCCTCCGAGAGTTTCCTGAGGAGCCGGCCGAGCCGGATGCGCTGGACCTCGTCGACGTTGCTGAGGAGCGCTTCGGCTCCTATCAGCGCCTCATCATGATGGACCAGTTCCGGTTCGAGCCTAAGATCGCCTCCCGCGCGGCGCGAACGCCGGTCGGTGGAGCGCCGCGGTGACCGCGCGCCTGCCGGTCCTGGGCGAGGTGCCGACGGACGAGCTTCGCGCACCGGTTGATGCCACCATTCACGGCCGGCGCTCCGTGCGGGCCTATCGCCCCGATCCTGTGCCAGACGCCGAGCTGGCGGCGATTCTGGAGTCCGCGCGCTGGGCACCCTCGCCCCACAATTCGGAGCCGTGGCGCTTCGCGGTCCTGCACGATCGCGCGCCCAAGGAGCGCCTGGCGGCGAAAATGGGCGAGCGCTGGTCAACAGACCTGGGCGGCGACGGCGTCCCCGCGGACGTCATCGCGCGCGAGCTGACGGAGTCGCATCGGCGGATCACCGAGGCGCCCGTCGTGGTGATCGTGTCCCTCGTGCGAGAGGGGCTGGACGATTACCCCGACCCGGCGCGGCAGCATGCTGAGCAGATGATGGCCGCCCACAGCGTTGGCGCCGCGGTCCAGAACATCATGCTCTCCGCGTACGCGCGCGGCCTGGCAACCGGCTGGATGTGCGCGCCGCTCTTCTGTCCTGAGGTCGTGGTCGACGCGCTCGGGCTCTCTCGAGATCTCTCGCCCCAGGGCCTAATCACGATGGGCTACCCCGTCGAATGGCCCAAGCTCCGCAAGCGCCGCGCCATGGACGATCTCGTCGTCCACGTGAGCTAGTCGTGGCGGCGCGGGTCTGCGTGCTGGCGGGCGGCGTCGGCGCTGCGCGGTTCCTCGAAGGCGTGGTGCAGGTCGTGCCGCCCGACCAGGTGACGGCAATCGTCAACACCGGCGACGACCTCGAGTTCCACGGGCTCTATGTGGCGCCCGACCTGGACATCGTCATGTACACGCTCGCCGGGCTCGTCGACGCGGCCAAGGGCTGGGGCCTCGAGGGCGACACGTTCGACTGCCTGGAGATGCTTGGTCGCTACGGTGAGGCCACGTGGTTCGGCCTTGGCGATCGGGATCTCGCTACTTGCTTGCTCCGAACCAGGATGCTCGCGGAGGGGCAGCCGCTTTCGGTCGCGACCGATCGTCTCAGGCGCGCGCTTGGTGTCTCCGTCGCGTTGCTCCCGATGAGCGATCACCCGGTCCGGACGGAGATCGAGACGCCGGAAGCCGTGCTTCCCTTTCAGGAGTACTTCGTGAAGCGGCGCCAGCAGGATGAAGTGCGCGCCGTGCATTTCCGGGGGGCCGAGGTGGCACGGCCGGCGCCCGGCGTTCTGGAGGCGTTGCGCGAAGCGGATGCCATCGTTATCGCACCAAGCAACCCGTACGTCAGTATCGGCACGATCCTCGCGGTGCCGGGCATCCACGCGGCGCTGGTCCAGGCGCGCGATCGCGTCGTCGCGGTCACGCCGATCATCGGCGGCGCGGCGGTCAAGGGGCCAGCGGCCGCGATGCTGGCGAGTCTCGGGAGCGAGGTCTCCGCGTTCGGGGTCGCGAGCCTCTACCGGGACATCGCCTCCGCGTTTGTCCTCGACGAGATCGACGCCGAGCTTGCCCCGCGAATCGACATGGTTGGCCTGCGCGCGATCGTCGCGCCGACCCTCATGAGGGGGCCGATCGAGAAGCGGGCGCTGGCTGCCTGCGCGTTACGTGCGGTTGGCACGGCCTTTGCGGCGATTTGAGTGACGACGCAAGCGGTTCGCACGGCACCCACACGCGGACCAGGTTCAGCCATTCCCGTTCTGCTGCCAGTCAAGGAGCTTTCGACGGCCAAGGCGCGGCTGGCTGGCATGCTGACGCAGGAGGAGCGCGGCCAACTCGTGCTCGCGATGCTCGCCGACGTCCTGGACGCGGTGCACGGCGCCAGCCTGGATGCTTTCGTCCTCAGCCCGGACCCCCAGGTCATCGATTTCGCGCGAGCTAGGCACGCGGTGGCGATCGGCGAGGAGCCAAGCGGCGGGTCACTCAACCGCGCCCTGGAATGGGCGAGTTCAGAGATCGGCGTTGGTGCCCAGGCAGTCCTCGTGCTCCTGCCCGACGTGCCGCTCGCAACCGCGGACGAGCTTCGATCGCTCATGGATGAGATGGTCCCCTCGAACCCTCACTTCAGCACGGGCGGGGGCCCCAACGTCATGTACTCGGTCGTTGCACCTGGACGCGCAAGCGCCCCGAGCGCAGGAGCCGCCAACGCGCCGGCACGCATGGTTGTGGCAACCGACCGCGCGGGTCTCGGAAGCAACGCGTTGTTGGTGCAGCCGATGGGGGCGATCCCGATGCGGTTCGGGCGGCGCAGCCTCGCCCGCCATCTCGAGGCCGCGGCACTCCGCGGCATCCCCGCCCGGGTGTGCCAGCTCCCGGGTTTGGCCCTTGACGTCGACACCCCGCGGGACGTCGCGGCGCTCCTGCTCGCCTCCCGCAACACGCGGACCGAGCGCCTCCTGTGTAAGTTCGGCGTCGGCAGCCGCGTCGGCCGCCACCTACCTACTGCCGCCGATTGATCGACCTCGACTTCTCCGGATCCCTGTTATCATATGCCTCAATCTGTAATCACTAAGGCAGGCTATGATTCGCACGCAGGTTCAACTCACCGAGGCTCAGGCAAGACGCCTCAAGGAGACGTCGGAACGGACGGGCCTGTCAATGGCCGAGCTTATAAGGCGGGCCGTTGACCGGTCGCTGGAGTCAGGCGAGCCTGACCGTGATGAGCTCTGGCGACGTGCGCTCGCGACGGTTGGCGCGTTCAATAGCGGCCTTGGCGACCTTACTGAGAATCACGACAAGTATCTCGAAGAGCAAGGTTGGTAGGTGGCGGTCTCCCTTGTCGGCCTCCTCCGCGCTAGCACAGGGAATCACTTCTGTCCTCGACCCGGCCACCGCCATGGTCGCGCCAACTGATGATGTCCGACTTCATCCGAATCGCGTGGCGGTGGAGGCCTTTGCTGGCGCCCTCCATCGTGCCCCAGCGGTAGAAGGCCCCCTCCCGGTCAGTCTCGGTGTAAATGTCAACCCGGGGGCGTGCCACCAACTCCTGCCGCGCCAGTTCGCGGTGACCGTCCTCCAGGACCCGCAGGGTATCCTCGATCGTCAGGATCTGCCGAACGTCGTCGTTATTGATGAAGAACATGGCTCCTCCGTTAGGGACGCCCCTCTCGCATGCGCATTCGGGACTCGAACCACCGACCTGCACCGCTAAGCCCACACTGAAGCTATCTGGACGATATCAGGGCGATGCTTCGGTCGCCCCCCGATCATGCCCCGGCCCCGCGATCCTCGTCCCTGACGGCTCGGTTTGTTACGCTGATCCCAGCGATTGGCACTATACGTCAGCGTATGACCTGGACCCGAACGCTCCCGCCGGTCGACGCACGGGGCGCTCCCACCCGCAGCAGGTCAGGCGAGGATTCCATGCTTGACGAGACCGCGAAACGGGCCGCACTCCGCCTCTTTACCTATGGCCTATACGTCGTCACGGTGCGGGCTGGCGATGAGGAGAACGCATTCACGGCCAACTGGCTGACCCAGGTCTCGTTCGACCCGCCGCTGCTGGCCGTGTCCGTGGAGAACGACTCCCACTCGATCGAGCTTATGCGCAGGAGCGGGATCTTCAACGTGAACGTGCCGCCCTCGGGGAGCCGCGAGCTGGCCGGCCTACTAGGAAAACGTTGGGCGAACGTGCCGGACAAGCTCGCGCAGGCGGCGACCCGCGCGGGCCCGAACGGCTGCGCGATCCTGGACGATGCCCTGGCCTATCTGGAGTGTGCGGTGGAGGGAAGCATACCGGCCGGCGACGCGACGCTCTTCACGGCCCGCGTCGTCGGGGCCGGCATATTGCGGGAAGGCCAGCCGCTGACGATGGCCGAGGCGGGTTTCCGCCACGCAGGCTGAATCTGGGTGCAATCAGCGCGCTTGGGCCGTCCGGTGCGGTGGCCTGCGCCCTCTCGTAGGAGGGGCCTGTGAGCGGGCGTCATCCCCGAGCGCACCGCGGCATCCGCGTCCCGGGAACTGATGCTTCGCTGTGCTCAGGATGACCGCATACCTTGGGACCCGTTGTACCAACGTTACCGCGACGCGACTGATGGCGGGCGACCTCCACCTCGCGGTGGATAGCGCACTTCTCTACCAACAAGCAGCGTCCCTCCGGAAGACCTGGCAGCGAGACAATAGCGGCGTCATCCTTCTCATCCCGCGGAGTCTGCGCTGGGTCCAGGTCCAGCATCGGCCAGCGTACGTCAGCCCGCGCGCCCTGGTCGACGTGCCGCACGCGCAAAGCGCTCATCCATGCCCTGGACCGCGAGGCGATCGCCGACGCGATGTTCGAGGGCGCGGGGCTGGTGGCGCAAACCATGGGCCCACCGACGTTGAGCTTCTACGACGAGCTGCTGCGAGTGACGACGAACTACCCTACGACCTCCGTCAGACGGAACAGCTCATGGCGCCGCTGATAGGTGGCAGGTCTTCTTGCGCAGCCGCGATGTCGTCCAAGGATAGCAGGCGGTCGGGGACGCACGACGGCACAACGTGAGCCCTTTATCGCGCATGCGGAGACCCACGTTTCGTGGCTGGCGGCTGCACAGCGCAAACAGCACCAGCGGTGGAATCACATCAGGCTCTGCCGGGGCGCACATGCGCACACGCCCGGCAATCGTAATGGTCCCGCCTTATCGGCGCCCTGCATGCGAACAGGGGAGAAGTTCGCCAGGCGGCAGGATCCCAGGAGCGAATCGAGATTATGCAACTGGCCAGTTGGATGGGATTCCAGTGCGAGAAGGAATCCGAGGCGATATAGCTCCGGGTAAGACACCGTAGGCCCTCTACGAGTGCCAGCTTGCGATGCTATGCGTCCAGGTGGAAAAACTTGATGGCGTTCCCGGCGAGCATGAGGTATCGCTCGTCGGGCGACACCTCGGCAAAGTCACGCTCGATCGCTTCGCGCGAGTGGGGCCAGTCGCTCGCCCGATGTGGAAAGTCGCTGCCCCAGAGGAGCTTGTCGACGCCAATCTTGTGGCGCAGCTCAACGCCGAACGGGTCGGATAGGAAGCCCCAGAAGTTGTGGTCGCGCATGTACTCGCTCGGCCGGCGCTCAAGCGATTCAACCCCGTAGAGGTCTGCCCCCATCTCCTCGTACCGATCGTAATTGGAGTCGACCTGAATGAGGGCGTACGGGAGCCAGCCAATCATCGTCTCGCCCCAGTAGATCTGGAGGTTGGGGAATCGGTCGAAGACTCCCGCGAATGCCATTTGAAGCGGCGCGCAGAGGCCTTCCCCCGCGAAGCGGAAGTACCACATCCGCATCGGATCCCCGCCAAACGCGGACGCATCGGGGCCGGTCAGGCCCTTCGTGTAGCTGAACGTTGGCTCGCTCGGGCCGTTCATGCGAGTGATCTCGCGGTCTGAGTGGTGCGAGACAGGCATGCCCAGATCCAGCGATGCGGCCCAGAACCGGTCGTCCTCGGGCGTCGGATGTCCCTTGCCGCTGGGGAACTTGTCGATCTGGACGCCCTTCATCCCGGCCCTGGCGCAGTACTCCAGCTCCTTGACTGCGTCAGCAACCCCAGTCGTCGGGATCACGCCCAGCGGAAAGAGGCGGTCGGGGGCCGCCGCGGCGTATTCCTCAGCCAGGTACTGATTGTAGGCGTGGTTGAGAGCCAGATAAACCTCATTGTCCTCGTGCTCGCGCAGGACGCTCACGTTGCCCACGGCGGAATAGAGGACCTCCGCGTCGATGCCGTCCTGGTCTTGCTCCCGCAGCCGCTTCTCGGGGCCGCCGGCCCCGGCAGCATTCTCGAATGTGAAGACCTGGAAGTGAATCTGGTCCTTCGGCCCCGTGTGGACGAGGTGGCTGATGCGGCGGGGGCGCCCGGCTCCGATCTGGATGGCGTCTGCCCCGTCTTCGAGGGTGACGACCTTTGGCGCCAGGTCGCGCACCTTCGCAGGTACCCGGTGGGTCCAGAGGGCGGGATTGATATCCAGGTGCGAATCAGCGGAGATGACGTTGTATTGCCGTGCCATGGGTCGACCCTCCGTCCAACGCGGCAAAGTAGGCTTGGGCTTGAATCTTTGACTCGAGGCCGGCTGGTGAAGCCGGCGGATCCGGACATAGTTTCCAGACAGATCTACTCGGGAGCTTCCTCTTTCCGATAGAAGCCGAGCTTGCTCATCGCCGGCCAGTCGTCGATCGAGAACACGGTGGCTTCGGTCGCCGCCAGGTTCTCGTGCTGATGCCAGCGCCACGGCGGAACGACGAAGACGTCCCCCGGGCCCCACTCGATTCGCTCGCCCTCGATCACTGTTGCCCCTTCGCCCTCGAAGACGGCATACCAGGTCGTGCTGTTGTGCCGATGCGCCCGGGTCTTCTCGCGCGCTCGCAGGAGCTGCACGTACCAGGACATGGTTGGGAGGGTCGGTCCCTGGTCGACGGGACTCTTGTACATCAGGCGGATCCCCTCGAATGGATCGCCGTCCGCCTCCCGCTCCTTGAGCATGTCGAGCGTGGCCTGGGTCTCGACCCACGGGTAGTGCACCGGCGGGAGAGGAAATACCGGAACCACTTCATCGCCCAGCAGGCCGTGAGTTTTCGCCCAGTAGCCATCTGGCTTGTCGATCACCTGATGCCGCTGCCCCTCCCCCACGTACTCGTTCAGGCCGTACGCCGTGCTCTCTTCGCCGTGTCCGGAATAGCCCCAGTCGAAGCCGTCGAACCAGATGGCGGGCTCGGTACCGCCTTCCGGAACCAGGCAATCGTGGAACGTCCACGTCGGGCTGACGATCACGTCCCCGCGGCTCATCGGGAACGCTTCGCCATCACAGACGAAGCGCGAACCCTCCGGCGCCTGCCAGACCAGCCGAGTCTCGTTCTTCATGTTGCGATGCGCCCGGGTGCGCTCGCCCGGCTTCAGGATCTGCGCGCCCAGGGTAATGGGGTGACGACGCGCATTCGCGCCGGACACAGTCCGCATCTCGGCGGATCCCGAGATGCCGAATGGACCGAGCTGAACCAGCCTGCCCGCCTCGAGCAGCGCCGCGTGAAAGTTGTTCCACTTCCAGTGCCCGGACGCGTAGCTCTGCGCCGGCGCGCCCGCCTGCGCTGGTCCCGATGGAGTTCGCATCACTCCCGCCGCGGCGAGATTTCGCTCACTCAAGAACTGCGCGAACTCGTTCATTGCCGGATCGGTTTGCGTCATTTCCTTATGTCTCCCTTCACCATCCCAGGCCAGGCCCGCGAAGCTGGCGATCCACCATCAGGACGTCCATTCCCACAGGTGGATCGAGTTGATCGGCGGCGGGCCATCCAGATGCCGCTTCTCCACCACTCCCGTTAGCTTCGACGACCACGCGTTCACGATCGGCGTCCAATAGTTCGGAAACGTTGGAACCTCCGTGCTCCAGATCCGAACCATGGCCGTCACCCGATCAGCCCGCTCCGGGGCGTCGAGCGTCGTGAGGAAGCTCTCGACGAGCCGCTCGTATTCGGGAGTCGTCCACCCGCTCGTGTTTCGGCCGTTGTACCGGTTCTCGGCGGAAGGTACTTCCCTGGTCACGTAGTCGTCCAGCTTCCCACCGTACGACCCGACTGCGGAGAGCCCTGAATAGTTCTTGGTCACGTCTGGTTGCCGGACGTCGACCGCCGTGAACGCTCGCGAAACCGCCTGGATCCCCACGTCGCGCAGCCCTGCGGTGAAGATCTCGTTCTCCCGCTGATTGGCCTGCTGGAGGATGTACGACCACTCCACGCTGAACGGCTCGCCGGCGGCCGTTCGATAAATGCCGTCCGACCCCTGGACGAGGCCCGCCTCCTCCAGGAGCTGGCGCGCGCGCCGGGGATCGTACGCGCGGTGGATGGTGCCCTTTTCCGCCGCGGCATAGAACTTGTCACCCGGGTGCATTGGCGCCACGCTCAATAGACCCTTTGAGGCGGTGATGACCTGAAATGCCGTGTCGTTGTCCGTCGCATGCACGATGGCTTCCCGGACCCGTGGATTTAGGAGCAGCGCGGGGCTGGCCAGGTCCGGCCGGAGCTGGAACGCGGTCATGCGGAGGAGCTCGGCGAAGTAGCGCACGGTTCCCCCCTGCACCGGCTCCCACCGCCCTTCGAGGTTCAGCCCATCCTCGAGTCCGAGCGCGTAGTTCCACGCGAACTGGACGTCCCCGCTCAGCATGTTGGCCGTGATCGTGTTGACGTCGCCCATGAACGCGATTCGCATCCGCTCGATCTTGGGCTTTCCGAGCACGTACCCGGGGAAGGCCGTTCCCTCGATGAAGGCACCTGGCTCCCACCGGGCCACCTTATACGGACCAAGTCCCACATAGTCCTGAATCCAAAACGAGTGGTTGACGAAGGTGGCGGGGTCCGATTCCCGGAACGGCTGTCCCAGCAGATGGTCCGGTAGGGGCGGAAGGCCATTTCGCGTGAGGGCTCCCGCGTCCGGGTAAGGGGCCCGCCAGCGAATCACAATGGTTCGATCATCCGGTGCCACGATCTCCTGCATCACTGCCAGCGCACCTGATGAGGCGAGGCCGAAGGCGGGCGTCGCGTAAACATTCCAGGCAAAAACGAAATCCCGAGCGGTAAGGGGCACCCCATCATGCCAGGTGAGACTCGGCTTCAGCTCGTACCGCGTCTCCATCCGGCCATCGGGGAAGATCTGCCAGCTATCGGTACGAAGGGCAGGCAGGGCCACGGCGAGCTCGGGGATAGGCACGCCGTTCACATCGTTCCCTTCCAACGTCGCGTTGAAAGGTGCCACCACGCCACCCGCGCCAAACGCGTTTCCAGCTAGCGCCTTGGCGGCGAGCGTGTTCACTTCGGCCCGGGCGACCAGGACGACGGTGCGATCGATCACCGGCTTGGGCACCTCCCCGCCAGTCCGAGGCGACGGCGGGGTCACTGGCGCACACGCGACCAGCGCGGCAAACAGCGGCGCCATCGCGAGCATCGAAACCCGGTTCGGCATCGTTTTCTCTCCCACCCCTGCCGGCGATCAGTGCGGTCCCGACGTCTCACTGCCGCGACCGCGATTCGCTCTCGACAGCAGAGTATCGACCGCGCCTATCGCCCGTCAAATCGATCGAGCGTCGAAAGGAAACTTGCGCTTTCAATTGGAACCGGACGCGCATATACTCGCGCAGGCGATGCCCCTGAGGGCGCAGAGCAGGGGGGCATCAGATTTATCGCGGCGGACTCGCCCGCCCAAGGGAGTCGACCATGCCAGGCACGTCCCGAGTGATCTCTGGCGACTCGCACATCGATCTCAACCCAGACTTCTGGACCCACCGCATTCCGGCGAAGTGGCAGGAGTACGCGCCGCGGGTCGTGACGCTCGAGGACGGGAACGAAGCGGTGCAGATCAAGGATGGTCGGCCCTGGCCGGTGGGCTTCCTCATGCATGCCGGCGCCGCCAAGGAAGAGAACCACCGGCAACTCGGGTCCTTCGCCAATGCCGTCGGAGCGGGGAGCCCCGAGCAGCGATTGCGAGAGCAAGACGTCGACGGCGTGGATGCCGAGATCATGTTCTCCGCGGTCGGAAATATGAACGTCTTCCGCCAGATCAAGGACGACGAGGGATACTGCGCCGTGATCCGCGCCTACAACGCGTACCTCGCCGAGGAGTACGCCGCCGCAGCGCCGAAGCGGCTCATCCCGCTGGGTATCATCCCGACCTGCGGCATCGACGCGGCCGTGGCCGAGCTCGAGGCCTGTGCCCGCTCGGGCTTGAAAGGCGTCCAGATCGACAAGTACCCGAACGGATCCGGGCGGCCGCTTTCGGAAGACGACCGGTTCTGGGCCGCCTCTCTCGACCTGCGCACGCCCATCAGCTACCACTGCGGGCAGGGTGTGACGCGGATGACCGGCCCGACCGAGCAGACCTTCTCTTATAAGGAAGGCAGCGTCGGCGAGGGCTTCCCCGATCCGATGAAGACTTGGTATTTCCGCTTCGCGGGCGAGGGCATCTGCGCCCCGGTTCAGATGGCGTTTGCCGGGGTGTGGGATCGCTTCCCGAACCTGCAGCTCTACTGGGGCGAGACGATGATTGGCTGGCTCCCCTACGCGCTGGTGCAGGTCGACTCGAACTACGACCGTTACCGCTACATGTCCGAGGAGATGTACGGCGTCGGGCCACTCAAGCGTCGGCCGAGCGAGTACATCCGGGACAACAACCTCTGGGGCTTCCTGTCCGATCCGTTCGGTATCCGGCTGCGTAACGACATCGGGGTCGACAAGATCCTGTGGGGCAGCGACTTTCCGCACGCGGCGGGGGACTGGCCGCACTCGATGGAGACGGTCGACGAGGACTTCGCCGGCGTTCCGCAGGAGGAACGCGATCTGATGCTGGGAGGCAATGCGGCGAGATTCTTCCATCTGGATGCCTAGGATCGACGATAAGATCCCGGCTTGCTTGACGACCGGGTGCTGGCTCCGTAAAGCCAGGACCTTCGCGGCGATGTCGGTTCGGTTCCGAACGGAGTGCGGACCATGTGGAACACGCCAGCCCGCGCAGCCATGGTTCCCTTGCTTGCGATGCTGCTTGCCTGCGCGCCGACCGCCCCTGCTTCAAAGACGGGAGATGCACCCCCGCCGAGGCCACGGCCCAACCGAACGGTGACGTTGATCGCCCGAGCGGAGCCAGGCACGCTCGGCGCGCGGCCGTTGACGGGCGGAACCGGCGGGACGACCATCCTCGTCGCGCCATTCAACGCCTCGCTGGATGACGTAGACGAGAACGGGGCGGTGATCCCCTCGCTGGCGGAAGCCCTGCCGCAGCTCCATACCGATAGCTGGCGGGTTTATCCCGATGGCCGGATGGAAACCACTTACCGGCTCAGGCCCAACCTTACCTGGCAGGACGGGGCGCCGCTGACGGCCGACGACTTCGTATTCGCGCTGCGCGTCTACCAGAATCCTTCGTACGGCAGCAGCGGGCCGCCCACCAGCTACATGGACGAGATCACCGCGCCGGATGCCCGCAACCTCGTGATCCGGTGGCGCCAGCCCTATCCCGATGCCGGCGTCCTCGGACCGACCGGCTTCCCGCCGCTGCCTCGGCACATCCTGGAGGCCCAGTATCGGGAGCTCGACGCCTTGGGGTTTGCGAGCCTCCCCTTCTGGATCCGCGACTACGTCGGACTCGGCGCCTATCGGATCGACCAGTGGGAGCCTGGGTCCTTCTTCGAGGCCACGGCCTTCGATGGATACGTCATGGGTCGACCCAAGATCGACCGCATGCGCATGGTGTTCATGGGCGACACCAACACCGCACTCGCAACCATGCTCTCCGGTGAGGCCCATTACGTCACCGATTTCGTGCTCTATTATGAGGACGGGCTGAACCTCGAGCGGGAGTGGAAGCGAGAGAACGGGGGCACCGTGCATTGGTTCCCCAACCTCTTGCGGATCACCAACATCCAGGTTCGATCCGACCTGGCCAATCCCGCGCTGCTGCGTGACGTCCGGGTCCGAAAGGCCCTCGCTCACGGCATCGACATCAATGAGGGATTCGAGGTGATTACTGGCGGCAAAGGCGCATTCGCGCTTGCGCCGATGACGCTAGACGATCCGTTCTATCCCGCGGTCGAGAAGGCCGTCGCCCGGTACCCATACGATCCAGCTCGGGCCCGCCAGCTTCTGGAGGATGTCGGGCTGAGCCGCGGCTCGGACGGCTTCTACCGAACGGCCGCCGGCGACCCGTTGAGCATCGAATACTCGTTCATTCTGCAGGCGTCGAACGAACGGGAGACGAGCATCTTCGTCGACAGCCTGCGCCGGGTGGGCATCGACGCGTCCACGCGGGCCTTCACCGCCGTGCAGATCCGGGACGCACAGCTCTACACCAGTTTCCCGGGCCTCAACCTCACCAATGCCGGCAACGCCTTCTGGCACTACCTCCGCGGGGAGATCCCCACCGCCGCGAACCGGTACTCGGGCAAGAACTACACGGGGTGGGAGAACGCGGAGTTCGAGCGGCTCTACAACTCTTTTAGCTCCACACTCGAGCCTTCCGAGCGCGAGCGCCAGGCTGTTGCGCTGGCTCGAATCTGGAGCGAAGAGCTTCCAACGATCCCGCACTACTTCACGCCCGTAGTAAACGGCTGGTCTGCCCAACTCGTCGGGGTCGCACCACGAACCCGCTCCACGGTGGCCCCGCTTGGCCACATGGAAAGATGGGACTGGAAATCGTGAAAGCGCGCGCTAGGCGAGATCGTAGAGGCGCATGGCGTTGCCGTAGAGCATCATCTTGCGCTCATCCTCCGGCACGCCCTCAACGACCTGCTCCACGTGCTGCCATGACTCAGGGTACGTCGACGTGATGTGGGGGTAATCGGACTCCCACAGGATCTTGTCGACGCCGATGAAGTCCCGCAGCTCGATGCCCGCTCCACCTGATCGACGACCACCTCGAATCGCCGACGCGATGTTCGAGGGCGCGGGGTTGGTGGCGCAGACCATGGGCCCGCCGATATTGAGCTTCTATGATGAGCTGCTGCGGGTGACGACGAACTACCCGTATGACCTGCGTCAGACCGAACAGCTCATGGCGGAGGTTGGCTACGCGAAGGGTGGGGACGGCTTCTACACGAGCCCGGCCGCCGGGCGATTCGCCCCCGAGATGCTCGGACTCGCCGAGGGCGATGAGGCACAGCAGACCACGATTGTGGCGGACTACCTGCGCCGAGCCGGGATAGATGCGAGTCTTCGTCTAGCGCCAGCCGCCCAGCTCGCCCAATCTAATGAGATGAAAGCGACCTTCCCCGGACTGCGCTCGAACTACACCGGCGGCACGGTGGACATGGGGCAGCAGCACTTGATTACGTCGCGCATCGCCGGTCCGGAGAATCGCTGGCGTGCCACGAACCGCATCGGATGGAGCACTCCCGAGCACGACCGCCTCTTCGAAGCCTGGAGCGGCGCTTTGGATCGGACCGAGCGCAACCAGCTCATGATCCAGATGCTGCGCACCGTCCGCGAGGAGCTGCCGGGGCTTCCACTCTACTTCGAGTTGTCCGTCACCGCGCATACCGGAGCGTTGGAGGGCCCACGGACCATTGCTCCGGACAGCACGGCCTACGGCAACGTGCACGAGTGGACCTGGCGGTGAAGGGTGATATGAGGCTGCGGCACGGGTTGATCAGCGTGGACGACCACGTCCAGGAGCACCCCGAAGTGTGGACGTCGCGGCTGTCCCGTGCGAAGTTCGGCGACCGCATTCCCCACGTGGCCCGGGGTAGCGATGGCAATGAACACTGGGTTGTCGATGGCCGGCGCTTGCCGCTCGGCGGCGTCGCCCTTGCCGGCGCGGTCACGGCCGATCCCGGGCGCGTGATTCAACGCTGGGCGGACGTCCCGGAGGCAGCATATGTGCCGGCGCAGCGCCTGCGGGCGATGGACAGCGACGGCGTGGATTTCTCGGTGCTGTATCCGACGGTAGCCGGGGGCGGGGGAGAGACGTTCGGCCGCATCGCCGACCCGGATCTCGAGCTCGCATGCGTGCAGGCCTACAACAATTGGCTGATCGACGAGTGGGCGAGCGTTAGCGACCGGTTCATTCCGCAATGCCTTGTCCCACTGTTTCCCGCTGATGCGGCGGCCGCGGAGATCAAGCGGGCGGTCGCGCGCGGGCATCGCGGCGTCATCTATCCTGCCGTGCCCATGGAGCTACGCGACGTGCCGCACGTCAACGAGCTCGACTACGATCCAATCTGGGCGACCTGCCAGGATCTTGGCGTCCCGCTCTGCATCCATGCCGGGTCCTCCACGACCATCCAATACGTGCCGGATGAGTCATTTCCTCCGGCCATGGCCGCCGCGTTTGCGGCGGTCACCGGCCCGGCGAGCAGCATGGCGGTGCTCGTTCACCTGCTGATCTCCCAGATCCTGATGCGCTTTCCCCGGCTGCGGGTCGTCCTCGCGGAAAGCTCGCTGGGCTGGGGGCCCAACCAGCTCGAGTTCGTCGACCAGCAGTTCCGGGAAGACGGGCTGGCGCGCGAGGGCTATGACGTCAAGCCGTCCGATCTCTTCCGCCGCCAGTGTTACCTCGTCGGGTGGCATGGGCGAGCCGGCCTGCGGCTCCGCCGGCTAATCGGGGTCGACAACATGATGTGGTCCACCAATTTCCCCCAGACCACGTCGCTCTGGCCGCGAAGCTGGGAGCACATCGAGCAGGTATTCGAAGGGGTGCCGGAGGGTGAGCGGCGTCAGATACTCTGGAGCAACGCGGCCGACCTCTACCAATTGGCGGAACGGTCGTAGCGGCGCGCCAAGGGCCGGGCCCCGCGCAGCTATAAGCAAAATGCGATTTGACAGCGTTCGCGACAGGGAATAGCGTGGGCGAGTAGCCGCTGGTTTCGCGGCAATATGGGCGCCGATTTCGGTCCATGACTGGGCGGGGCTTAACCTGGGATGAAGCGGTGAAGCGCGGGCGCACTTTCGCGAGCATGATCCCACTGCTGGCAGTGCTGCTTGCCTGCGCGCCCGCGACGCCCTCGTCCACCGCCGTGGGCTCCGAAGCTCCAAAAGCGCCGACGATCAATCGCACCGTGGTGGTCGTCGCGCGCGTGGAGCCCAATACTCTGGCGGCGAAAGCAATCGCGGGCAATTTCTTCGGAGCCGGCGTCATCACTGCCCCGTTCAACGCCGCGCTGGAGGTGCACGACGGACTCGGTGCGGCTGTACCGCAGCTCGCGCAGGCGCTACCGAAGTTGAACAGCGATAGCTGGCGGGTTTTCCCTGACGGTAGCATGCAGACGAGGTACCAGCTCAAGCCCAACCTGACGTGGCATGACGGCGCACCGCTCTCAGGCGAAGACTTCGCGTTTGCGTGGCGGGTGTATGCGAGTCCCGCATTCGGCCTGGCGGGCATCGTCCCGATGGCCCACATCGAGGAGGTTGTGGCCCCGGATGCCAACAGCGTCCTCGTGCGGTGGCGGAGTCTGTACCCGGAGGCCGGCGTGCTTGGCAACAACGGCCTCCCGCCGCTGCCGCGGCACCTGTTGGAGCAGCCCTTTCGCGACCTCGACCCGGTGGCGTTTACCAACCAGCCTTTCTGGATTCGTGATTACGTGGGGTTGGGAGCCTATCGGATGGATCGCTGGGAGCCTGGGTCATTCATCGAGGGTACCGCGTTCGAGGGCTACGTCTTCGGCAAGCCCAAAATCGAGCGATTGCGGGCGTCCTTCATAGGCGACACGAATACGCTCATCGCCTCCGCTCTCGCGGGGGAGGTTCACTTCCTGACGGACTTCACCCTGGGCTTCTCGGACGGCGTGAGCCTCGAGCAGCAGTGGCAGGACAGCAAGGCGGGCGTGGTCAACTACTACCCGCTGATCATCCGGATTTCATTGATCCAGCTCCGGCCCGAGCTCCTCAGCAACCCGCTGCAGCTCGATCCACGCGTGCGCAAGGCGATCGCGCACGGGATGGACACGGCGACGGCCTTCGAGGTCATTACCGGCGGAAAGGGTGCCTTGACCGTTGCCCCGATGAACCCCGATGACGACTTCTATCCCGCGGTCGAGAAAGCGATGCCCAAATACCCGTACGATGCGCGCCGCGCGCACCAAGCAGGTCGCGGCGCTGGCCCGGATCTGGGGGGAGGAGCTGCCGGGCATCCCCCACTACTTCAATACCGTCATCAACGTGTGGTCCTCGAGTCTCAGCGGGGTGACGCCACGGACCAAGACCGTGGTATCGCCCTTGGACCACGTCAATCGGTGGGAATGGAATTCTTGAGGCTGCGAGCGAGGAGGGAGGAAGCCGCCGAGCGTTTGATTCGTCCGTGTCCCTAGACAACTGATCGACGCAGTATCGAAAAAGGAGATGCCAGATGTCCTACGCGTGGGACGAGCTCAAGGGCGTTTGCGGCATGATGCCGTCGTTTTCGACCGATGACGCGAGCAGCCTGCTGGCGACTGACACGATCAACGTCCAGAACCTGCAGGAAGGCGTCGACAAGATCATCAAGGATGGCATCGGCTTGATTGCCACGACCGGCAGTTTCGGCCAGTGCTACAACCTCTTCTTCGACGAGTTCAAGACTCTCGTCCGCGCCGCGATCGAGGCCACGGACAAGCGCGTGCCCCTCATGCTAGGGGTGACCTCCGCCAATCCGCGCGAGACGGCCCAGAAGATCAAGTTCGTCCAGGAGGCCGGCGGCGAGGGCGTCCTCATGGGCCTGCCGTACTACGACGGCATGTCGGTCCCGAAGATCGTCGACTTCTACAAGCAGATCTGCGAGCTGTTCCCGAAGATCTCCGTCATGATCTATCACAACCCGCCCAACCATAAGGCGAGCATTCCGGTGCGCGCCTTCCCCGAGCTGATCAAGAACCCGAACATCGTCTGCATGAAGGACAGCCATCGCAGCGTCACCGAGTTCATCGCGTTGCACGAGGTGATCGACGGCCACATCGCCCACATGGTGAACCAGATGCAGATGTACCCGTACATCGGCATGGGAGCGGCGGGCTGCTGGTCGATCAATGCCTGGCAGGGCCCGTGGCCGGTCATTCGGCTGTACCAGGCCTGCATGGAAGGCGACATCGAGACCGCCAAGCGCATCCAGCGCGAAATGCGGGGCGACGGTAGCGCGGACGACTTCCGCCCGGCGATGCTTCCTGACGTCCAGGGCGGCAACGTCCAGGAGTTTACGGGGTACATCAAGCCCGGCCCGTACCGCGCCCCACATGCGCTCGGCCCGCAGGATCCCACGGGCGAGCGGGCGCGCAAGTCCGCGGAGCGCTGGAACCAGCTTTGTGCGCAGTATCGCCCCGAGGTGGAGGCACGCCGGAAGTCCGCGGTCCTCGTCTAAGACCGTAAGACCGCGGCGCCCCTGAGGAATTGGCAGCTAGTAGGGGCGAGGCTTTGCGCCTCGCCCCTACTGAGCCGCTCGCGGATGCTCGTTCTGGGGTAATGCCTAATTCAGGTTGGGAAGGAGACCCCGGCATGGCGGGTCGCTATCGAATAGTCTCGGCTGACTCACACCTGGATGCGAATCCAGATCACTGGACCCCGCACGTTCCGGCCAGGTGGCGGGACCGGGCGCCTCGGCGGATTCGGCTGGAAGACGGTGAAGACGCGGTCGTCATGGAAGGCGTTCCGATGTCCAAGATCGGGATGACCGTCAGCACCGGGGTACCGCGCGACCAATGGCACACCCGCGTCATGACGTTCGACAACAGCGCCGGTTGCGCAGGTCCGGACCAGCGGATCAAAGAGCAGGACGTCGACGGGGTGGACGCAGAAGTCATCTTTAATTTCGTGCAGATTCGGCATTGGCGCGGTATTAAAGAGGACGACGGCTACGCCGCGCTGATCCACGCCTGGAACGAGTGGCTCGCCGAGGACTATTGTTCCAATGCGCCGGATCGTTTGCTGGCCATGGCCTCCATCCCGCCTACGAACATCGACCACGCCGTGGCGGAGCTCGAGTACGCTGCGCGCGTGGGCTTCAAAGGCGTTTGCCTCTACGCGTTCCCGAATGGGAAGATCACGCCGAAACCGGAGGACGACCGCTTCTGGGCAGCAGCGCTGGATCATGGGATCGCGATCACATCTCATGCGGGCGGGACGTCCAGTCGCTTTGGACCGCCTGATCATCCCGACCTCCGGAGCAGCCCCATCGAGGCCTCCCCCGCGGGAGCACGCACCTTTTTCCGCTTCTGCGGCGACATGGCATACGCGCCGATGCAGCTTGCCTTCGCCGGCGTGTTCGACCGCTTCCCGAACCTTCAAATCCTCTGGGCGGAGACCAACATCGGCTGGCTGCCGTATGCCCTTGACCAGATCGACGACAACTACGAACGCTATCGCATTCTCAACACTGAGACGATGGGGATTCCGCCGCTGCAGCGCAAGCCCAGCGAATACCTCTGCGACAACAACTTGTGGTCGTTCATGAACGATCGCTACGGAGTCCAGCATCGGGACCCACGCACGATCGACAAGATTATGTGGTCCAGTGATTTCCCGCACAGCGCGACGGATTGGCCGAACTCCCTCGAGACGATCGACGAGGTTATGGAGGGGGTCCCCGCCGACGATCGCTACAAGATGGTGGCGGGCAACGCGATCAAGTTCTTTCATCTGAATGACGGGTAGCAGGCTAAATGACGGATAGCAGGAGAGCCATCATGGCGGCTAGTGACATCAGCGATCTCGAGAGCCTGGAGCGGTACTGCGCCGAGAATGACCTCAACATCGTTCGCATCGGCGACCGCCCGCGGGTCAAGCTCCATCCCTACCACTGGAAGTGGGAGGCGATCGAGCCAGCCGTCATCGCCGCGTCGAAGCACGTCCGACTGGCGACCGACGCGGCCGATGAAGGCGGGGTTGTGCGGCGCCTGGTGGGACGGGTCAATCCCCGCAACCCGAAGGGTGCCCACACTGGACTGAATCTGTCCGTCCAGTGTGTGCTGCCGGGGGAACAGGCGTTTACCCACCGCCACAGTCCGGCTGCCACGCGGTTCATCATCAAGGGAAGCCCAAACGCCTTCACGACGGTCGACGGCGAGCCGTTCCCGCTCGAGACGGGCGATTTCATCACGACCCCCCATCTGACCTTCCACGGTCACGCCAATGAGTCCGACGACTACGTGCTGTGGCTGGACGGGCTCGACGTCGCCTACGCCGGACACGGCATGGGTTGGCACGAGGAGCTCGAGGGCGGGTTTGAGACGATTCGACGCGACCGAATCGACGAATCGATCCGAACCCTCGGTGGCAACCTGCTGCCGTCGGCCTACAAGAAGATCACCCACCCCGAGGGCCCGCAGATCAAGCATGTCGGTGCCGAGCATCCGCCGGCCTTCCGCTACACCTGGAAGGCTACATCTGCCGCGTTTGCCACGATGAAGGAAAACGAGTACGACGAAGACCCGTTTGACTGCTACACGGTGATGTACCGCCACCCGATCACGGGTGGCCCCACGTTTCCCACGACCGCGAACGACATGACGATGCTGACGCCGGGCTTCAAGGGACGGGACCACCGCCACAACAGCTCCGTGATCTACTACGCGTTCCGGGGCCAGGGCGCGATGATCGTCGAGGGCGAGCGTTTCGAGTGGTCCGCCGGCGACTTCATCGAGCTGCCCCCCTGGACCACCCACCGCCACGAGAATCCGTCGCACGAGGACAGCTTCCTCTACGGCTTCACCGACTGGCCAGCGCAGCAAGCACTGGGTCAGTACTACTACGAGGAGTTGTAGCCTGAACGATCTGAAAAAGGGAGCGGTTGGGCTCATATTGATGCTCGCCATCACGGCGTGCGCGCCTGCGCGCGATTCGCGAGCTCCAGCGAGTCCTGATGGCGTCGCCCGAGCGCCCCAGCCCCAACGAACCGTGGAAATGATCATTCGGGTGGAGCCGCCCCACATGGTGGAGCGCGGTAACGGCGCGGGTCGCGTGGGCCTTGCGCTGTTCACCGCTGGAATGGCCCGTAAAGACGTCCGAGAGGCGCCGTTTCCGGTTGTGGCGGAGTCGCTCCCGCAGCTGAATACGAATAGCTGGGTCGTCTTTCCGGACGGTCGGATGGAGACGACGCACGTGCTGCGCCCGAGCCTCTCCTGGCATGATGGCACGCCGCTCTCCGCCGAGGACTTCGTCCTCGCCTGGCGCGTGATCGCGGCTCAGGATGAATGGGGCCTGCAGCGGCCGACGTTCGAGTACCAGCAGATGGAGGCGGTGATCGCAGCGGATCCGCGCACGGTCGTCATTCGCTGGCGGCACCCGTTCCCCGACGCCGCTGCACCAGAGCTGTTGCCCCTGCCGCGCCACATCCTCGAAGAGCCCCTCGCGCAGGGCCAGCCGGATGCCTTCGCCGCCCATTCCTACTGGACCACGGGCTTCATTGGCGCCGGTCCATATCGCATCGATCGCTGGGAGCGCGGGGCGTTCATCGACGCGGCTGCCTTCGATGGCTTTGCACTCGGGCGCCCGAAGATAGATCGCTTTCGGCTGACCTGGATCGCGGACCCGAATGTTGCGCTCGCGCGGCTCCTGGCAGGGGACAGCCACGTCGCCGCGGACAGCTCGCTGTACTTCCAGCAAGCCGCAATCCTTAAGCGCGAGTGGGCGGCGACTGGAGCAGGCCAGCTCGTGTTGAGCCCGAACCAGCTTCGCTACGTGCAGGTCCAGTTTCGACCCGAATACGTCAGTCCAATCGCCTTGCACGACCTGCGCGTCCGAAAAGCCCTGCTGCACGCCATCGATCGCCAGGCGTTGAGCGAGGCGCTGCTGGAGGGGGAGGGAATGGTGGCCGACTCGTCCATTCCCCCCGCGGCAGAGGCCTACGCCGGCGTCGATCGCGCGATCGCAAAATACCCATACGACCTGCGCCGCGCCGAAGCCTTACTGCGCGAGGCCGGGTTCACCAAGGGGACAGACGGCTTCTATGCCAGCCCGACTCTGGGCCGCTTCACGACCGAGGTCCGAGGTGTGAGCGCCGGCCAGGAGGCGCAGGAGACCACCATCGTATCGGACGACCTTCGCCGCGCGGGTATCGACAACACCCTGAACCTGCTGCCGGCCGCGCAGCGGAGCACGGACGAGGAGCTCAAGGGCACGTTCCCCGGCCTGACCACAAACTGGAAGACGCTTGGGATCTCGCTGCTCAACAGCTTGCAGACTTCGACGGTCGCGGGTCCGAGCAACCGCTGGACGGGGCTCAACCGCAGTGGATGGTCAAACCCGGAGTTCGATCGCCTCTTCGAGCTGTACAACACGACCCTCGATCGTCCGCAACGGAACCAGCACACGGCTGCCATCATGAAATTGCTAACCGAGGAGCTTCCGATTCTGCCCATGTATTTCAATTTCGAAGCCGTTGCCCACGTCTCGAATCTCCAGGGTCCAGAGCCATTCACCCCAGAGTCCTCCTACTACGGCAATATCCATACCTGGCAGTGGCGGGAGGGGGCATGACGCTTCAGATCAAGCACGGGCTCATCAGCGCCGACTCGCACGTCGTCCTCGACCGAGACGCGTTCACGAGCCGGATGTCCCGACCGCGCTGGGGTGACCGCATCCCCTACGTGGTCGAAGTCGAGGCGCACGGCCAAGCTGTCCACCGATGGTCCGTCAATGGTGAGACACCCCGGGGCGGGATGGCACGCGGCGTGTGCAACTGCCCGGCGGTGATGGACGATCCGCTGAACAACACCTATCCGCAGCGTTGGGACGAGGTGCCGCTCGACGCCTACGAGCCGGCGCACCGACTGCGCGCCCTCGATCGGGATGGTGTCGACGCCGAGGTGCTGTTTCCCAACGATCCGGTCCAGGGATCGTTTCACGCGTACGGCGACCCGGAGTTCGAGCTGGCATGCGTCCAGGCGCACAACGATGCCGTCGCGGCGTTCCGCGAGGCGAGCGAGCGGTTCGTGCCCCTGGTCGTGCTCCCCTACCTGAGCGACATTGCCGCGATCACCGCCGAGGTCGAACGGGCCGCCCGCATAGGGCACCGTGGCATCGTCATGCTCGCGGAGCCCAGCCTCACCTCACCTGCGTTCAAGCACCTCAGCGATCCGTACTGGGACCCGCTCTGGGCGACCTGTCAGGAGCTGGAGCTGCCGGTCCATTTCCACGCGTCAGGCGGGATTGGCCAGAAGCTCTCCATCCCTCAGTGGGATGGCTACGCACATGACGTGTTTCATTCCGCCTTCACGATCCCAACCGGCCACTGGCCCGCCCAGTTCATTCCGAACCTCATTTTCTCAGGCCTGGCTGGGCGTTTCCCTGCACTGAAGTGGGTCTTCGCGGAAACGGGCATCGGGTCGGTGAACTACGTTCTCGACTGCTGCGATCACGAGTGGGAGAAGCGTCACCTCTGGACGTCAGGGGTCGTCGAGCGGCCGAGCGACACGATCCGGCGCCAGATGTACGTGAACTTCTGGTACGAGGTGGCGGGAATCGCACTGCGCCATCAGCTCGGGGTGAACAACATCATGTGGGAGTCCGACTACCCGCACACCGCTTCGACGTATCCCAGCTCCTGGAAATACGTGGAGCGGACGCTCGTCGGCGTTCCCGACGAAGAGAGAGCCCGACTCCTTTACGCCAACGCGCTTCGCGTCTACCGCCTGAATTAGCGCGCGGAGAAGCGGTCCAGATGACGACATGCCAATGCAATTAACGAACGGCGTCATCAGCGTCGACGACCACGTCCAGGAGCATCCCAACGTATGGACCGAGCGTCTCTCCTCGGCCAGGTGGGGCAACCGAATCCCCCACGTCGCCAAGACGCCGGACGGGCTGGAACGGTGGTTCGTCGATGGCGAGGTCCTTGCGCCAGACCGCGTTGCAACCGCCGCTGCCGCGATGCCGGATCGAACCCGCGAGCCCCAACGCTGGGATGAAGTTCCGCGCGTGGCCTACGATCCCCACGAGCGGCTGAAGGCGATGGACGCGGACGGGGTCGCTTACTCCGTCCTGTACCCAACTGTAGCGGGTGTCGCAGGGCAAACGTTCGGTCGGACCACCGATCCTGATCTCGAGCTGGCGTGTGTGCAGGCGTACAACGATTGGCTGATCGATGAGTGGGCGGCGGTCAGCGAGCGCTTCGTTCCTCAGTGCATCGTCCCGATCGCGCCGATCGAGGCAACCGTGGCGGAGATCCGGCGCGCGGTCGGACGTGGCCATCGCGGCGTCGTCTATCCGTCGGTCCCGATGCATCTGCGGACGGTTCCTCATCTGAACAACCCTGAATACGACGTCATCTGGTCGACCTGCGCGGACCTTGGCGTGCCATTGTGCCTGCACGCCGGTGCCTCGCAGCGGCTTCAGTACCCGGCTCACGCGGGGCTATCTGCAGAGCTGAGCGCGGCGCTCGGAGCTGCGACGGCGCCCGCTTCGACGGCGATCGTTCTCGTGAATCTCCTTTGCTCGCGGATCCTCCTGCGGCATCCCGGACTGCGGGTCATCCTCGCCGAGAGCGCGCTTGGCTGGGGATCCTTCCTCTTGGAGTATGCGGATCATCAGTTCGAACAGGATCGCGTGCAGGACTACGAGTTGAAGCCCTCCGAGATGTTTCGGCGACAGTGTTACCTCACGGGCTGGTTTGAGCCAGTGGCCGGTCACATCAAGTACCTCGGGGCGGAGAACATCCTCTGGTCGACAGAGTTCCCGCTGGCGACGTCGACGTGGCCGAATAGCGGTCGAACCATCGAACACTGCTTCTCGGGCGTCCCGGACCATGAGCAGCGTCAGATCCTCTGGGGAAACGCGGCAGCGCTGTATCGGATTCCTGAACAGACAAACACGAGGGAGCGCGTGCCATGAGAAGCGCGGACGAGATCCGCAATGCCGACCCGACGCGAGCGACGCCGGGCAACACGCGTTGGGAGGTGGAGGACACCCCCTGGGGCTTCCGCTATGCCGCCCTTCGCGACAGCAAGCGTGACGCCGCATCCAGAGGAATCCGCATCACCGCGTTTGCGATGCCGTTCCATTGCCTGCTGGCCGATACGCCGCACATGTTCGTCCCGGCCGATGACGGATTTACCTGGTTCTACGACGTCCGCACGGACCGCCGGCAACCGCTCGACCGGAACGCCAGCAATGCCGAGCGGGGGGTGCAAGTCGGGGTCGACGTTGGCCCGGATCATCGCAAGCTCCGGACGCTCGAGAACAACTTCATGCAGGACCGGCGGGCCATGCGAGCACGCGAAGAGAAATGGGCCTACTCGGGTATCGCCTGGGGCAAGCCGCACCAGGACATGGCGGTGATCGAGAGCATGGGCCCGATCTACGACCGCACCAAGGAGCACCTCGGCGTCCAGGACCTCGGTGTGGTCCGGATGCGCCAGCGCATGCTGGATTCGGTACGTACATTTATGGACAGCGGGGACGTACCCGCGCTCGCACCGGAGAGCAACTATGGCAGCGCCAGCGGGGGCGCCGGCACGATCCCGATTGATACGGCTTGGCAGTCGTTCGACGGCAGTCAGCTGGTGCCCGCGCGGGGATGAAGCGAACGGGGATGAAGCGAGCTGGGATGCGCCGCGGCGGAGGGCCGCCCGCGGACCCAGAGTGAGAAGGGATTTGAACCGTGGCTGAGGGCGTTCGCCTGTACGTGGGGACCCATGAAGGAATGTTTGTCTATCGATCGACGAACGCTGGCTGGGAGCCAGTGAACCAGGCGCTGATCAGCGGCATCGTGGATACGATGGTTGGCTCCATCCGGCGACCCGAGCGCGTGTATGCAGGTGTCGCGCATGACGGCATCTACCGCACCGATGACGGCGGGTTGCACTGGAACAAGATCCTCGCCGGGGACGTCCGCGCGGTTGCGCTTGATGCCAGTGAGGACACCGTCTACGCGGGCTTCGAGCCGGTCGGGCTGTTCCGGAGCGAGGACGGCGGCGACACGTGGGAAGAGATCAGCTCGATCTTCGCCCTCCCTGAAGCAGTCCAGAAGCGATGGTGGTCTCCCCGCACCGGGATCGGTCACATCCGGCACATCTTCGTGCATCCGGACGACGATCGGGTGCTGTACCTCGGCATGGAGCATGGCGGCGTTCATCGCAGCCTCGACCGCGGCGCTTCCTGGGAGGACGTCACGACCGGCATCGACTACGTCGACATGCACATGGTCGCGGCGCTGCCGAATAGCAGCACCAGGTACTACTGCTCGTCGGCGCAAGGATTCTTCGCCAGTGATGATCCGAACGACGGTTGGACCCGCGCTGAGAACGGCTTCACGCGCAACTATTTCCATGACTTTGTCTTCTTGCCTCCGAAGGCGGAGGGCGCGCTCCCGACCATGCTGATCGGGACAGCGGACGAGTCCCCGAAAGCCTGGCGGCGGCCGGAACGCGCCCGAGCCGCGATCTTCCGCAGCGACGACGGCGCGGAATCATGGCGCCGGGTTGGCGTTGGGGCGGGGCTCGCCGAAGAGATCACCGACATGATCTCGACCCTCGTGACCCATCCGCTGAACCCCGATGCCGTCTTCACCGGCCTCGGCGAGGTCTCGCGCGGCCACGCCCACGGGGAGGCCGGGCCCGGCCGGGTCTTGCTGAGCCACGACCGCGGCGAGAGCTGGGCGGACCTCAAGCTGGAGATTCCAGCCGACCGCGTGCTCTGGGCGGCCGCGGAGTGACGATGCGAATCCTGTTCATGAGCCAGGGGCCGGAAAACCCCAATGCCCGGGACGGCCATAGCCGAGTCGAGACACTCCTGCGGAGCTACTGCTCACCGGGGACCGAGCTTGATCTGGGCTACCCGCCGGATTTCGGCGGCGCCCGGGTCTGGCGGGCGATGGGAGCCCAGAACACGTTGACGGGTCTCCATCACGCCCTCGGCCTGCCCGAGCACATCCGTCTTGCGGTGTGGGCGCAGGACCAGGGGTACGATGCGGTAATTCAGAGCAATACGTTCGATCCGGGGGTTGAGGCCGGGCGCCTCGCGGTCCGCATCCCGGTCATCGGCGTGTTCCGGACCACCCTCCACGTCGCGGCGACGCTCGCCGATCGGATCGGCGTCACCGTCCCCTTGCCCGGCCACGTTCCCTACACCCGGCGCATCCTGCGAAGCTACGGAATGGAGCACATGGTGACGGACGTTCGCTCCGTGGGCGAGTACGGCGAAAACATGGAGGCGCGCCGCGACCAGCTTTTCAGCTCCACCGTGAAGACGATGCAAGGCCTCATCACCGACACCGGGGCCGAGGCGATCATCCCGCTGGGTGGAGCGCTCATCCCATACGTCGTCTCGCCCGACGACCTTGCCAAAGAGGTCGGTGTGCCGGTCTTCAACACCAAGTCCATCGGTATCTCGTTCGCGGAGATGTGCGTGCGCTTCGGCATGACGCACAGCTCGCGGACCTATCCAGGCGCCAAGCTAACCTACGAAGACTTCGCCGCCCCGGCGTTCTGAGCACCTCGACTACCGGAGGTTCGACATGGCGCTTATCCAGGACGTAGCTGACCTCCTCGCGACCCCCGAGGTGCGCGTCGAGGGCGCGCTGAAAGCTGGCGGCCGGGCGCGTTACGTCTCTGACGTGCGCCGCCCCGGGATGCTTTGGGCACGTTTTCTCTTGAGCCCGCTTCCGCATGCCCGCATCGTTGCTATCGATACGGCGAAGGCGAAGGCGGTGCCCGGAGTACACGCCGTTTTGACCGGCGCGGATATCGGACCGCGGCGCTTCGGACGCGCACTTCTGGATTGGCCAGTGCTTGCCTATGAGCGCGTCAGGTTCGTCGGGGAGCGCGTGGCGGCGGTTGCCGCGGAGACCCGCGAGGCCGCTGAGGCCGCCGTCGCTCTGATCGACGTCGAATACGAGGAGCTACCGGCCGTCTACGACCCCGAGGCAGCGATCGCTCCTGATGCACCGATCCTGCATCCGAACGTGGCCGAGTATGGCGAACGTCCAGGCGCCCCCTCGCACCCGAACGTGCAGGCCCACGCGTTCGCGCAAAAGGGCGAGCCGGATATCGAGCGGGTGTTCGCGCAGGCGGACCTCGTCATCGAGGATCGGTACGTCGGGACCCGGCAGCACCAGGGCTTCATCGAGCCCCGGGGTTGCGTGATCTGGATCGAGGACGACGGCACCGTCCAGGTCGTCACGACGTGCAAGGGGCCCTACGGACTGCGCGGCCAGCTCGCCCGCGTGACCGGCGTCCCGGTTGACAAGATCGTCGTCGACGCCCACTTCGTCGGTGGTGATTTCGGGGGCAAGGGCACGTCCATCGAGGAGTTCGCGTGCTACTACGTGGCCAAGGAAACGGGGCGACCGGTCAAGGCGATCATGACCTACGCTGAGGAGTTGGCCGCGGGAGCTCCGCAGCATGCCGCGACCTTTTACCTGCGGACGGGCGTCATGCGCGACGGGCGCATCGTTGCACACCAGAGCCGCACCTACGTGGACAACGGCGCCTACGGAGGCGGCCGGCCCAATCTCCCAACCACCGTCTCGGGCGGGATGCAGTGCCTCTACGGCTATTCCATCCCAAACACGCATCTCGAGGCGTGGGCCGTCTCCACCAACCTCGCGCCCGGTGGCAATATGCGCGCCCCTGGCGCCGTTCACCGCGGCTTCGCGGGCGAAGTCCACATCGACCACCTGGCGCGCGAGCTTGGCATGGACCCGCTTTCGTTCCGACTCATCAATGCATTGCGGCCCGGCGACACGGGGCTGACTGGCGAGCACTTCCGTAACCCCCGGGCGGTCGACGTGCTGGAGAAGCTACGCGAGGAAACGGCGTGGGGCTCCCGGCCTCTTCCCCCCAACCATGGGCGAGGTATTGCGCTGCGGGCACGGCACGTGGGCGAAGGCAAGGGCGAGCTCGTGGTGCGCTTGCTCTCCGATGCCCGGGTCGAAGTATTGAGCGCCACCTCGGACCAGGGTGCCGGCATCGCGACGGTCATGAAGCGGGTGGCGGCCGCGACCCTCTCGGTGAACCTCGATCGGGTCACGGTACGCTACGGGACGACCGCCGAGGCACCGAATGATGGCGGCGTAGGCGGAAGCCACACCACGCACGTCGTGGGGCAGGCAACGCTGAATGGAGCAACGGTGCTGAAATCGCGGCTAGAGGAGTTGGCCGCCGAGGTCATGGGGTGGCCGGCCGGCGAAGTGCGGCTCGAGCGCGATCGCTTCGTGGTTGCAACCGATAGGGGGACCTCCGCAGCATTCGAGGAAGTTGCCGAACGAATCGCTCGCGGTGGGCCGGTTGAGGTCGTTGGCGCCTACGACGCCGCCGAACACCATTCCCCGGAGGGGGGCGACCATAACTTCTACGCCTACATGGTCGAGGTTGCGGTGGACCCCGACTCGGGCCAGGTGCGGCTCATCGACGTCGTCGCCGCCCTGGATGTTGGCACGATCATCAACCCGGTCGCCCATCAGGGCCAGGTGGACGGCGGCTTCATCTACGGTCTGGGACAGGCGGTGACCGAAGAGCTGGTGATTCAGGACGGCAACGTCGTGAACGCAAATCTCGGCGAGTACAAGCTCCCTACCCAAATGGATACCCCACCCTTCCGCTCAGTGCTGGTGCCGACGGAGATTGGGCCGGGCCCGTTCGGGGCGAAGGCGGCTGGCGAGCTGACCAACACCGCGGTAGCTGGTGCCGTCGCGAACGCCGTCTACGACGCGGTCGGCGTCCGGGTCACGACGATGCCGATCACGGCCGAGCGCGTCTACGACGCCCTCCATCAGCGCCCGTAGGTTTTAGGCGCCACTCCTTTTGTGGTGAGAGGAGCTTGTGGGCACGCCCTCACCCTAACCCTCTCCCAGAGGGAGAGGGGACAAGCCAGCGCCGCCGCGAGAGTCTGCGTCGCCTCCCAACCGAGCGTTGGGGCAGGTCCGCGTCGCCGCCAGAGTCAGCGTCGTCTCTCACCCGAGAGGTGGGACAGATCCGCGTCGCCTCTCCCTCTGGGAGAGGCCGGCCGCAGCCCGCGCAGCGGGCAAGGTCGGGTGAGGGCGCCTCCTCGGTGAGTAAACCGGTCGAGCCGTGAGACCAAAAACCGTCTGGCTGATCCCACAGAGACTCGCGGCCTACCGTAGCTCCCACTCGTGAGCGTTGCGGGCCTGGGTCGAATCCTGGATGCGGGGGGCAACGTTGAGCACGCGGTTGGCGACGAGCGTGGGCTCGACGCCGTAGAAGAGGCCCATCACCGGGAGTTGCTCGGTCACGTGGGCGACGATCTGACCCAGCACCTGCGCGCGGGCCTGGCGGGGGATCGTGACGAAGTATTGGTCCAAAAGTGCGTCGAAGCTCGGGTTGCTGTAGCGCGGCTTGTTGATCCCCACGTAGCGGTTCTCGCGCACCGGAATCCCACTGCTGTGCAGGTTCGCCAGCGAGTCCTTGTCGTCCGGGTTCTGCGCGAGTGAGAAGGCCGGAAAAGTGGCTCGGTGCTCCCGGTCCGAGACCAGCGCCGCGGGCGTCAGGAACGTCTCGACCCCAACGCCTACCCGCTGCCAGTAGTCCGCCACGGGGTACATGGTCTTGCTGTGGATGTCGAGCTGAGACGTGGTCTGGATATTGACCCCGAGCCGCTCGCCGGCTCGATCGCGAAAGCTGCCATCACTGCCGCGGACGTAGCCAAGCTCTTCGATCGCGGCAACGGCGCGCCGGGGGTCGTACTCGTAGCGCGCCACCAGGCTCTGCGTCTCGTTGGACTCGGGCTCCTGGGGGTTGAGGTAGTTGTGCGCAACCGCGCTCAGCCCCGCCATCAAGGAATCCGCAAGCTGCTGCCGATCGACCGCCTGCATCAATGCCCGCCGGAAGCGAACGTCCCCGACGACGGCCGGCGTGGGATCCAGGAACTGCGGGTAGAGCACGAGCCAGCTCTTGTACCCCACTACGATCTGGCCGTCCCGCCAGGCGTCCTTGATCTGGACTGCCTGGTCGAGCGATACCGTTCGCCCGAGTGTCACGTCGACCGCGCCGGCCAGCATGCTCGCGAGCATCGCATTCGAGTCCAGGAGGAAGCGGACCTCGAGGACGTCGATCTTCGGCCGCCCCATGACGTAGCGGTCATTGGCTTCAAGCAGGAGGTGACTGCCCGCTACGAACTCGCGCAGCCGATACGCCCCAGCGCCAACGTATTGCGTCGTCCAGTACGGCTCGTCGAGCAGGGCTGCCTTACGGTCGGCATACGCCGCCTCCAGGAGATGACGCGGCAACGGCGAGGCGAACCGATAGGAAAACATCTCATCCGCGCTGATGTACGCGCGCTTCCAGCGGACCTTGACCGTCTGAGCGTCGGGGGCCTCGATACTCGCGATCGCATCGTAAAGCCGGTTGTTGAGGACGGCGAGCTCTGGGTCGCGCTCGAGCTGGCTCGTGAAGAGGAGATCGGCGGAGATGACGGGCGCTCCATCGTGCCACTGGGCGTCCGGGCGGATCCGCCAGGTCAGCTCCATGCCTCCGTCTGGGAACACCTGCCACAGACCATTCTCGACGCTCGGTACGTCCTGTGCCAGGCGCGCCCCACGCACGCCGAAGCGGTCGGCGTGGGAGAGCCCGACGTGAAGGAGCTCCTCGAGGGCGTCGATCCCAGGGACGGAGTTGTTCTGGTTGAGCTTGTTGTAGAGCGTCGGCGGGTCACCCATCACGGCGACCACCAGCCGCTTCGGTGCCGCGGAGCGGTCGCTCTGTCCGGTCGCTGGGGCTCCATTGCGTGGTCCGCACGCGCCGAGCAACAGGCCTACCGTCACCGCCGCCAGCCAGCGGGCTCCAGCGCGTGGCACCTTAGTACAAGCCTGGCGTAAGAGCACCAGTGGTTGGGACGGGCCCGGCTGCCCCCCTCCTGCCGCAGCGGGAGAGGCGGGGGTGAGGGCCCCCGGCCCGAGGTTGGCGGTTGCGCCCGCAGTAGGAGCCCTCACCTAACCTCTCCCATCGCGATGGGAGAGGGACAGTTGACCCTACCCGTGTTTGGCAGCAACTCATGACCTACTTCCGCCTCAAGGTACTAACGGGGCTCCGCCCCAGCCCGACGAGGTGTACGGGTGAGGGAGTTGTGGACAAGAAGCGGCCCCGGTTGCGGTGGGGAAACGGGGTCCGGTAAAACCGGCCACCAGTCATAGACCGCT
>Ga0080064_1001393_pt1 | contig 48986 bp, 48 predicted proteins | sample Subgrocontami54m_FD_69260 | JGI IMG/M metagenome (GOLD analysis project Ga0080064, IMG submission 69260) | Subsurface groundwater microbial communities from S. Glens Falls, New York, USA - GMW46 contaminated, 5.4 m (SPADES assembly) (version 2) ...
CCGGTGTTGTCGAGGGGGTGGTGGGCGGGCGCGCGGGCGGGGTGCGGGGTGTGCTGCGGGTGCTGCAACTGGCGCACCGGCGGCACGGCCGGCTGCCGTGGGCGGTGCTGTTCGAGCCGGCGATCAGGCTCGCCGAGGGCGGGTTTCCGATTTCGCGACGGCTGCATTCGTTGCTGGCGCAGGTGAGGATTCGCGCGCCCGATTCGCCCGCACGCCGCCATTTCTACGGCGAGGACGGCTATCCAAAACCGGTCGGCTCGGTGCTGCGCAATCCCGACCTGGCGGCAACGTTGCGCGTCATTGCCGCGAGCGGCGCCGAGGCGTTTTACCGGGGCGATGCGGCGCGCGACATCGCCATGGCAACGCGCGCCACGATCAATCCGGGCCGGCTCAGCGAGCAGGATCTCGCCGGCTACCGGGCGCGCGAGCGCGAGCCGCTGTGCGGTGCCTACCGGCTATGGCGCATCTGCGGCATGCCGCCGCCGAGCTCGGGGGGCACCACCGTGCTGGAGATTCTCGGCATGCTCGAGCGCCATCCGCTGGCGCGCATGCCGCGCACCATTCAGGCGGTGCATCTCATCGCCGAGGCGGGAAGGCTGGCCTATGCCGATCGTGACCGGTATCTGGCGGATCCGGATTTTTTCGAGGTGCCGGTACAGGGTTTGCTGGACCGTCGATACCTTGCCGAACGCGCCGCCCTGATATCGCCCGCGCGTTCGCTCGGCCGCGCCGTGCCGGGCGAGCCGGCGCGCGCCCGCGCGGCGCAGCTCGCCGACGATGCTGCCCCGGAACTGGCGGCCACCAGTCACCTGTCCATCGTCGATGCGCTCGGCAACGCGGTATCGATGTCCACCTCCATAGAATTCGCCTTCGGCAGCCAGATCATGGTGCGCGGCTTTTTGCTGAACAATCAGATGACCGATTTCTCATTCCTGCCGGAACGCGACGGACGGCCCGTGGCGAACCGCATCGAACCGGGAAAGCGGCCGCGCAGCGCCATGTCCCCGACCATGGTGTTCGATGACCACGGCCGCCTGCTGATGGTGCTCGGCTCGGCGGGCGGCAGCGCGATCATCAATCACGTGGTGAAGACGCTGATCGCCTCACTTGACTGGGGCATGGATCTGCAGGATGCCGTTTCACTGTCGAACTTCGGCAGCCGCAATGGACCGACCGAACTGGAGCATGGTGCACAGGCGCGGGTATGGAGCGAGGGCCTGCGGGCACTGGGACACGACGTGCGGCTGATGGACATGAGCAGCGGGGTGCACGCCGTCGGGCGCGCACCCGGTAACGCGGCGGGCTGGATCGGCGTGGCGGACCCGCGGCGGGAAGGCGCGGCACGCGGGGATGTGTTTCGATAACTGGTACTTTTTCTACGGAGGTCCCCGTACAGAGGGTTTAAACGCGGAGTTGTTATTTCATTTTTGATAAAAATATCGGAAGAAATGCAGCTGGGAAAACCCGCCGGCGCCGCAGCGCTCCTGGAACGGCGCAATGCCGCTAGTCATCCACGACGCGAGGGGGCAAGCCCCCTCGCACACCCCGAAATCGGGGAAAACGCCCGGCGTTTTCTTCCTACACCGCACCATAGATCGGGATCACCGCGCCGCGCGTCGCCCGGTTGCCCGGCGAGGCGAGGAACGTGATGACTTCGGCGACATGGGCCACGGTGGGCCACTGGGCATGATTGGCGCCCGGCATCGCCGCCCGGTTGGCCGGCGTATCCAGGATCGAGGGCGCGACCGCGTTGACCCAGATGGCTTCCGCGCTCAGTTCCTGCGCCAGGCTTTGCGTCAGCGCCGCCACCGCCGCCTTCGACATGGTGTAGGCGGTCATGCCGGCGCCCAGCCGCGGCTCCAGCGCCGGCCGGGCGGCCACGTTGACGATGCGCCCGCCCGCGTGCGCCGTGTCTCCTGAAGCGGCCCGCGCCCGGATGGCGCGGACCGCTTCGCGGCAGCAAAGAAAACAGCTCAGCGCGTTCATGTGCATCTGTTCGAGGAATCCGGTCGCCGTCGTGTCGGCGATGTCGCCCATCGCAAAGCCGCCTGCCAGGTGCACCGATCCCCACAGGCCCGGCAAACCGGAAAAAAATTGCCGCACACTGGCCTCGTCGGTCAAGTCGATCCCCTTGACCACCTTCACGGCGGCATTGTCCGCCAGGGTGAATCCGGTGAGTTCCTCCGGGAAAAGGTTGGGCACGTGGCAGGTGGCGCCGGCCTCGATCAATGAACCGACCACGGCCCGGCCCAATGCGCCGGTGCCGCCGGTGACGACGAGGTGGCAATTCTCCAGGGACTTGCTCATGGCGACTCCTGATTTGCGTTTTGCGGCAAAGGGCGAAAAAGGTTGCCGAACGGCGCCGGCCGGGAAGTTCAGCGAACGGTGTGTGCCGGTCTGCAGCGCCGAAATCCGCTATCACCCGCCGTTGATTTTAGTTGGATAATTGTATTTGAACCGGGGAAAAGGCGAGGGTTGGGACAAGAACAGAAATAGCCGTTGAAATGCTGTGGTAGCTCAGTTGGTAGAGCAGTTGATTTGTAATCATCAGGTCGGGGGTTCGATTCCTCTCCACAGCACCATATTTTTTCGTGATTCCGGCGCCGAATGTCGCCTGTAAGTTCGCGGCCGATTTGGCACTGATTTGCGCTTGATTTGGCACCTGAGTGACTGCCGCCGCCATCCTATAATTCTCCAATGCCGATTCTGAAAGACAAGGTAGCCATAGTGACCGGCGGCGGCCGCGGCCTGGGCCGCAGCATCGCCGAGGCCTACCGGGACGAAGGCGCTGAGGTCGTCATCACGGCTGCGGCGAACCAGGCTGAAATCGACAAAGTCGCTGCGCTAACCGGGTCGATCGCGATGCAGGCGGATGTCACCCGGGAAGCCGACGCGGCGCGCGTCGTGGATGCGGTCATGGCGCGCTTTGGCCGCATCGACATCCTGGTGAACAATGCCGGCCGCGGCATGAAGTTCGTCAATCCCAGGTTCATGACCCATCCCGAGCCGTTCTGGGAATGCGACCCGGCCGTGTGGCGCATGATCATCGACACCAATATCAACGGCGTGTTCCTGATGACGCGCGCGGTCGTCCCCGTCATGCTCAAGCAGGGTTCGGGCCGCATCATCAATCTGGCGATCAATTTCGAAACGCAGAAGCGCAAGGGCTTCACGCCCTACGGGCCCTCCAAGGCCGCACTCGAATCGATGACGGCGATCTGGGCCGAGGACCTGCGGGGAACCGGCGTGACGGTCAACGCGGTGGCGCCGGGCGGCGGGACCGAAACGGGCATGATCCCGGACGATTTCCCGGACGCATTGCGAAAACAGTTGTTGCAGCCCGGGGTCATCGGTCCGGCGGCCGTTTATCTCGCCTCGGACGATGCGGCCGGAGTAACCGGCCAGCGCATCGTGGCGACGCAATTCAACCAGGCTCCGCCTGCGGGCAATGATTCGAAGGGTTGAATTCGCTCCAGGCCAAGCCAGCTCCTGCCGCCAACTTACGCAGCGAGCGGCTGCCCCGCTTCAACCTCCCGGGGCAGCGGCAGACTCAACAACCGCCCCAGGCCCGCGATGCTCTCCCCGATGCCGCAGCGCCGCAGGGCATACCACAGCGATGCCTGGTTGCTGGTGACCACGGGCTTGCCGAGGCGCTGCTCCAGCTCGGCGATGGCGTCCACGCTTTGAATGTTGGTGCAGCTGAGGAAGTAGGCATCGGCCTGCGGATCGCGCATTTCCATCACCGTCTGGATCCAGACATCGGGCGTCGCACCGCACATGCCCTCGGGCACCGGCAGGTCGAGCGCTCGGTCGCGCAATACCGCCACGCCGTGCTCGGCCAGGAATTTCTTTTCCAGGTCGTTGAGAACCTGCGCGTAGGGCGTGGCCAGCATGACTTTACGCGTACCGAGCGCGCGGAACGCGGTGACGATGGCCGTGGCCGTGCTGGTCGAGGGCTTTCCCGTGGTCTTGCGGATGGCCTCGACCATCTGCGTTTCCTGCGCCTTGCCCGAGCCCATCGACATGCCGGTGCAGTGATAGACGATCAGGTCCGCACCGCAGTCGGCCAGCAGCGACGCCGCGTCGAGGATGGCCGGCAACTGGTCGATCAGGGACTTTTCCAGTTCGATGCGGTTTCGCGTGACATGAAGCTCGACGTCGCGCGGCGCGTAACGGAAAAACTGCGGCTCGGTCAGGGTATTGACCGAGGGGATGATCAGCCCGATCCGCGCCCTGGGGCGCGGCCATTGGCGATTGGTGAAATTTGCGCTCATGTCTCGCTCCTCTTGGGTTCTACTGAATTTTCAGTCCAATGTCCCGAATGATCTTGCCCCACTTTTCGCTCTCCGCGCGGATGTGCGCGCCCAGCTCCTCGGGTGTGCTGTGGGTGGGCTCAATGCCGATCGGGAGCAGGCGGTCGCGCACCTCCGGCAGCTTCAGTATCCGGCCGAACTCGGCGTTCAGCCGGTTGATGATGTCCCGCGGCGTACCGGCCGGCACCACTATGCTTTGCCAGTACGGCCACCTTGTTCCAGTACGTCTTCAAAAAGAACCTCCGTGAGTCAGGGACCGGATACATACTAAATAGATGCCGGCGCGCCCGCAACTCTGCCCCGGTAGCGATGCGGCCTGCGCGCCGGGCCGTCTCAGACTCTGATGACTGTGCCCTCACTTCGTCTTCATTGCCCCGATGACGCGAGCCTATCGAACCCTGTTGGCGCGCGGCTCCCGCTTTTCCGGCCGCGCAGACTTGACGCGCTGTAACCGCGTTTCCGTGAGGCGCGTGGCCGTGCCGGTCGCCTTTCCCAGTTCGACCGCCAGATCGCAGATCGAGTCGCGCAGCCACTCGTGAGCAATGTCGTGTTCATGGCGCTTGTGGAACACCAGATCGATGATGCACGGTGAAATCGGCACGGGCATGGGAAGGCGCTTCAAATGGCAGATGTGCTCGTAGATTCTCGCCACTGTCGCCGGCACCACGGCGACGTGTTCCGAGCGCGCCACCACGAACAGCGCCGACAGGAAGTCGTTCACCGACAGCGCGAATTGTCGTTTTATCCCCTGCTTCCCGATCATCGCGTCGAACCCGCTCATCGAGGGAATTTTCACGTGGGAGGCGCGCTGGAATTCGGACGCTGAGATGGTGTTCCCTATCGACGGATGGTCTGCGGCGGCGATCACGCATAACTCATCGACGAACAGAGTCACCGATCGCCAGGTGCGCTGCTTGACCGGCACGACGCCGATTGCGAGGTCGAGGCCCGGCCCGTTCAAATGCTTGGGCAGGGCGTCGGCCGAGAGGTAATCGACCACGATTTTCGTCCCAGGTGCTTCGGTCGCCAGCTTGCCCATGAGGGCGGGCAACAGGTAGAGCGCGTCGAAACTCACCAATCCGACGTGAAAATCGGTCTGGATGGATTTCGGGTCGAAGGACGACGAAAACGTCGATTCGATCTTGTCCAGCGATTCGTTGACGGTTCGGGCGACCTCAACCGCGCGGGCGGTGGGCTTCATGCCCGATCCCAGCCGGATGAAAAGCGCGTCGTCGTAATGGTCGCGCAGTCGTGCCAGCGCATGGCTCACGGCCGATTGCGTCAGGTTCAGCGCTTCCGCCGCCCGTGTCACATTGCGGTGCAACATCAGCGCGCGGAAGACGATGAGCAGATTGAGGTCGAGTCTGGCGAGATGCATGGCATTCATCACTTGATGCACATTATGAATGATGGGACCTCGCTCGCATGCCTAGAATGTTGTCGGAGAGCATGAACTTATCCAGCGCGTCCCGCTGGCACACGCATCGAGGACCGGGTGGAAAAAGCATACTGGATTGGCGTGGACACGGGGGGCACGTTTACCGACGCGCTCGCCATCGATTCGAGCGGCAACCTGCATCTGGCGAAGACGCCTTCGACACCGAAGGACCTGTCGGTCGGCATCATGACCGCGATGCAGTTGCTGGCCGAATCGGCGCGGATTCCCGCCGCGCGCCTGCTCGCGGCGACCACCAAGTTCGCTCACGGCACCACCGCGACCGTAAACGCCATGGTGCAGCGCAAGGGCGCGAAGGTCGGCCTCATCACCACGCGCGGCTTTCGCGACCATCTCATTCTGATGAAGGCGGCGCGCGGCGTGGGCGTCCCCGACGGCGAGCGGGTGCGCTTCAGCCGCGCGGTGAAGCCCGCGCCGATCGTGCCGTACGCACTCACCGAGGAAGTGAGCGAGCGCGTCGATTATGCCGGCCGCATCGTCATCCCGCTGGACGAAGCCGACGTGCGCCGCGCGGTGGATAGCCTCCTTGCGCAGGGCGTCGAGGCGATTGCGATTTCACTGTTGTGGAGCTTCCGCAACCCGGCGCATGAGCGGCGCATCCGCGCCATCATCGCGGAGCGGGCGCCGCGTCTGAGCGTCTCCATGGGCAGCGGCCTGGTGCCGGTGATCGGCGAGTACGAGCGCACCACCACCGCCGTCATCAACGCCTACCTTGGCCCGGTGCTCGACCGCTACGTGCACTCGCTGCAGGATTCGCTCGAAGCCTCCGGGTTCCGCCACCCGATGCTGCTGATGCAATCGGACGGCGGTCTCGTTCCGGGGTCCGCCGCGCCGAAAACCGCGGTGACGACGATGCTCTCGGGGCTTGCGGCCGGCGTGCTGGGGGCGCGGCATTGCGGCGCCGCGCTCGGCTACCCGAATCTCATCACCATCGACATGGGCGGCACCAGCTTCGAAGTCAGCCTGGTGCATCGTGGCGAGCCGGTCATGGAAAATTTTCCGCTGACGCCGCGGCTGGCGCCGTTCGAGTCGCGCTGGCGCATCGCCGCGCCCACCATCGACATCACCGCCATTGGCGCCGGCGGCGGCAGCATTGCCCGGGTGGTCGAGGGTGTGCTCAAGGTCGGCCCCGAGAGCGCCGGCGCCGAACCCGGCCCGGCCTGCTACGGCCGCGGCGGCACCCAGCCGACGGTGACCGACGCCTTCCTGGTGCTGGGCTACCTGAATCCGGATAATTTCCTGGGCGGGCGCATGAAGGTCGAGCGGAAACTGTCCATGGAGGCCGTTGAGGCGCACGTCGCCAGGCCGCTCGGCATCAGCGTTGCCGAGGCAGCCGACGGCATCTTCCGCGTGGTCATCAGCCACATGGCCGACCTCATCCACAAGGTGACCATCGAGCGCGGCTACGACGTGCGCGATTTCGTCATGATGGCATTCGGCGGCGGCGGGCCGATCCACGCCGGCGTGCTGGGACAGGAAATCGGCGTACCCAAGGTGGTCATCCCGGGCGCAGGCATGGCCACGGCGCTATCCGCGTTCGGACTGATGTCCTCGGACCTGCGCCATAGCGTCGCCCAGTCCCGCGCGCTCGCCGAGCCGATCAAGGTGGAGGATGTGGCAGCGGCGCTTGCCGACGTCAAGGGCAGAGCCACGAAAACGGTGCGCGAATGGGGTGTGCCGGACAGCGACATTCTGGTGGCCTGCGCCATCGACATGCGCTTCATCGGTCAGGTTCACTCGGTGAACGTCAAGGTGCCCGCCGAGGTGCGTACCCAGGCGGACGTGGAAGGAATTTACGAGCGTTTTATCGGGGCCTACGAACGTTTCTTCGGTCCCGGCACGGCGCATCGGGCGGCGGGCATCGAAATGGTGACCTTCCGCGCCGAAGCAACGGGACAGATGACCAAGCCGGCGTTTCCCAGATTCCCCGGACGGGCGCGGCAGTCCCTTTCCCCCAAGGCGCGACGGACGGTGCACTTCAGCGGCGCGCCCAACCCGGACGTGCCTATCTACGCCGGCGCCGACTTGATGAGCGGCGACCGGCTTCCAGGCCCGGCCGTGGTGGAATACGATGGCAACACCATGGTCGTCCATCCCGGTCAGACGCTCGAGGTCGACGAATTCGGCAACCTGGTGTTTGCCTTCGGCGCACCTACACCCGAGGTGAAATGATGGGCGAGATGAACAGTGCAACGGATCGGCCGGCCGCGGCAAAGCTGGCCACCGCGGCAAAGCCGGCCACCGCGGCAAAGCCGGCCACCGCGGCGCAGCCGGCCACCGCGGCGCAGCCGGCCACCGTGGACGCCGTCACCTTCGAGGTGCTGCGGCACAAGTTCTGGCAGGCCGCCGAGGAAATGGGCGTGATCCTGATCCAGGCATCCTCCTCGCCGGTGGTGACCGAGGTGCAGGATTTCGCCACCGCGCTGTTCGATGCGCGCGGTGATTTCGTGGCGATGGGCTCGAACGTCATTCCGCACGTTGCGCCGATGCAGTTCGCGGTGCGCGCCATCATGGAGGAGTGCGCCGGGAACCCCGGCATCGGCGCAGGCGACGCCTTCATCGTCAACGACCCGCATCGCGGCGCCATGCACCAGTCGGACATCATCATCGCCGCCCCGGTGCATTACCGCGGCGAGCTGGTGGCCTGGACCGCCTGCCACTGTCACCACCTGGACGTGGGCGCCATGATTCCGGGGGGCTTCACCATCGGCGCGCGCAACATCTACCAGGAGGGTCTGAGGCTCCCGCCGCTGCGCTTCATCGAAGCCGGCGTGGTGAGAAAGGACATCTGGACGATGCTGTTCAACCACATCCGCGTGCCGCGGGTGGCGCTCGATCTGAAGGCGCAGATCGCGGCGAACAATGTCGGCGGCAAGCGCATCGGCGAGATGTGCGAGCGCTACGGGGCGCAGGTGGTGAAAGCGGCGATGGGCGAGCTGCTCGACTATTCGGAGCGCCGCCTGCGCGCCCGCCTGCGGGAGCTTCCCGACGGCACTTTCCGCCACGTCGATCGCCAGGACCACGACGGCCTGACCCGGGGCATATACCGCATCGTCATGACGCTCACCAAGCAGGGCGATGCGCTGCATTTCGATTTCACCGGCTCCAGCGACCAGGCACCAGGCTTCATCAATTGCTGCATCGGCGGCGCCTGGGCCGGCGTGTTCGGCGTGCTGCTGCCCTGGATTGCCTACGACATGCCCTGGAATGCGGGGTTGCTGCGGCCGGTGAAAATCACCGCGCCCGATGGCAGCCTTTGCAATGCGAAGCTGCCGGCTCCGGTCAGCAAGGGCGGGACGGGCACGATGTGGTCGATCCGCAACGCGGCGCAGCTTTGCCTGTCGAAGCTTTTGGGGGCGAGCGACGCGTACTGGCAGGAGGCCATGGCGATCTGGGAAGGCGCGGTGCCCATTGCGATCCTGTCGGGCAAGAACCAGTTCGGCGACTATTTCGGTTACCTCAACATGGACGGCGGCGCCGGCGGCTGCGGCGCGGTCGCGCACCGCGACGGCACCGACACGGCCGGCAACCAGGTGAGTCCGACCATGTCGATTCCGAACATCGAGACCCACGAAGCGAACCACCCGGTGCTGTACATGTTCCGCCGGCAGCGCGAGGATTCGCCCGGCGCCGGCAAGTATCGCGGCGGCGCGGGGCTGGAGGAAATGTTCATGGTCTATGACACCGGCGAGCTGAATTTCACCCTGACATCCAACGGCATCACGGTTGCCAATGCCGAAGGGCTGTACGGCGGCCTCCCCGGGTCGAGCAATTTCTGGGGCATGGCGCCGCATGCACCGGGTGCGGGCCCGGGCGGCATCGAACAGGTGAACAGCGTGGAGGAGGTGCTTGGCCGCCTCGAGCCGCTGCCGAGCGGCATGCCGCAACTCACGCTGAAGCGCGGCGACTTGTTTTATTTCCGCTGCACCGGCGGCGGCGGCTACGGCGATCCCATCGAACGCGACCCGGCCGGGGTGCTCGCGGATGTGCAGGCCGCGCTGCTGTCGCCCGGCGAGGCCGAGCGCGTCTATGGGGTGGTGCTGGATTCTGCCCGCAGCCGGGTTCAGCAGGCCGAGACCCGGGCGCGCCGTGCAAACATCCGCGATGCCCGCCTGGCGGGGGCTGACGGCAGGACGGCGCCGCAGAAAATCAACCGCGGCAGGGACAGCGGCAACACTCGCGTCGCAAGGGTGGGCGAATACCTGGAACAGATCGAAGCGGGCGGGGAGCGTGTCACCGTCTGCCGCTGCTGCGGCACGCGCCTCGGCGCTGCCGGCACCAATCCCAAGCTGGCGGCAATCCAGAGAGAGGGCCCGCTGCTCGAAGCGGGGCCGCTGTTCCCCGCCGACGACAACACGCCATGCAGCCTGCGCCTGTACTACTGTCCCGGATGCGGCGTGCAGTTCGCCGCTGAAATTGCCGAGAAGGGCAGCGCCGTGCTGGAGGATGCGGTGCTGCGCGCCGGCCAACCATGAACGCGGCGGTGAGCGCGGTGCGGCCGTTCCCGGATGCCGAATACGAAGCCCGGCTGGCGCGCGTCAGGCAGGCCTTGGAGCCGCTGGCCATCGATGCGGTGCTGGTGCTGGGCATGCGCAACTGGTATCGCGATCATGCCATCCGCTACCTGTGCGGCTACGACAGCCCGGCGTCGCCCTCGCTGCTGTTCATCCCGCTCAAAGGGGATCCGCTGCTGATCATCGGCGATGGCTACGACCTGGAGCGCGCGCGCGCGGTGTCCTGGGTGAGCGAGGTGCATGCGGCCCGCGATCTGGCGGGACAAGCGCCGGCGCTGCTGCGCCCGCGGCTGTCATCGGCCAGGCGGCTGGGCGTTGCCGGCGGCGAATGCATGGGCTTCACGGCGATGGAGGTGCTGCCGCGCGATCTGCTCGAGGCGATGCGCCAAGCCGCGCCTGCCCTGGAACTGATCGACGCGGGCGGCGCGCTGCAATCGGTGCGCATGATCCGCAGCCCCGCCGAGATCGAGATGTTGAGGCAAGCCGGCAAACTGGCCGATGTCGGGGCGCGGGCCTATTTCGCCACCGCCCGCGCCGGCGTGAGCGAACGCGACCTGTGGAGCGAGATCTGGTATGCGATGCAGTCGGCCGGCGCCGACGATCTGCACATCTCGTTCTGCCGCGGCCCGGGCAGCTTCTGGCCGCATCCGCCTGCGGACGATGTGCTTGCCGGGGGGGACATCGTCTCGGTGGAACTGTCACCGCGCATCAACGGTTATTTCAGCCAGGCGAACCGCATGTGCTTCGTCGGCGGCAACGGCCGCGAATGGGCCGATCTCGCGCGGCTGTCCCTGGGCGCGCTCGAGCTCGCCAAGTCGCTGCTGAAACCCGGGATGAAAGCGAAGGACGTGGTGGCCGGCGTGAGCGCGCTGGTGGCGCAGTCGCCCCTTGCGACCATGGACATGGGCGGGGTGCATCGCATCGGCCACGGCTGCGGCATCGCACTGGATGAAGGCCCGTTTCTCACCTCGGCCAGCGCCGCCGAACTGCGCCCCGGCATGACCATGGCGCTGCACCCGATGATCTACCTGCCGTACCGGCATTCGCTGGTGATGGTGGGCGACTATGTGCGCATCAGCGAAACCGGCGTCGAAGTGCTGACCGAGCCGCAGACCGCGGTTCCGGTTGTTTGAACAGGGCCTGAGATCATCATGGAAGAACGCGTATTCCGTTCCAGGATAGACGCGCTGCGGCGCGAGGTGCTGGACGCCAGCGACCTGGACATGCTCATCGCCTACTCCGACGACATCCTGTCTCCGGGGGCGGTGCGCTATCTCACCGACTTCGACATGTACGCCATGTACGGCCTTGCCATCGTGCCGCGGCGCGGCGACGTGGTGCTTGCTTTCGGCCTGCACCATTCGGCATACCTGATCCGGGTGAGGCAGAGCGCGATAGCCGATCACTACGCCGGCACCTATCACCCGGGAGAGCTGTGCGCAGCATTGCTCGCCGAGTCGCGCCCGCAAGCGGCGCCGCGCGTCGGCGTGGTGGGGGGCGCGCACATGTTCAATTCGATTCACGCCGACCTGCATGCGAAAATGGCCGGCGCCTCATTCGTCGCCGTCGATGGCGAATTCTGGAACCACTACCACGCGTCGCTCGGCGCCCATGGCGCCGAGCCGAACCTGCGGCGCAGCGCAACCATCGCCGTCCAGGCCGTCGCGCACGCACGCAGCGCCTTCGAATCGGGACAACGCCCGGCAGCGCACATCGCCGCGGGCGCGACCCTGGCCGCGCGGCGCCTCGGCGCTGACATCATGAATCGCGAACTGGTGCAGGTGCGATGCGCTTCGGGCAGGCCGCTTCCCGCCGGCCTGTCGCCGCCGGGGCGTTCGCCGTTTGCCGGGGATGCCGCCTTCGCCATAGAGATCGCGCCGTCCTATGCCGGCATGCGCAGCGTCTGCGGTCGTACCCTGCTGCGCGAGGGCGCGCCTGCGTCCGCGGCCGCTGAGCTGAACCGGGCGGTGCAAGTGCATGCGGCCATCCTCGACTTGCTTCGTCCCGGTGTCAGTTGCGGACAAGTCGCAGCCCAAGCCGAGCGCCTGGCGCGCGCAGCCGGCTTCGGCTTGGCGCAGACCGATGAACTGGGAAACGGTATCGGCGTGGACCTGCGGCAGGCGCCTTACATCCTTGCCGGCGAGGCGGCGCCGCTGGCAGCCGGCATGGCGCTGGTGGTCCGGACCCGGTTGAGGCGCTTGAACGGCGGTGCAGAGGGCAGCACCGACCTTGGCACGATACACAGGGCGGATACGGTACTGGCCGGTGGTTCCGCTCCCGAGGTGCTGACGGTGTGCTCGTGAGCACCTGCTTCGTCAGCAGACAAAGAGGAGACAAAGAGGAATGAGCTTATGAAAGACTTGCGATGATGCGCACGGCATCGGACCCCGGAACGCTCGCGCTGCTCATCGATGTCGAGCAGTTCCTGTACGCGGAAGCCGAATACCTGGACGACTATCGCCTCGATGAATGGCTGGCGCTGTTCGCCGACGACCTGCACTACTGGATTCCGCTGCGAAAAAACGTGCGGCACGACCGGCGTGACACGCAGTACACGCGGCCGCACCAGGACATCTCCTGGTTCGAAGAACACAAGGACGGCCTGACGCGCAGGGTGCGGCAGCTCCAGACCGGCGTGCACTGGGCCGAAGAGCCGTTGTCGCGCACCAGCCACCTGGTATCGAACGTGCGCCTCGCCGCCATCCATCCGGACAGCCAGGCGCCCGAGCGAGTGGAGGTCCATTACCGGTTCCTGATCTACAGGAACCGCCTTGAGACTGAAACCGATCTGCTGGTGGGCAAGAAAGAGGACTGCTTGATCCGCGCTGCGGAGGGATGGAAGATACAAAAACGCAAGGTCCTGCTGGACCAGAACGTGTTGCTGGCGAAAAACCTGAGTTTCTTTCTCTAGTGTTCCCGACATAGAGGCACATGCAAATGGACATGAAGGCGGATGGCGGCAGATACCGGGATCGGCTGGTGGAGGCGGCATCGGGCCGAGTGCAGCGCGAGATTTTCGTCAACGAGGACATTTACCGGGAAGAGCTCGAGCGGGTGTTCGCCAGGGCCTGGCTGTTTGTCGGCCACGAAAGCCAGATTCCGCACAAGGGCGATTTTTTCTCCTCGCGCATGGGCGAGGAGGCGGTGGTGCTGTGCCGCGATGACGCCGGCAGGATCCGCGTCCTGCTCAACTCGTGCCGGCACCGGGGCATGAAAATCTGCCGCTACGACGAGGGCAATGCCAGGGATTTCACCTGTTCCTACCATGCCTGGTCGTATCGGCTGGATGGCACCTTGTACTCCGTGCCGCTGTTGAAGGAGGCCTATCAGGGCAAGCTGGACATGGCCGGACTGAGCCTCGCGCAGGCGGCGCAGGTATTCAATTACAAGGGCACCATCTGGGCCAACTGGGACAGGAACGCACCGGCGTTTCTCGACTATATCGGCGAGTACCGCCTGTATCTGGATCTGACCCTCGATGCCTGGGACGGCGAGGAAGGCGGAACCGAGGTGCTGGGCGGCGTGCAGAAATGGAAAATCCCCTGCAACTGGAAATTCCACGCGGAGAATTTCTGCGGCGACCGTTACCATGCCACCATCAGCCATGCCTCGGTCAACATCGCCGGCACCCGGCCCGGCGTGAAGGGCCGCCGCGACAACGACGAGCGCAATATTTCCCGCTACATGCAAACCTGTTTCCCGGAGTTCGGCCATGCGGGCGGTGTGTACATACTGCCGCGCGACGTGGAGACGCCGCTGTCCTACCGCGACTCGCCTCTGGTCTGCGAGTATTTCCGCGAATGCGAGGCAAAAAAACGGGAGAAGCGCGGCGAACTCGGCCGCCTTATCGGCAGCCCCGGCCAGGTTTTTCCGAATACCGGGCTGATTCCGCGGCAGCCGCGGGCGCTGGCGGTGTGCCATCCGAGCGGGCCGCACCAGACCGAGGCGTGGCGCTGGTATCTGGTGGACAGGAAAGCGCCGCAGGAAGTGAAGAACTACCTGGTTGATTTCTACGTCCGCTATTCCGGCCCCGCCGGCATGACGGAACAGGACGACATGGAAAACTGGAATTACGCGCACGCGGCCAGCCGCGGCGTGATCGCCCGGCAGCATGCCTACGACTATTCGCAGGGCCTGGACCGCGGCGTGCGGGACCTCTTCTATGACGGCCTGACCCTGCCCGGTGTCGTGGCCGATCTGGACCGCGACCAGTCGAGCGAACAGAACATGCGCAGTTTCTACGGCCGCTGGGCCGATTACATGGAAGCCGGCGACTGGTCGGAATTGCTGGTAGCGGACAAGGACCTGCTTCACACCCGTTGAGGGTTGGAGGCGCGCCAGGCTGTCGCCGGATGTCACGGAAATTCGGCGTGGCCACAATCGAAAAGGAGGCGTTCGTGAGCATACTTTCCCGCAGCATCGTTCTGGCTGCCCTGACGGTGGCGGCAGTCGCCGTGCCCGCCTCGCCGGCATGGGGCCAGGCCTATCCCAACAGACCGGTCAGGGTGATTGTCCCGTATCCCGCCGGCGGCGCCGGGGACATCGTGATGCGCCTGGCGGGCCAGCACCTGGGCGAGCTGTGGTCGCAGCAGATCGTGGTGGACAACAAGACCGGGGGCAGCGGCATCGTCGGCACCGAACTGGCGGCGAAATCCGCACCGGATGGCTACACCTTGCTGCTCACCGCGCCCGATACGATCGCCGTCCTGCCCAATCTGTTCGCCAAGCTGCCCTACGAGTGGAAGCGCGATTTTCTGCCCATCAGCCTGGTTGCGTCGATGAACATGGTGCTGGTGGTCCACCCGAGCCTGCCGGCGCGCAACGTACCGGAATTGATCGCACTCGCCAGGCAGAAACCCGGCCAGCTCACCTACGCATCGACGGGCGTGGGCAGTTATCCGCACCTCAATGCCGAACTGTTCAAGTCGCTCTCCGGGGCGGACATCCTGCACGTGCCTTACAAGGGCGGCCAGCAGGGCATGACGGCCGTGCTCGCGGGCGAGGTCTCGATGTTCTTTCTCGGCGAGTCCACCGCCGCGCCGACCATCAAGGCGGGTCGCCTGCGTGCCCTCGGCACCACCGCGAAAAAGCGTTCCACGCTGCTCACCGACGTGCCGCCCATCGCCGACTCGGGATTGCCCGAGTTCGACCGGGACGTCTGGTTCGGGCTGTTCGCCCCGGCCGGCACGCCGGAGGCGATCGTTCGGAAAATCAACGCCGACTGGGCGAAGGTGGTGCAAGGCAAAGAATTACGCGAGGCGATTGCGACCCGCGGATTCGACGCAGTATCGAACTCACCGGAGCAGTTCAGGGCGCAGATAGAGAGGGATCAGGACGGTTTCGCCGCGCTGATCAAGGCCATAGGAGTGAAACCGCAGTGAGCGTTCCGGGTTTCACGATAGGCACATCGGCCCACGGTTCGGTGGGCAACGCGGCCGGCATGGCCATCGCAGCGCTGCTCAACGCGAAGCGCGTGGTGCGCGCGGCGGTTGAGGCCACCACCGGGCAGTCGGTGCTGCTGCCACGGATCAAGCCGGGCGCGCTGGATGCGGGCATAGTCAACGTCCTGGAAGTCGCCGCGGCACGCAGGGGCGAGGGCGTCTTTGCCGCGCGGCCGCTGGCCGGCGTCCTGGCGCTGTGCGTGCTGTTCCCGAATCGCACCGGGCTGTTCGTGCGGGCCGGTTCGGGCATGCGCCACATCACCGACTTGAAGGGAAAGAACGTCAGCTACGGCTTTGCCGCCATGACGTCGATGAACCCGCTCGTCGAAGCGATACTCGCCAATGGCGGTCTGTCCCTGGCGGACATCCATCCGGTCGATGTGCTGAACGCGAACGACGCCATCGACGCCTTTGTACAGGGCCGTGTTGACGCCTTTTATTCCGCACCGGGTGCGGGACGGATAGCCGAGGCGCAAAAGACGGCAGGCGAGGTGCGCATGTTGTCACTTTCGACGGGCCGCGAAGCCATCGCGGCCATGCAGCGCGTTGTCCCCGAATCCTTTGCGCTGGAAACCCTGCCGCAGGCGGGTTGGTGCGGCATCGCCGAGCCGGTGCAGGCGCTCGCCTACGACCTGCCGCTGCTGGTTGGCGCGCATGTCGCGGACGACATGGTCTATGGCATCGCGAAAGCCCTTGCCGAAAACAGCAGCGGCCTGGCGGACGCGCTGCCGGAATTCAGGGCGTTTTCGCCCGCAACGATGGCACGAGCGCTGCCCTGCGACTACCATCCGGCGGCAATCGGATACTACCGGGAGCACGGACTGTGGAGGTCAGGGTGAGGAGGGCCGCATCTCCGCATTCACGGCAGCGCCGGCCCGGGCGGTGCTGCTTGTCCTGCAATAGCCGCGGACCGGCGATCGGCCGGGATCGAACCCGGCCAGGCGGCGCCGGAACAAGGCGGCACCACGCTCAATATGCCATGCTGCGCACTTGAGTCAGGCCGGCCGGCATGACCGACCGGCCTCCAGCCAATCTCGGAAGGAAACCGCTCATGAGCACGGAAAATTTCGACAAGGGCCGCGCGCTGCGCTCGCGCCTGCTCGGCAAGACTCACACCGACAGCGTCCTCGCCAGCGTGGATCCCACCGACCTGGCGGTGCAGGAACTGGTGACCGAATTCACTTATGGCGCCGTGTGGGCGCGGCCGGGCCTGCCGATCCAGACGCGCAGCCTGCTCACCATCGCGCTGCTGGCTTCGCAGAATCGCCTCGAGGTGCTGAAGCAGCACGTCGGCGGCGCGCTCAACGTCGGTGTGCCGCGCGAGCAGATACTCGAAGCCCTGATCCACATCCTGCCCTATTGCGGCGTGCCGGCGATGGTGGGCTCGGTGGCCGCGGCCAAGGCGGTATTCCGGGAACGGGACGAAGCCGAAACGAAACCGTCATGAGGATCAAGGAGGAACCATGATCAAGCCGAGCCGCACCCTGTTCGCCCTGTCTCTGGGCGCCGCATTCGCAATCTGGTCCTTGTCCGGCGGCGCGAATGCCGCAGACGAACGCTACCCGGTCAAGCCGATACGCGTCGTGCTGCCGCAGCAGGCGGGCGGCGTCACCGACATCGTGTCGCGCACGCTGGCGGGGCATCTCACCAAATCGCTGGGCCAGCAGGTGGTCATCGACAACCAGGCGGGCGCCAACGGCATCGTCGCGGCCGGCATCGTCGCCAAATCGCCGCCCGACGGTTACACGCTGTTCATGGCGGTGGACAGCCAGCTGGTTGTCAATCCCAGCCTGTACAAGAAGCTGCCCTACGATCCCTATGCCGATTTCACGCCCATCAGCGTGCTGGCGCGCGTGGACATGATCCTGATCGCGCATCCGGCGGTTCCCGCCAACACCGTAGCCGAACTGATCGCGCATGCGAAGGCCAATCCGGGCAAGATCCACTACGCATCCGCCGGCCAGGGCACCCAGCACCACCTGGGCATGGAATTGCTGAAGTCGATGACCCAGACCAGCATGGTTCATGTTCCGTACAAGGGCGGCCCCTCGGCGTTGAATGACCTGCTCGGGGGAGTGGTGGACATCATGTTCACGGGAATTCCGTCGGCATTGCAGTTTTCCAAGGCCGGAAAAGTCAAAATGCTTGCCATCACCACGCGCGAACGCTCCGGCTACGCGCCGCAATTGCCGACGATGTCGGAGTCGGGCACCCCGGGTTTCGAGCTGAACGCGTGGTTCGGCATGCTGGCCCCGGCCCGCACCCCGGCCGCCATCGTCAACACCCTGAGCCAGGAAGTGGCGAAGGTCGCCGCCAATCCCGAATTCAGAAAAACCCTGTCCGGCCACGGCATCGAGCCGCTGGGGACCACGCCCGAGGTGATGCTGGCGCTGATGAAATCGGACACCGAAAAATGGGCAAAGGTGATTCGCGAGTCCGGCGCGCGGGTCGAATAGGATTACCAGCGTCTGGAGAATCCCGTGACCACCGCTGCGCGAGGTGAACCAGTGGCGTAATAGGGCAGCCGCTGCCCGGGACAGGGAGGCAAGGCAATGAAAGTCCGTTCAGGCATCGCACGCATACTGAAGGCGCAGGGCGTCAGGCATGTGTTCAGCTTTCCCACCAATCCGCTGCTGGAAGGCGCGGCCGAGGAGGGCATTCGCATCGTCACCGGGCGGACCGAGCGCCACGCCATTCACATGGCCGACGGTTACGCGCGCATGACCAACGGCAATCCGCCGGGTGTCGCCATCGTGCAGGGCGGGCCGGGGCTGGAGCACGCGTTTCCGGGGGTGGCCCAGGCATATGCCGATTCCACGCCTATCCTGGTGCTGGGCGGTGGACCGGCCAATCAGCGTATCGGCCTGCCGGTGGAGTTCGATACCATTCCGGCGTTCAGCTCCATCACCAAGTTTTGATGACCTCGGCGCCGAGGTCCGCGAGCACCTTGGCCGGCGTAGGGGCCGGTGATGTAGCTCGCCAGTTCAACGACTTTGATGCCGGACAGGGGCGGTCGGCCCGGCAGCGCATTCATGGGTGCTCGTTCGTTTCTTTGTTCAATTGCGTGCACCGGTGCGTGCCGGCTGGCGCAGCCCGTAAGCGACAATGTCGCGCGCTCCGGGCATGAATGCAACGGGAAAGGCCGGCCGTGCCTGGATCCGGCCGTACCAGTCGGCGATGCGGGGCAGCGCCGACCACATGCCGGCCATGCCGAGGTCTTCCAGCCGGACTATGGTCGGCGTGATGCTGATGTCGGCAAGTGTATACATCTCGCCGGCCAGCCACGGGCCGTGTTGCAGCGCCTTGTCCATGCGCATCAAGGTGCGGCGCAACTGCTCCATGGCGTTGTCGATCTCCTGCTGGCGGAATCCGCTGCGCCCCATCTTGAGAAACAGATGTTTGCGCAGCGGCCGGCGATCCGACAGCCGGTAAAATTCCTCTTCGCTCATGCCGGCGTAGTGGCGCGCGATGACCGCGTTGAATGTCGGGTAGCGGATGGCGTGGGTCGGCACCTCGTCGATGAACTGGCGCCATGCGCGCATCGTCGCGCAGCGCACCGGGTCGCGCGGCCGCAGCGGCGTCTCCGGGAACACATCTTCGAGATATTCGGTGATGACCGTGGAATCGACGACGAGATTGCCGTCGTGCTCCAGCGTCGGCACCACGCCGTTGGGATTGATCCGCAGATACCATTCGGACAACTGCTCGTCCTTTTCCAGCGCGATCAAGTGTTCCTCGAAGGCCAGCGCCTTTTCGGCGAGCGCCAGCCGCACCTTCTGGCTGCAGGTGGACATCTTGTGGTGATAGAGCTTCAGCATCGTGCCTCCGGCGTTGCGCGCGTGCGATCGGGGTTATCGGGTGTCAATAGCGTGAATAGCGGAAATTGTGCTTGACCATGCATTCCAGCAACGCCGGTCTGCCGCTCCGGGTGGCCTCGATCGCCTTTTGCAACTCCGGCAGAAACGCATCCGGCGTTTCGACGCGGGCGGACCACGCCCCGAGCTCTCTCGCGACGCCGCTGTAATTGCCGCCCAGGTCTATCGCCCGGTGCCGCTCCGTGGCGAACGGCATCGACAGCTTTTCGTTCGCCATGGCGCCGTTGTTCATGACGAGGGTCAGTATGCCGATCTCGTGGCGAACCGCGGTTTCGATGTCCATGCCCACCATGCCGATGGAGGCGTCGCCCATGACGTTGATGCACAGCTTGTCCGGATGCGCGAGTTTCGCGCCGATGATGAGCCCGAGCCCGTGGCCGAGCTGGGTGGATTTGCCCCAGCCGAGGTAGCTGCGCGGCGCGTGGCACTCCCAGAAGGTCACGAACTGTTCGCGCGGGCTGCCTGCGTCGTGGGTAATGATCACCTCCGCCGGATTCACCGCATGCATCAGGTCGTTGAGGATCCGGTACTGGTTGATCGGCACCTCGGAGGAAGCGAGTTCGGGCGCCCATTCGGCCAGCCACGCCTCCTTGATGCTGCGAACCTCCGCCGCAATTCCGTAGTCGGGCCGCTTGCGCGCGCCGATTTCCGCGATCAGCGCTTCGAGCGCGAGCTTTGCGTCGCCGAGCATTGCGGCCACGCAAGGCACTTCCTTGTTGATGTCCGCGGGGTCATTGCCGATCTGGATCACTTTCTTGCCCGGCGGTATTTTCGGGGTCCAGGGATTGATGGTGAGGCTGGCGCCGATGCCGATCACCAGGTCGGCTTTTTTGAGGAAATGAAACACCGCCTTGGGCGCGGAAATGACCGAAGCGCCGAGCGACAAGGGATGGTTTTCCGGAAAGGCGCTCTTGCCGATGTTGGTCGTCAGGACCGGCGCCTGGATGAGCTCCGCCAGCTCGACCAGCGCGGCCGTGGCGCCGGCGTACATGACGCCCTGACCGGCGTGGATCACCGGGCAGGCCGATTGCAGCAGCAGCTCGGCGACGCTGCGCACATCCGCCGGGTCGGGCGCCGAGCGCAGCGGCCTCGCCGGCGCGTAAGCCGGACTGTCGCCGATCTCGGCGAGGATGACGTTGTCCGGGATTTCGATCAGTACGGGACCGGGCTTCCCGGTGCGCAGATTCTGGAAGGCGCGCCGCATCAGCTCGGATAGCCGGTCCGGCGCGTCCAGGCTGGCGGCCCACTTGGTGATGCCGCGGAAATGCTCGACGGCATGGAAGTGGGGCGAGGTGTAGCTGCGGCCCAGCGGCCCCGCGGGCAGCACCAGCACCGGCGAATTGTCTGCGTACGCCTGCGCCACACCGGCGAACGAATTTTCGATCCCGGGTCCGCCTTGCATGGCAAAGACGCCTATCCGTTTGCCATTGGTCGAGCGGCTGATGCCGTCGGCAATCCCCATTCCTACCCGCTCCTGGCGGCAGACGATCGGTCGTATGCCCGCCTTGGTACAGGCGTCGATGAGCAACTGGCGCGGATAGCAGATGAGGTATTCGACTCCCTCGTCCTTGAGAATGCGGGCAATGCCGTCGGCGACGTTCATGATGAATCCCGGAAAATGAATGCTGAAATCGCCGCAGCGGTGGGCGCCATACGATGGCGCATCCGCGATCGCGTACGCCCCGGCACGGCAACTACCACCAGTTCCAGTTCGCGTTTCCGACCAGCGCCAGGGCCAGCCAGGGAAACAGCACTACCAGGATCAGGAACAAGGTCATGGTGAGGGTCATGGGCATGGTGCCCATGAAAATCTGCCAGGTGGTGATCCTGGCGTCGCCGAGATTGGCCTTGACGACGAACACCGCAACGCCGAACGGCGGGGTCAGCAAGCCTATTTCAATCGCCACGATGGTGATGAGCCCAAACCACACGAGATTGGTTTGGAAGGTCGCCAGCAGCGGCAGGACGAAGGGCAGCAGGATTACCATGATGGACAGGGCGTCGATGAAACAACCCAGGATCAGGACCACGATCAGGTAGCCCGAGAGGACCACCGGAAAGCTCAAGTGCGCGCTTTGCAGCCATAGGCCCACCGCATACGGCAATCCCGACAAGGTCAGCATCTGCGAATAGAGCTGCGCCGCCATCAGCAGGAAGCAGATGGCGCAGGTGACGCGGCCGGTTTCCAGCATCACCGTCCAGAACACCCGCATCGGCAGCTCGCGCCGCGCCATGCCGATGACGAAGGCGGCCAGCGCACCGGTGCCGCCTGCTTCGGTCGGCGTGAACAGTCCGCCGTAGATGCCGCCAAGCACGATCAGGATGAGCAGGCAGATCGGCAGAATTTTCAAGGCCACCCGGTGCAGGGGCTGGTCGTCCGGCGGCGTGCTCCGCAGGCGCCTGGCCGCTTGCGGATCGGCAAAGACGAAATCCTCCTTGAAATGCGCCAGCAGCAGGATGCAGGCGCAGAATGCCAGCGCGAGGAGGATGCCCGGCAGTATCCCGGACTTGAACAGATCGCCGATCGAGGTGTCGGCCAGCACGCCGAAAAAAATCATCAGCAGGCTGGGCGGAATGAGCATGCCGAGGACCGAGCTGCCGGCTACCACGCCCACCGCGAACGGCCAGGTGAAACCGTGGCGGACCATCTCCGGCACGGCGACCTTGGTGAACACCGAGGCGGACGCAATCGAGGTGCCGGTGCAGGCCGCGAAGATCGCATTGGCCGCCACCGTCGCGATTCCCAGCCCGGCGCGCAGCCGCCGCATGAAGCGCGCCGCGACGTCGAACAGGTCGCGCCCCATGCCGGTTGCCGAGACCAGCAGACCCATCAGTACGAACAGGGGAATGACCGCAAACACCTCGGAGGCAATGGAGGTGGTGGTCGAACTGGCCAGCAACTTGCCGGCTACCACCGGACCCTTGATCGCCCAGACGCCGATGAACGACAGCAGCATCAGCGCCACGGCGATGTGCATGCCGCTCTGTATGAGCAGCAGGCAACCGGCGATGCACGCCACGCCTACGCCAAGGTCGCTCACAGGTCACGCCCGGGCTGCCCGCGCATCGCTCAAGGCACGGCGCTGGCGCAGGCGCGCCGGAAATCGCGCCAGGCGAGCAGCAGGTACTGGATCGTGGTGGCCACGGCGCCGACCAGGACGGCCACCATGAACGGCCACACCCGGACCTCCGCCACACCAGGAGAGCCCATGTAAAAATCGCGCTCGTAATTCTGCTGCAGGATGGGCAATACGTACCAGACGATCAGGGCGAGCAGGATACCGCCGCACAGGTGGCACAGTCCGTACAAGGCGAGGGCGGCGCGCGGCGCGGTCTTTTCCAGCCAGGCGATAATGAGATCGTTGGAGATATGGCGGTCCTCGCGCAGGGTATTCGCCATCTGCAGGAACACCACCGCCACGATCGACAGGCCGACGAATTCGGTGACGCCGGCAATCGGCCGGTTGGCGAGGTTCCTGCCGAATACATCCGCATTGATCGCAATTGCCATGACGACGATCAGCGCCGTGCCGATGGCGTTCAATGCGATGGTAATGCGGCCGAAAACGGAGCGCGGCGGGGCGCTTTGCCCGCTCGCAACCTCACCGGCCAGGAAATCCTCGCTGTGGCTCATCGCGCTCGCTGCCGGCACCGGCCCGCGCCGGCCTCAAGCCGGCGCCACGCGCGGCCTCATTCCTTGTCCCAGTCGCGCACCGGCGTGGCGCCCGCCTTGCGGGCTTCGGCCATCAGCACGCCAAGCGCCTTGCTCCCCGGGAGCCCCTGCTTATCCATTCTCTCGGCCCATTCCCTGGCGATGTTCGGCATGGACTTCGCCCACCTCACCTGCTCCGCCCGCGGCAGTTCATAGAGCTGTGCCTTGAAGCTGGCGAGGTTCTGCAGGTTGGCGTTGCCGGCAGCCACCTGTCCCTTATCGGATGCAAGACCCCATGCGGCCCCGGCTTCGCCCAGAATTTTTCGCAGGGACTCGGGCATTTTCCGGTACGAGTCGCGGTTCATGGTCAGGACCACCGCGTACTGTGCGCCGAACCCCACCCGGGTCACATACGGCGCGGCTTCGGGGAGTTTCATGCCGGAGAAGCTGGAAGCCACCGTGATGAAGCCGTCGTACACGCCAGTCTTGGTCGAGTTGTAATATTCCATGATGTTGCTCGACACCGGCGTCGCCCCGGTGCCGCGCAGCCAGATGGTCGCAGCGCCGGCGGTGGCGATTTTCTTCCCCTGGATGTCCTCGATCCTGCGCACCGGGAAGGTCGTCAACAGCTCATACGAATCGACACCGGTGCCGCCCAGGCGCACCTGGTTGAGTTTGTCGTATTGCGCCGGAAATTCAGGCATGGTGGCGTGCAGCCGGTCGAGAACACGGCTGAGCAGCCCGACATCCGGCGTGAGAAAGGGCACGGCGAACGTAACCTGCTCCAGGGGCAGCTTGTCGGGAAACAATCCGGCCGGGATCATCGCGATATCGGCGGTGCCATCCCTGATGCCGTCCACAACCTGCGTGGGCTTCAGCAACGAACCGGCATAGGCCTCTTTCCATTCGATTTCATACTTGAGGCCCGCCGCCTTGATGCGCCTGTTTACCTCCGGGATAAAGGTGTCCGGCACGTTGGCCATGCTGGGCATGATCCGCGGCGGCTGCCCGGAGGCAACGGTCAGTTTGATTTTTTCCTGGGCGCCGGGCGCCGTAACCGCCAGCGCACCGCACACCAGCACCGCTGCCTTGATCGCCGCACCGCCCATGGTCGTCTCCTCCGTTTGATTGACCGGCTCGCCACACTTGCGCGCCACGCTTGGGCGCATCGCTGCCGCGCTTTACTTCCGCGCTTTACTTCCGCACGGCTTCGAACTGCCCCGGAATATACGGATTGGAGCCGTCCGGACCCTCGGCCCCCGGCGGCTCCCCGGCGCAGTCGAAATTCAGTTCGCACAGTATGCCATTCGGATCGTGAAAGAATATTTGCCAGATGTTCGCCGCGGGCTGGGCCAGCGCCCGCCACGCGATGCCGTGCGCATCGAGCTGGCGCCGCATCGTGTCGAAGTCGCGCGCCTGGAAGGCGATGTGTTCGATGGACATGCTGCCGAAATAGCGCCCGCCGTTGCTGTCGAGCGCGGTTTTTCCGGCGAACGTGTGGATTTGGGTGGTGTCGATGTTCAGCCAGTTGCCGGGGAGGCCGGGGATGACCGGGCGCCTCGCGTCGTCGCTCAGTCCCAGCACCTCGGTATAGAAACGCCGGGTGGCCTCCAGATCGGGCGCGCGGATGGCGACATGATGCAGGTTGAGCAGCGGCATGGAAGACTCCTCCAAGTGGACAGTTTTCGTGGACGCCGGATCATAACCTCGGATCCAGCGATGGCATGCCGAAGCGGATGCGGGCGGCGTTGATGGCCTGGACATCCCAGGCCACCCCGAGCTGCGAAACCGCGGCATGCACATCGCGCCAGGCAAGCTGGAACAGGCTGTCCTGCCGCAGGCCGCGCCCGCCGACCAGCGGAAACAGACGCTGCACGGCGCGCACGCACAACTGCCCGGCATAGGCGAAGTCGCGCCGCCACAGCGCGCGCTGCTCCAGCGGCGGCTTGCCGCCGGCTTCGGCGAGCCGCATGGCGTCCTCGCAGGTGCCAAGCAGCAGCACGCGCGCACAGCGAATTTCGGCGGCCGCCTCGGATAGACGAAGCTGGACGCTGGGCTGCTCGCACAGCCTGGCGCCGCCGACCGAAACGCGGCCGCCCATTTCCTCTTCGAGCAGTTCGAGTGCGCCGCTGGCGATGCCGAGGGCCGGTCCGCAGAACGCCGCCGCGCCTATGGTCAAGGGCGGCACCTGGTAGAGCGCGCTCGCGTTCGCCGCGCTGCCGGGGGAGGGTCCCCCCGTGAGCAACTGGGTGTGGAGCATGCGGTGTTCGGGAACGAACACGTCCTTGAGCACCACGGACTTGCTTCCCGTACCGGAGAGCCCGGTCACAAACCAGTCGTCTTCGATCGTATAGTCGGCCTTCGGCACCAGCACCAGGTGATGGCTGGGCGGCGCATTGTCGTTGGGGAGGAAAACCTGGAGATTTTCCCAATCGGCGAAATCGATGCCGCTGGCGAAGCTCCAGACGCCGTTCAGCAGCAGTCCGCCGTCCACCCGGCGGCCGTTGCCGCCTTTCACCGGGAACGACGAGGCTGCCAGAGCGCCGCGGTTTTGACCCCACACATCCTCCTGCGCCGCGGGCAGGGCCATGCCGATTTCCCAGTTTTGCACCGCCAGATTGGTGAATACCCAGGCGCTGGACCCGCATCCGCGGCCCAGTTCCGCGGCGACTTCGATCATCATGCCGATCGGCATCTCGTAGCCGCCATAGCGGGCCGGCTGAAAAAGCCGGTAAAACCCCGCGGCTTCAAATGCGCGGTGCGTTTCCACGGGGATGGTGCGCGCCTGCTCGGCACGCAGCGCCCGTTCGCGAAGGGCCGGGACCATGGCGCGTGCGCGCTCCAGGATTTCCTCACGCGTCCGGATGCTCGATGCCGTCCCCGCCCTTGCCGCCATGGGTTGCTCCTGATGCGGTGCGAGCCGGTCTGAAAAACCCCCACCCTCGCCGCATGGTTTCAGTGCCGCTCGGTCCCGTCAAAATACTAGCGCAAAAATATCGTCAGCGGACGGGAAATGAAATCCGGGCGGGAAGGAGGGTGCCGGAGCAGTGCAAAAACTATTCAGCCCGGACGCAATGCAGTCACTGTTATTGCGGTGCAGAACGGTATTTCGTTTTGAGAGGCATCGTTCTGCGCTTAGAATTGATTCACTCCGCATGCGCGTTTTATTCGCCAGGAGGTGTATGGTGGACTGGTCAGGGGGGTATTGAAATGGCGGCAACCGGGGAACTCGCGCGACCCGAGGAGCGATCGGGGGACCATGCCATGAGCGGTGCCGACAAGGGCCAGGCGCAGGAATGGCGCGGTCCGACCGACTTGAGGACACTGGTCCCGGTGCTCGGCCTGACCGAGTACTGGTACCCCGCCATGAAGCAGCGCAGGGTCTCCTGGAAGAAGCCTGAATTCCTGCGCATGCTGGGCGAGGATCTGTGCCTGTTCCGCGGCAAGAGCGGCAAGGTCGTCGCCGTGGCGAATGCCTGCCCGCACCGCGGCGCCATGCTCTCCGAGGGGAAGTGCGAGTTTCGCGGCTTTCTTTCGTGCTTCTATCACGGCTTCGTGTACGACGAGCGCGGCGAATGCGTGGCGGCACTGGGGGAGGGACCGCAGTCGCCGATGCCGGGTAAGGTGCGGGTGCGTGTTTATCCGACCGAAACGCACCAGGGCATCGTGTTCGTCTGGATGGGCAAGGGCAAGCCCGAGCCGATCGAGGAGAACATTCCCGAGGAATTCTTCGATGCCACGAAAATGGTGCTCTACTGGAGCAACATCTGGCCGGCCAACTGGCGGCCGGCCTTCGAGAATTCTTTCGACTCCCACCCGCGCTACCTGCACCGCAATTCCTGGATCGGGCTGATGAATGCCATCATGCCGGCGCACTATCCGTCCCCGGGACGGCCGACCCGCATCGGGCCGCATCGCCTCACCACCGCCTTCGATCTCAACGATACCGCTGCCACGGGCAAGCGCCCCTACCAGGACTATTACCCGGGTGTGGACGGCCTGTGGCCGCGACACCGCTGGCGATTGAGCTGGACCTGGTTTTTCGATCTGATCCGCAAGGGGTTCAAATTGCTCCCGCGCTACCAAGTCAGCGAGACCTGGGGAATGGGCCAGCATCTGCCCGGCATGATCAGGATCCATTACGGCCCGCACATGTTTACGCGCTGGTCGGTGCCGGTGGACGAGCATACGACGCGCATGGTCTATTTTCACAGCGCCCAGCGCCGCACCGTGTGGGGACGCGCCTGTGAATGGCTGACGTTCTGGCTGTTTCACAATCCGTTCCTGCACCGCAACTTTACCGGCCAGGACATTCCGGCGGCGGCGCGTGCCTATTACGACCGTCCGGAGAACCTCGCGCCCACCGACGCGCAGGTGATCCAGTGGCGCAAGATGGCCGCCACCGCCCGGGGCATGGAGGCAAGGCAATGAAAGTCCGCTCGGCCATTGCACGCATGCTGAAGGAGCAAGGCGTCAGGCACGCATTCAGTTTTCCCACCATTTCGCTCCTCGAGGGTGCGGCCGGGGAGGGCACACGCAGCGTCACCGGCCGGACCGGGCGCCGCAAACCCGCTCGGTGAGCGACACCTGGTCCGGAAACAAATTTGGGAATGACTCCATTTCCTGATCTGCTCAGGGTGAACAACCTGTCTGCGCGCTACGGGCGGATGGATGTGTTGCGCTCGGTCAACCTGAGCATCGGCGAGGGCGAGTTCGTCGCGGTGCTGGGACCCAACGGCGCGGGCAAGACCACTTTGCTGCGGGCCCTGATGAGGCTGAATGAAGGCTCGGGCGAGATACTGTTTCGCGGCCGTGATCTGACGCGCCTCTCCACTCACGGCCGGGCCGCACTCGGGATGATCATGGTGCAGGAGGATCGCGGCCTGTTTCGCGACATGACGGTCCACGAAAACCTCACGGTGGGCGCCCATGCCTGTCGCGATCGCAGCGAAACACAAAGCAGGCGCGAGCGGGTGTTCGCTATTTTTCCGCGCCTTCACGAACGGGGCGGCCAGATCGCACACTCGCTGTCGGGCGGCGAGCAGCAGATGCTCGCCATCGGCCGCGCTCTGATGGCAGGACCGAAACTGCTGATGCTGGACGAGCCCTCGCTCGGTCTGGCGCCGCGCATGGCCGCCGAGATCCTTGCCAGGCTCGGCGAGCTGAATCGGGCGGGCTTGAGCATCCTGCTGGTCGAACAGAAGGCGCCGCTCGCGCTGCAGCTTGCCAGCCGCGCCTATGTCCTCGCCGTGGGCCGCGTCGTCGCAGAGCTGAACGCCGACCAGTTCGGCTCGCATCATGAGACGCTCGCCCGATACTACTTCGCCTAGCGCTGCCTGCGCACCGGTGCGCAGGCAGCAGCTCGCGTTCACCGCCTGCGCCGGCGCCGCGCTGCTCGCCTTCCTTTTCTTCGGCAAGAGCTATGCGCTCACCGTGGTCGCCTTCGCCGCGATCTACGGGATATTCGTCACCGGGCTGAACTTCTTCATGGGCTATGCCGGGCAGGTATCGTTCGGCCAGAACGCGTTCGCGGCAATTGGCGGCTACGGCACGGCCATACTCTGTACCCGATACGGCTGGGATCCTGCCCTGGCGCTGCTTGCATCGATGGCGCTGTCGGTGGCGGCGGCGGCGGCGGTGGGCTACCCGACACTGCGGCTGCGCGGCCACTATCTCGCCATGGCGACCTTCGCCCTGGGTCTCATCACCTACGAAATTTCGGTCCACTGGGATTCGCTGACCCAAGGCTACATGGGCATACCCAGCATTCCGCCGATGGGCATCGCCGGCCTGTCGCTCTCCGGCGAGCGGCAGCAGCTTGCGGCCCTGCTCGCCATCCTGGCGTTCGGCATATTCATCTCGGCGCGCCTGCGGCAGTCGCGTTTCGGCCGCGCCCTCGCAGCAGTGGCGGGCAGCGAAGACGCGGCCCACGCGCTCGGCATTGCGGTGTTCCGTTACAAGCTCGCCGCTTTCCTGATATCCGCGGCATACGGTTCGGCGGCCGGATCGCTTTACGCGCATCTGGTCGGATTCATCAGCCCCGAGGCGTTCGGCCTGCAGATGATCCTGTGGAGTTTCACCATGATTTTCCTGGGAGGCGTGGGCACCCTGTGGGGACCGATCATCGGCGCGGTGCTGGTCGCGCTCCTGTCCGAGGCGTTCCGGGGTTTCAAGGAGCTGCAGGACCTGGCGTATTGCGCGGTGCTGATCCTCATCCTGATCTTTGCGCCCAAGGGCCTGGTGGTTTCGCTGACTGCGCTGTTTCAGCGCCGCCGCGGGGCCTGACACGCCATGGCGCTGCTCTCGGTCAGGGAAGTCACCAAGGCCTTTGGCGGTCTGATTGCGGCCAGCGCGATCAGCTTCGACATGCCCGAAGGCGAGCTGCTGGCGGTGATCGGACCGAACGGCGCGGGCAAGACTACCTTGTTCAACATCATCTCCGGCTACTTCGCGCCCACCTCCGGGCGGGTGCTCCTCGATGGCAGTGATATCACCGGCCTGGCGCAGTACCGCATCGCCGCGCTCGGACTGGTGCGCACCTATCAGCTGGCGCAGCCGTTTCGCGACCTGAGCGTGGGCGAAAACGTGCGGGTGGGATTTCACCTGGGCACCCGGGGCGGACCCCTGTCGGCACTGTTGCGGCCGCGCTGGGTACGGCAGCAGGAACTGAAGGTGGACAAGGAGGCGCGCGAGTTGCTCGAGTTCGTCGGCCTGGAACGTCATGCCGATGAAAAAGCTGAAACCCTCTCCTATGGCCAGCAACGCCTGCTGGAACTGGCGCGCGCCCTGGCCGCGCGGCCGAGGCTGATGCTGCTGGACGAGCCCGCCGCCGGACTGGACAAGAGCGAAACCGAAGCGCTGGCCGGCATCGTCCGGGGCGTCAACGAGCGCGGTGTCAGCGTGCTGCTCATCGAGCATGACATGAGTTTCGTCATGAATCTCGCCAGGGATATCGTCGTGCTCGATTTCGGCAGGGTCATCGCGAAGGGGGCGCCGGCCGAGGTGAAGGCCCATCCGGACGTGGTTGCGGCCTATCTGGGCGCGGAGGTGGCCGATGCCTGATGCCGCGCAGATCCTGCAGGCGCTGGTGAACGGCCTCAGCGTCGGCTGCATTTACGGGCTGATCGGCATCGGTTTTGCCGTGATATACAACGCCAGCGGCATCGTCAATTTCGCCCAAGGGGTATTCGTCATGCTGGGCGGGATGGTGACGCATGCGCTGCTCTCCATGCTGGGGCTGCCGATGATCATTTCAGCCGCGCTTGCCGTGGTCATCGTGATGGCGATGGGGCTCATCGTGGAGTATCTGGTGATCCGGCCGATGTGGGTGCGCAATGCGCCGCTCTACGCGATCATTCTCGCCACGCTCGCCTGCCAGATCATGGTCGAGAAGCTGGCCATCATTCTGGGAGGCGATCAGCCGCGCACCTTTGCGAGCTTCACCGCGGGCGGCCCTTTCAAGATCGGCAAAGTCGCCATCAACTACCAGGCAGTGTGGATCCTCGCCTGCAGCGCGATCCTGGTCGCGCTGCTCTGGGCATTCTTCGCTCATACCCGCACCGGCCGGGCGCTGCGCGCCTGTGCCCAGAACCGGGAAGCGGCGGCGCTGCTCGGCATCCCGGTGATGCGCATGCTGGCGCTGTCGTTTGCGCTCAGCGCCGGACTGGGCGCAATTGCCGGGATCCTGATTACCCCGACGCAGTACACCGCGTTCAATGTCGGCGAGGCGTTCGGCATCAGCGGTTTCATCGCCGCCATCATGGGCGGCTTCGGCAATGCGTTCGGGGCGTTGATCGGCGGCGTTCTGCTGGGGGTGGTGCAGGCGCTGGCAATCGTCCTGTTCGGCGCCGCCTTCAAGAACGTCATCGCGCTGTCGATGATGCTGGTGGTGCTGGTGTGCTTCCCCAATGGCCTGCTGAAAGGGTTCGTGCGCGGCTAAGCGAAGACATGCCGCCGCGGCTTCGTTCGCAGTGTTTTCGGCCGCGCACCCCGTGCCCGATTGTGTACACTGTCCGGGCAGGATAATCCAAAGGAGGAGGATCGCATGAACAAATCCACTCGCACCGGCGCAGCGCTGATCCTGGCGACGGCGGCAACCGCAGCCTTCCCCCAGGAGCCCTTCAAGATCGGCTCCTCCGTCGGGCTGTCCGGCTATATCGCGCCGCTCGATCGGGAATTCAGGGACGGCGTGTCGCTCGCCGTCGATGCGCTGAACGCGAGCGGCGGCATTCTCGGGCGCAAGGTCGAGCTGATCATCGAGGACAATCGCTCCCAGCCCCAGGATTCGGTCATTGGCTACAAGAAGATGATTCAGCAGGACAGGGTCAACGTGTTCGTCAGCGGATGCCTGTCGGCGGGCGTCTTCGCCGTGGCGTCGTTCGTCGCGCAAGCCGAACTGCCCATGCTGTTCTGCTCCATTCCGCCGACTGTTCCGGAACAGCGCAGGTGGGGTTTCCAGGTCGCACCGGCGCCGGCCCTAACGCTCGAGCGGCGGCTGCAGTATCTGGGGGAGCGCGCCAGGATCAAGAAGGTCGGCATTCTTCACGACGTCGCGCCCTTCAGCAAACTCGGGGTCGAGGCAGCGAAAAAAATCGCGCCGAAGTACGGCGTCGAAATCGTCGCAACGGAAAGCTACAACAATCAGGATGCCGATCTCACCAACCAGATCGGGCGCTTGAATGCGGCCGGCGCCGCGGCCATCATCAAGATCGGCGCTGGTGGAACGGGCATCACGGCGGCGCAGAACCTGAAGGCACTGGGGCTCAAGACGCCGCTGCTGATCGGCGACGACACCCTGCCGACGTTCAAGTCCGCGGCGGATGTGCTGGGCGACCAGTTGCTGTTTCCCGCCGACCCCACCCAGTTCTACACCACGGCCGTCGCCCAGTCCGCCACCGTCTCTGCGTTCATGAAGCCCTGGACGGCCAAGTACGGCAATCGCAATGCCACCTACGCCGCCTCCGGCTGGGACGCGGTGATGATGGTGGCCCGCGCCGCCGAGACCACCAAGTCGGTGTCCGGGCCGGTGCTGCGCGAGGCGATCGAGAAGATGTCCGATTACCGGGGCGTGTACCGGTACCAGTTCTCCGCCGACAATCATGTCGGCATTACCGAGAACCCATTCGTGATGGCGCGCTTCAAAGGGGACAAAGTGACGCCGGCGGAATAGACCCCGCGCTGCGGCAGCCTACCTTGTCTTCGCGGCCTTCACGAAATCGATGGACGCTTGAAAGATTTCCAGGTCTTTCCCGTAGTCGGCAAGGTCTGCGTGGCTCAACTGAACCCATTCCCGTGTGCTGGTCATTCCTTTTGGCTGAAACGGAGCGACATAGTCTTTCGAGAATTGCAGGTCGGTCGCCATGGCCGGCGCCAGCCGCACGCCCACGGCGCCGGCGAAGATGCAGGCGAACATTTTTCCATTGATGAAGTAGGCCAGCAGCCCGGTCATTTCCCCGGCCTCCACGCTGGGGATTTTCAGCAGCATCGTGTCGAGGACTGCCTTGAGACGCGAATCAGGAGAATCGTTTTTCAATCACTGTTCCTCAGAAAATTTTTCGGGGTTCACTCGACGACGCGCCGAGCCTCCTGCCTCAAGCGCGGAGGTATGGCGCGGCTTTGCTTTCGGCGCGGCGTTGCCGCGAAGCCGCTTTGCGAACGGCGCTTTGCGAACGGCATATGATAATACGCTCTGGCTGGTTGACCGTGGAGCGACATGCAGTCCTATGCTTTGCACGCTTTTCTTCGCTCACGCGACCGCGTTGCGCGAGGGCACTGGAGCGCGAGCATGCTCCAGGGCCTGGTAATCTTCCGCAGTATCCACGTCGGCTGCCAGTCCCGGACGCGCCAGCACGCGAATCCGGATGCGGCAGCGACGGGCCGCCGAGCGGTGTTTGCTGAAACTCCCGCTGCCAAAACCGAAATCAAACTGCACGGCCGGCCGCAGCGCCAGCGCATTGGTCCCCTCGCAGTGACGATCGGGCGCCAGCACTATCCCCGATTGCCGCGAGAGTGCCTGCAGCAGGCATGCCACGTCGTGCTTCGAGAGTTGCGGCAGGTCGGCGTGCAGCACCGCGATCCCGGACGCGCCGCGGCGCCGGACGAACGAGGCGGCGTCGCGGACCGCGGCATTCAGTTCCGGCCTGGCTTGCGCGCGGGCGAGGACGCCCAGGCGCCGGGCCAGGCCCATCACCTCGCCCGAACCGCTTACCACCAGCGTTCGGCTGGCTCCCGCGATTTTTCGCGCGGTGCGCACCACGTGCCTGAGCGATTCACCGGCGAACCGCCGCCGCTCCGCGGGGCCGAGCACCGGGCCGAGGCGCGTCTTGCCGCGGTCCAGTCCCCGGCAGGGGATGATGATCCAGAAGCGGCGCTGTGACATTGCAGGGCAGTCAGCGGCGCAATTGCTGCAGGAACGCGAGGCAGTGATGGGCAAGCGCAACGGCGTCCGCCGTGCTGTCCATGATGGTGCGGGTCGCCAATACCTGCATGCCGAGGCCGGCGATGGCGGGTGCGAGCGAGGCATCCGCGTCGTCGATGACGAGGCCGTTGATCAGGCCGAGGTAGTACCGCGCGATTTCCAGCGCCGACGGCTCGCGGCCCAGCTCCCGCATGATCTTGGCAGCGGGTCCCTTGATGGCGCGGCCGCCGACGATGGGCGAGACGGCGATGGCCGGCACGCGCCGCGCCCGCAATGAGGTCTCGACACCGGGCACTTCCCGTATCGGCTGGATACTTAGATACGGATTCGAGGGACATATCACCACGCCGGCAAGCGCAGCATCGGCCAGTCCCGCGGCGAAGGGAGGACTGATCCTGGCCCGCGGCGCGCCGTCGAAGCGCAAGCCGCGCAACACCGGCTCGCACTGGAGGCGCACGAAATAATCCTGGAAGGGCAGTTCGCCCAGATCGCTTTTCACCATGGTGCGCACCGGCTGATCCGACATCGGCGCGACGCTGCCGCGGATTCCCAGCCGCGCGCACAGCGCGGCGGTTACGGCGGACAGCGATTCCCCCGCGGCGAGGCGCCGGGTGCGCTCCAGGTGCACCGCCAGGTCGCGGTCGCCGAGCCGGAACCAGGTCTCACCGCCGAGGCGTTCCAGCATGCCCATGAACTCCCAGGTCTCGCCTGCGATGCCCCAGCCGGTCAGAGGATTGTTGATCCCGGCCAGGGAGTACATCACGGTGTCGAGGTCGGGCGAGATGGATAGACCGAGATGCTCGAAATCGTCGCCGGTGTTGACCACGACTGTGAGGTCCTTGCCAAGAACCCGGTTCAGGCCCGCCGCCATTCTGGCGCCGCCCACGCCGCCCGCGAGTGCCAGGATCATTGCGTTTCTCGCAAAGGTCAGCGAAACAGGTCGATTGACTTCGGGCGCAGCAGGTGCGCTCCACGCCCTTCGGCCGTCGCATAGGGAAAGCCGCGTGCCAGCACCACCGGGTGGCCTTCCCCCGCCTGTCCCATCACCAGCGAGGCTGCCGCGGCCAGTTCGTCGGCCACCGCGACCTCGGTCGATTGCAGCTTGCGGCCATAGAGATCGGGTGTGCCGCGCAGGTCGGCAATCGCGGGGATGCCGCTCACGCCGAGCGCCGTGCCGATGGTGCCCAGCCGCCAGGCGCGGCCCCAGCTGTCGTTGATGACCACGCCGATCCGCACCCCGGATTCGCGCTGCAGGCGTGTGCGGATGGCTGCGGCGCTCACGTCGGGATCGTCAGGCAGCAGCAGCACGCGCCCGTCATCGCCGACGTTGGACGCGTCCACGCCGGCGTTGGCCAGCACGTAGCCGAGGCGGTGCTCGACGATAAGCACGTCGCGGCGCCAGCGCACCACGCGACGCGATTCGCGCAGGATCACCTCGACCAGGCGCGCGTCCTTGGCCGTTTGAGCGGCCAATTCCAGGGCGCGCGCGGAAGGCTGCACGTCCGCCAGGGTGACGTACCGGCCCTCGGCTTTGGAGACGATTTTCTGCGCCAGCACCAGCACGTCGCCCGGCGCCAGCATGACGCGGGAAACGGCCAGCGCGTCAACAATCAATTTCACAAGATCGTCGCCGGGCTGCACCAGCGGCACGCCCTCCAGTGCAACCAGTTCCAGGCGCCTGGGCAAGCGCCGGCTTTCCCCGCTCCGATGGGGAGGCGGGAACGATTGAGCGCCCGCCCTGCTCATGCGCCCGGGGGCTTCGCTTCCGGCAGGCCGGTGATGCGCAATCCCGCCGCCGGGACCTGGTAATGCCGGTTGATGGCAATCAGCACCGAGGTCAGCGCTTCCGCGGCTGCCGAGTTCGCCAGTACCCCGGCGTGCAGACCGCGCAGCCCGGCATCGTTCGCCAGGCGCACCGCTATCTCGCGGGCATCCCTGTCATCGCCGCACACCAGCACGTCGCACTCGATGTGACGCGTCAGGTCGGACAGGTAGTGCGCCGACACGTTCTGGAACGCTGACACCACCCGCGTCTGCGGGCCGAGCAGTTGCTGCATCGCTTGGACCGCGGAGCCGCCCTGCGGCAACTGCACGCGCGACACCCCGGGCGGCGCGAGGGGCACGGTCACGTCGATGAGGATCTTTCCGGCAAGTTGTTCGCGCACATGCTCGACGGTGGCGCGCTGCGCCGTGTAAGGCACCGCAAGCACCACGATTTGCGCCTGCGCGGCCGCCTCGCGGTTGCCCGCGCCTGCTACCTGGCGTGGCGCCACATACTGGCTGAGTTCAGCGGCGGCCTGTGCCGCACGCGCCGCATCCCGCGACCCGAGGATAACGCTGTGACCGGCGTTCGCCCAGCGCACCGCCAGACCGCGCCCTTCGGCGCCGGTGCCGCCCAGCACGGCGATCGAGAGCGAGGCGGATTCAGGCATTGGCGGCGCCGCTCGGTTCGGCAGTCCGCGCAACCAACTTTCTGCGGCGCGACAGCGGCGGGCCGAGATGCACCTCGGTCAACGGCGCGGCGCAGAACGATGCCCTCTCGCGTTCCGCCGGCGCCTGCTCGTAGAGCGTGGTGCGCTGCGCGGGGATGCGCCCGGCCGATTCGATCAGCGCGCGCATCGCCGCAGGCGGAAATTCCTGCCCATGCCCGGTGCCGGCGGCGCGCGAAATGCTTTCATTCATCAGGGTGCCGCCCATGTCGTTCGCTCCGGCGGCAAGGCAGGCACGCGCTGCATTTCCACCGAGCTTGACCCAGGACACCTGGATGTTGGTGATTTGAGGGTGCAGTACCAGGCGCGACACGGCGTGCATCAGGACCGCTTCGCGGCTGGTCGGGCCGCGTCGCGCGCGGCCCTTGAGATACAGCGGTGCTTCCATGTGAACGAAGGGCAGGGGCACGAATTCGGTGAAGCCGCCGGTTTCCACCTGCAACGCGCGCACCCGGAGCAGGTGCCGCGCCCAGTGCAGCGGCCGCTCCAGATGGCCGAACATGATGGTGGCGGTGGTCCTGAAGCCCAGCCCGTGTGCCTGGCGCATCACCTCCAGCCATTCCCCGGTGTTCAGTTTGTCGGGGCAGATGAGGGCGCGGATCTCGTCGTCGAGAATTTCGGCAGCGGTGCCCGGCAGGGTGCCCAGCCCTGCCGCTTTCAGTTCGGCGAGGAACTCGCGCAATGACAGCCCCAGGGTGGCGGCGCCGTGGCTCACTTCCAGCGGCGAGAATGCGTGGACGTGCATGCCGGGGCAGGCCTCCTTCACGGCACGGCACAGGTCCAGGTACGTCTCGCCGGTGTAGTCCGGATGGATGCCGCCCTGCATGCACACTTCGGTGGCGCCGCGCACCCATGCCTCCCGCACCCGGCGCTGCACTTCCTCCCGCGGAATGTCGTAAGGCGTGCCGCGCAGATGTCCGGCGGTGCGCCCTTTGGAGAACGCGCAGAAGCCGCACTTGTAGGCGCAGACGTTGGTGTAGTTGATGTTGCGATTCACTACGTAGCGCACCACCTCGCCGCTTGCATCGCGCCGCAATCGGTCGGCGGCTTTGCACACCGCGTGAAAATCGGCGCCGCGCGCTTCGAACAGCGTCACGATGTCCGCCTCGCTCGCCGCTGCGCCCTCGCGCAGCTTCGCGAGCAGGGCGGCGATGCGAGGCGAAACCGGGCCGCGTTTTTCCACCGGCGAGATGCGGATGTCCGCGATGCCCGGCGCCCAGGCATCGGCGCGCGCATAACCGCCGGCGTCGCTGGCTGCAAGCACCGCGGGTGCCAGCGCCGGCGCTATCCAGCGCGCCGGTTCGCGCGCGTATTTCGGATAAACGGTCAGCCGCTCCACCAGCGTCTTGCCGGCGCGCGCGGTTTGCAGCCGCAGCGCTTCGAGGTGCGGCCAGGGGGCCTCGGGATTGACATGGTCGGGCGTGACCGGCGACACGCCGCCCCAGTCATTGAGGCCCGCGGCGATCAATTCGGCGTACGCGGCGGTGAGATTGGGCGGCGCCTGGATGTTCATCTCAGGCCCGAACGCGAGGCGCGCCACCGCGAGGGTCCATTTCAGTTCTTCGATTCCCGGCTCTGCGCAACCGGCCATCAACGTGCCCGGCTTGGCCCGGAAATTCTGGATGATGATTTCCTGGATGTGGCCGTAGCGCCGGTGCAGTGCGCGGATCGCGAGCAGCGATTCGATGCGCTCCGCGCGCGTCTCGCCGATGCCAATGAGCAGTCCGGTGGTAAAGGGCACCTGCAGTTGGCCGGCGAGCCGTAAGGTTTCGAGTCGTACCGCCGGCTGCTTGTCCGGGGAACCGAAGTGCGGACCGCCCCGTTCGCACAACCGCGCCGCGGCGCTCTCCAGCATCATCCCCTGCGAAGGCGCGGCCGCGCGCAGCATCGCGAGTTCCCCGAGATTCATCACGCCGGGATTGGCGTGGGGCAGCAGCCCGGTTTCCTTTCGCACCAGCTCGCACATCGCGGCCAGGTAGGAAATCGTGGTGCCGTGACCCAGGCCGGCAAGTTCTTCCTGCGCCTGCCGGTAGCGCCGCTCCGGCTTGTCGCCGAGCGTGAACAGCGCCTCCCGGCAGCCGGCCTGCGCGCCGGCGCGCGCGATGGCGAGCACCTCTGCCGGAGCAAGGAAGGCGCGCTCGCCTTTGCGGGGCGGCCGGGCGAAGGTGCAGTAGTGGCAGACGTCGCGGCACAACCGGGTGAGCGGGATGAACACCTTGCGCGAATACGTAACCACGTTGCCATGTCCCGCATCGCGCAGCGCCGCCGCATCGGCCATCAGTTCCGGCAGCGGCCGGTTGAATTCATCAAACATCGGACTGTCCTCAATCCCGCCTGCACCAATGCCGGCATTTAAGGTAATAATCAACCAAGGTAGTGTAATCGCAACCGTGTTTTTTTCTCATCACGAAGAACTGCTGATCGATGAGATCGCCGCAATGCGCTGATCTGAAGGGGTACCCATGAAGCCACGGAGCGCACAAGGACGGCGGCGAGTCCTCAGCCTCGCCATACAGCGATTCGACCGCACCGCGGCCCTCCACACCCGCATCGTGACGATCGAGGACGTGATGGTGCTGCAGGTCCTGCCGGGGGTGGGCGTGCGCGGCCTGCTCAATGGCACGTTCGATGCCGCCGAGATCCCGATGGCCCTCTATGCCTTCCTGCGTGACCGCGGCGCGCCCTTCACCGGGGTGCCGGTGTTCCCCGACCGCATCTTCGTGCAGCAATACGTGTACATCCGACCGGACACCGGCATCCGCTCCCCGGCCGACCTGCGCGGCCGCCGCGTCTGCGTGCCGCTGTATTTCATGACTGCATCGCTGTGGCATCGGGGGCTGCTCAAGGATGAGCATGGCATTCTGCCGCAGGAGATCGAGTGGACCACCACGACGCCGGAGTGGGAAGGGTCGGAGATCCCCAAGGATGTGCGTGTCTCGCTGAAGCGCGGGCCGCACCTGGGGCTGGAGGCGCTCCTCGATGGCACGGTGGACTGCCTGATGACCGAGGCCGCGCCTATCGTCCCGCAGGACCAGCGCGACCGGGTGACGAGGCTCCACCCGGACGTGCACGCGCTGCAAAGAGAGTGGTTCGGCCGGACGCGCTGCCACCCGAGCGTGCATGTGATCGCCGTGCGCCAGGCGGTGGCAGAGGAGCGCCCGGAATTGCTCGAGGAGCTCTGCGACGCATTCGACCGGGCAAAGCAATCGGCCTACTATCTGCTGCAGAACGAGCGCATGACGGGCCTGCCGCTGATGCGCACGCATCTGGACGAGACGGCCGCGCTGTTCGGCGAGGACCCATGGCCGTATGGCGTGGAAGGGCGGAACCGGGCGGAAATCGACCGGTTTCTGGGCTACGCTTTCGACCAGGGACTTACCCGGCGGCGGCTTGCTCCGGAGGGCCTGTTCGATCAACCGGCCCGTGACTTTGCGTTTCGCGCCAGGATGGTGGAGGGCGCCGATCTCGGTGGTCTGGATTCGCTGCTCGGCTATCTGCCGGATGGCGGGCAGGGCTGACCGGCAAGGGCGGACGTTCCGGCAGCGGCCGGTTGATGTCATGAAACATCAGACCGCTTCGAACACTTCCGCCCATTCCTCGAGCCGCTCGAACTGGCCGAATCCGGCGTTGATACCCAGGTGGTTGTAGCCAGCCCGCTTGAGTTCCCGGATGCGCTCGACCAGTTCAGGTTTGGTCGCCGTCCAGGTGGTGGCCTTGATCAGATCGCCGTTGCACAGGTGCGCCTCCTCCGGCTTCAGGTAGAGCAGGTGACCGCGATGGTTGCCGAGGTAGCGTGCGTCGGCCGGCTGGTATTTTTCATACACCTCGGTGCGGTAGCGTTCGACCAGCGCCTTGAGCGGCGGGGGGACCGGCCGCTTGATGTCGCCGAAGTCTGCCGCCTCGACCAGGCTGTGCAGTCCCAGCATGGCATGCGCGCCGGCCTGCTGTTTCACCCGGGGACTGTCGTACGATTCGCCGTCCTTGAGCACGCAGCCGCCTATCGTCCCCGATGCGTACAGCGCAGCCGGGTCGCGGCCGGACTCGCGCCACGCGGCCTGCATCGACTCGATACCGGCCCTGCCGTGGGCGACACCCGCGGGCGCATTGATCCAGCCGGCGCCCAGTCTGGCGGTGAGCGCCTGCCCCTTCGGACCGAATGCCGAGATGTGCAGCGCAATCGGATCCCTGACGTTGACGCCGCCGATGTCCGGATCGAGAAAGCGTATCTTGCGCGGACCTTCTTCGGAGGTCCATTCGACCATCTCGCCTTTCAGCAGAGCCTGCACCACGCGTATGTATTGTTCCATGTCGGCCAGTTTCGCCGGCCCCAGGCCCATGGTGCGGCGCCCGGTGAAACCGGTGGAGATGCCCCAGTCGATGCGTCCCGGGGCCAGGGCATTGAGGCTGGCGAGCCCGCTCGCCGCCACCGGCGCGATGCGGTTCTGCGGCATCATCACCCCGGAGGCGAGACGGATCCTCGAGGTGTTCACTGCGGCCGCGGCCATGCTGACGAACATCTCGGCGTTGAGCATGTGGCTGTCCCAGAACCAGGCGCGGCTGTAGCCGAGTTCCTCGGCGCGCCTGACGAATTTCCAGGTGTTCGCCAGCGGGGGAATGAACGTGCCGTATTCCATGCAATGCCTCCAGATTTTTCAATGCCGGCTTCGATGACCGGCGCCAGACACCCAAGGTGTTTCACCACGCCCAAGATGTTTCACCACACCCAAGATGTTTCACCACACCCAAGATGTTTCACCGGAGGTGTCGCATCCCGCACGGCCAGTTTGCTACAACGCGCGTGCCCAGACCAGCGCAAGGGGTGGTCGGGCCGGACAAACTGCCCGGTGCCCCGGGACCGGATCGGATCTGCCTTTCAGGAAGCACCGGTACGCGCTATTGTTGGCTGCGCGTCGGGGAATTCCGCACCCGTAAGCGGCGCGCCGGCGCCGGATGCACCTGCCAGGAGAGCAACATATGGCTTCATACGTGGAATCTGTACTGGGGCAGGGCGAAACGATTGTTCATCGGGCGGCCATTTCCCATTGGAAATTTTTTCGTTCCTACCTGGCAGGAGGCTCCTGCCTGAGCGCAGCGACAGGCCTGTATTTCATCACTCCGGTTCCCGGTCTGGAACTGCTCTGGGCGGTTGCGGCATTGACCGGCGCGGGTGTCCTCACCGTCGCCGTCGCGCTCATCAGACGCCGCACCACCGAACTGGTGCTCACCGACAGGCGCATCATCACCAAGCGCGGATTCATTGCGCGCGATACGGTGGAGATGAATCTGGGCAAAGTGGAGAGCCTCCACGTCAACCAGGACCTGCTGGGGCGGATCCTCGACTATGGCGATGTGACGGTGGTCGGCACCGGCAGTTCCCTGGAGCCGCTGCATGGCATAGCCGGGCCGCTGGAGCTGCGCAGGAAACTCGGGGAAGTCGGGGTAACGGCCCCGAAATGAGTCCTGCCCCCGAAGGCAAGGTCGCGTACGCGAGGCGGGTTGCGGTGCCGGAAGGCTTTTCTCTGCGCGGATCAGGCGAACCTTGACGCCAAAACGTGCGGCGGCGGAGCGCGCCTCGGGAATGAAAAGCGTTGTCAGAACGCAGGTGTCCAGGTACAAGTTCAGTACCGGGACTTGCGGCGTTCCTCTATGACAAGCTGGCTGGTGGGCTTGCCCCTGACTTTGATGCTCGCCCTGAAATCGGCCAGGTCCGGCAATCCGCGCGCCGGGGTATTGACCGGGCACAGTTCCGCAGCGGGGTTGCCGCGTCTGATGATCCGCATGCGCTCTCCGCGGGCGACACGGTCGAGGATCTCGCTCAGGCGGTTTCTCAATTCCCTGGTGCCGATGTCCATGCCGCATGCTCCAATCGTTACACTTGAAGTGTATGCACTATCAGCCTGCGGCTCAATCGAAACTTGCCGCGTGCCCTGCCGCGCGCCGGACTGTGGCCGGCCATCTCGCCTATCCAAAGCCATTCGCGTGGATCGAGGAGTACCGGCGGAACATCGTGTTTTCCGGTTTCGCATCGCCGGGAGCCCTGCGGAGATATCGGGAGGGACCCGGCAGCCCGGATATTGACAGGCGAAATAGAGCGCAGCCAGGTGCGGTACGATGGCTGCTCGGTATGCAACGGGGTGTGACGAGGTGAAATGCAGTGCCCGTTCCGCGATTTCGCCGGAGGAAAGGGATCGCGCCAAGCGATCCGGCCTGCGCGCCGCGAAAATGCTCGCCACGGGCGCATTCGCACTGGCGGCCGTGGTCTATGTGCTTGCCAAGGCATTCGAATCCGGCCGGCCGGCGCTGTCCTACGTGGCCGCATTTGCCGAAGCCGCGATGGTGGGCGCGCTGGCCGACTGGTTCGCCGTTGTGGCGTTGTTCCGCTATCCGCTCGGCATACCCTTTCCGCATACCGCCGTGCTGCGCAGGAACAAAGAACGGATCGCCGATAACCTCGGCGATTTCATCCAGAACAAATTCCTGGCGACGGAACACATTCTCCAGGTCATCCGGGAATTCGATCCGGCGCACAAGGTGGCGTCGTGGCTGTCGCGGCCGGACAATGCCGGAAAGGCCGGCGACTATTCGGTGCGGGCGATGATCTTTGCGATGCACTCGCTCGATGACAAGCGCATCCAGGAGTTTGTCCGCAATTTCATTGCGACCCAGTTCAAGGCCATGGACCTGGCGCGCCCCGGCGGCCGGTTGCTCGAGATACTGACTGAAGGGCGCCGTTACCAGCCTATGCTGGATGCTGCGCTGGAGCGCATTCACCGCATGCTCTCCCACGACAGCGTAAAAGAGAAAATGATGCAGGCCATCCTCAGCGAAATCCCCGGCAAGATGCTGCTGGAGCGCTCGGGCCTGGACAAGCGGGCATCGCGCTACATACTTGAAAAGCTGTTATCGGCGCTGGAGAACCTGATCGGGGAAATCAAGCAGGATCCCGATCATCCGTTGCGCATCCAGGTCGATCACGCGATTGCCGATTTTGCCGGCAAGCTGAAGAACGATCCGGCCTGGCATGCGCGAATCCGCCAGTTCCAGCACGAGATTGCCGAACACGCGGAAGTGGCCAACTATTTTCAGGGACTGTGGGCGGCATTGCGCGCGTGGCTGAGCGCCGACCTGGGCGAACAGGATTCGCTGATACGGCGAAAGATCGTCGCTCTGGCGGCATCCCTGGGACAGCGCCTCCAGGCGGACAAGGACACCCAGGCCTGGATCAACGATCAAGTGCTCCGCGCAGCGCCGCCGGTGATCGAGGAATACCGTTCAAGAATCGGCAACTTCATAGCGCAGCAGGTCAAGAGCTGGCGCGACGAAAAGTTCATCGAAGATATCGAACTGAACATCGGCAAAGATCTGCAGTACATCCGCCTGAACGGCACGCTGGTCGGCGGACTGGCGGGATTGCTGCTGTTTACGCTCACCCAGCTGATTGCACGGATGTAAACGGCGGTGCCTCGGCGGGCGCGAATTCAGGGTACGGCGATGACCAACGATAAGCGGGCCGCGGCTGCAACGACGGTGCACCAGGCATTTACCGTCAGCGCCAGACGCTTCGCCAGCCGGTCCGGATCCGCGCACAGGATTTTTCTCCGGCTATTTCAGGAATCCGCAGGCCACTGGCGAGGCCTGGCGTGGCGGATGGTTCCGCACCGGCGACCTGGTGCGGCGCGGCCCTTCCGGCCACCTGCACTTCGTCGATCGCAGCAAGAACATCATTCGCCGTTCCGGGGAAAACATCGCGGCGCTGGAAGTCGAGGGCGTGATGGCGACGCACCCGTCAATCCGGCAGGCCGCCGTCATGGCGATACCGGACGAGTTGCGCGAAGAGGAAGTCATGGCCTGCGTGGTGCTCAAGCCGGGCGCCGGCGCCGGCCGGGAAACCGCGATCTCCATTCAGGATTTCTGCCTGGAGCAGCTTGCCTATTACAAAGTACCGGGCTATGTGTTGTTCATTGCGCGGCTGCCGGCGACTTCCACCAATAAAATCCAGAAAGGCCAACTCGCGGCACTGCGCGGGTTGCTGGACAGCGGATCGTGTTTCGACCTGCGCGGGAGGAAAAAGCGTGACAAAAGCTAACCGGGGTGTTGAAAAAGGGAGCGCACTATCATGATGACTGAGCCTCACGCGCAGATCGGTTATCCTGCACGCAAAGTTCTATGCGATCCGGATTGTCAGCTCTTGCCCCGAACCGTCCAGAAGCGTCAGACAGCCCATGAGCGATCACCATCACCATCACGCCATCGATGTGCACGCGCACTACTATCCGGAAACGTTCCTCAGGCTGATCGCGGATCACGCAGCCTTGAGCGGCATTGAATACCGGATGGTCGAAGGCAAAGGCCCGCAGTTCAGGATCGGGCATGTTACGACCGGGCCGGTGCACAGAAAGTTCGTCGATCTGGACGCGCGTCTGGCGGCGATGGATGAGCAGAAGGTCCAGGTGCACCTGTTGTCGCTGTCACAGCCGATGGTGTACTGGGCCGGGCGCGACCTGTCGCAACGCCTCGCCGAGTCCTTCAACGACGCGCTGGCGCTGGCGCATGAGCGTCATCCCGGGCGGCTGTACGGGCTCGCCACGCTGCCGATGCAGCAGCCCGATCTCGCCCTGGCGGAAGTAGAGCGCGCCGCCAGGCTCCCCGGCGTGAAGGGTTTTTACATGGCGACCCATATCGTGGACAAGGAACTGTCCGATCCGTCGTTGTTTGCGGTGTACGAGCGCATCGAGGCGCTAGCCCTGCCGATTTTTCTGCACCCGGTGCAGGTCATCGGCGCGGAACGCCTGACGCCGCACTACCTCACCAACCTGCTCGGCAATCCGTTCGAATCCGCGATCGCCGCCGCGCATCTGATTTTCGGCGAAGTGCTGGACCGTTTTCCGAAACTGGTGGTGGTGCTGCCGCACGCGGGGGGCGCATTTCCCTGGCTGGTGGGCAGGCTGCACCGCGGCTGGCAGGTGCGCGAGGAGTTTCGCCGGATGAAGCAGGGGCCGGTCGAATACCTGCGCCGTTTCTACTACGACAGCGTCGGCTATTCCGATGACGTGCTGGAATACCTGACCCGCGTCATCGGCCCGGACCGGGTGCTGATGGGCAGCGATTATTGCTTTCCCATCGCCTACGAGCGGCCCGTGGAAGTGGTCACGGAACATCCGACCATCGCCGAGCAGGCGAAGCAGCAGATCGTCGAGGGCAATGCCCGGCGGCTTTTGAACATTTAGCAGAGGTCAAAGGGTCAAAGGGGCCAAGCTCGAATAACTCGAATAAAATTCCGCTGCCAACGCCCGCTATCGCACGGGCGTTGTCGTTTCTGGCTCAGGGGCGTGGCTGAATGGTAGCCAATGCCTCGGCGGCGGCTATGGGAATGCGGTGGTAAGACTTGAGATTTCGCAGGTGCCGGTCGCCGGAGACGATGAGATCGGTCTGAGCAGCGAGTGCCCAGCCAAGGACTGCGTCGTCATCGGGATCGGCCAGGACGACAGCGGAAATGACGGTGACGGGAACGAGGGTGGCGAGCAGTGCATAGCCTGCGACGAGTGCTGCAGGGCTCGCCTGGTGCCGGGCGAGGATCGGGGCGAGGTGGCGGCGCGAAAGCACGCCGGTGAGTTCGGCGAGCAGCGCCCCGCTCGTGAAGGCGCTGCCCCTGCCGGTTCTCAGGAGATCGAGGAGACGGCCCGGGCGGCCGGGCCAGAGCAGCCCCGAGACGACGACATTGGTGTCAAGGACGATCCGCACGATCGCGGTTGCGCGCCGTGCGCCGCTCGGCGCGGACCGCATCGACCTCGGCCTGGATCTCCTCCTCGCTCATCGGCGGGATGCCGGCGGCGCGCAGCCGCTCGACGGTCGCGAAGAATGAATCGAGTTGCTTGCGCCGCTCGATCGCTTCGCGCAGGAGCTTCTCGATTGCTTGCGGGGCGAGCAGCCCGGCGGCCTTGGCTTCGTTCGCGAGGGTATCGGGCAAATTGGCAGTGAGTTCCACGGCGCCTCTCCTTTAACCGCCAGTGCGGCTCCCAGCCTGGCGTCTGAACTGCCCGCGCTCGATGAAGGTATCGAGCAGTCGCAACACCTCGCGCTTCTCGGTCGGCGGATTGTGGAAAAGGGAGCGCGGTCATTCAACAGTCCCGATGATGCTCATGCAGATGCGCCATATTGTGCCGTCCGTAAGATTGTTTAGCAATCCTGTGTATCGAGCAGTCCTACAAGGATGGAACATCAAAAGGATGGCGGAAATGGCAAGCTAGACGGGCAGGCGCAGCAGCGGGCACCCTTTGCCCAGACCGCCTAACGCCAAATTCACACGTTTCTCTGTTCTGCTTGCTTTCCATTGTCAGTATCGCGCACTTCGCCAGATCAAGTCCGACAGGCCGCTGGCTAGCGCCTGCCTGTCAATTGCTTGTTGGCCAGAGCCCCGAGTCGTGCGAGCGCACGCTCGATGCGGCTGGTCCAGCACACGCCACAGTTCACCCGTATGCAATTGCGGAACTCGCCGGTGGCGGAGAACAATGGTCCCGGACCGATGCTGATCTTTTCCGCCCTCGCCTGGACATTGAGCTTCAAAGCGTCCACACCTTTCGGAAATTCCACCCATAGAACGTATCCGCCAGCGGGGTTCGTGACGCGAGTCGTGGTCGGGAAGGTCTCCAGGATGGTGCGGCGCGCGGAAACGATGTTGGCTGCCAATATCTTGCGCAGCACGCCGACATGTCGCTCGTAGACCCCCGCGCGCAGGAGCTCGGCTACCACGTGTTGATTGAGCTGATCCGTCGCGATGTTGGTGGTCCGCTTGAGGATCTCGACACGCGAGTGGTATTGCCCTGCTGAAACCCATCCCAGCCGCATCCCTGGCGTGAAGCTCTTGCTGAAGGACGAGCAGGTCAGCACCAGCCCTTCCTGATCGAAAGCCTTGAGCATCTTGGGACGGCTTTGTCCAAAGTACAGGTCACCGTAAATCTCATCTTCGATGATCGGAATTCCATGCCGGGCCGCGAGTTCGGCCAGGTCAGCTTTATGCCCGTCGGGCATAGTGGCTCCCAACGGGTTCTGGGCGTTGGGCATCAGAACCATCGCCTTTACCTTGTTACGCTGCAAGGCCACTCTCAATGCATCGAGAGAAATACCGTCCTTCGGGTCGGTGGGAATTTCGAGCACGCGCAATGCGAGTATCTCGATGGCCTGAAGGATGCCGAAGTAGGTCGGCGACTCGGTTATGACGATGTCGTCGGGCTTGGTGATCGCGCGAAGACACAGTGTGATCGCCTCGGTTGCGCCGTTCGTCACCAGGATGTCACGGTACGGGATGCTGCCGCCCCAGGCAAGCGAACGACGCCCGACCTGGCGTCTCAGATCCTCCAGGCCCGCGCCCAATGGGTATTCCGTGACGATGGCGGGCTTTTGCCGCAATACCCGCCCCATCGTTCGCCGGATCGCCTGCATCGGAAACAGCTCCGGGGCGGGACAAGCCGCACCCAGTGGGGTGATATCCGGATTCGCGGCTGCGGCGAAAATATCCGCGCTCAGCTCATTGATGCCGACTGCCGTCGGACTCGTCGGCGGCTGAGTAAGTTCCGGTTCCTGCAGTTGCCGGTCAGAACTCACCACGAAGTATCCCGCCTGCGGTCTCGCTTCGATCAGTCCCTGTTCTTCCAGCAGCCGGTAGGCGTGAATCGCGGTTGCCAGGCTGACCTTCTGCTGTTCTGTGACTTTCCGTAACGAGGCGAGCTTCTCGCCCGACTTCAAGGTTCCGGAAACGATAGAGGTGCGCAGCCGCTCCGCCAGCTTTCTATAGAGGGGGGCATATCCGGGCGAGACAGACATAGGACGTGATCCGATTGCGAATGTCGTTGCGATAGATACAGTTTTCCAGAATCCGACCGTGACAGATGAAATTTATTACACTAATATGTTCTCAATACAATAATTTGTGCATTGATAGTAACAGATGCCACTGCGACTATATGCACATGAAACTTGTCGCGAACGCCTTGTCATTGCACCTGCGAGCATGCGGTTACGTACGGCTTTACGACGCCCGGGGCATATCCGTACGGACCATCAGCGGAATGCTGTGGATAACCCAGGACCGCGACTGGATTGACCACATCATTGAGCCCGGGAATTCCTGTTCCATAGAGCGGCGGGGTCTGGTCATTGTTTCCGCCATGACCGATGCCGAATTCTGCATGGAAAAGCATCACCGATGCCGGCCGGACCAAAGCTTGAAACCCTCGCGTCTTCGAGCGTTCGCGGAGCGCATTCTGCGATCGGCATTGCGGAAAACCAGTTTTGGCCATCGCGGTCGGCAGACGCCGCGCGGCCCGGCTGGCGCTTTTCCGGATACCGATTTGACCATGCATTTCACGCATTCGAGGTAATCATCCTGGTCAAAGGGTCAAAGGGGCCAGGCTCGGAATATCTCGATCGTCCGGATGACGAAGCGCTGCTGTGGTTTCGGCAGCCGGCTGATCCGTTTCATGTGCCGCTGGAGCTTGGGCGCGGGGCCACGCTTCTTTGCAGCGGCAGGGGTTACCTCGCCGAACAGTTCATCCAGGCTCACGGCGGTGAGCGGCCTCATCCAGGAGCCCCGCGGCACGGATTTGACTCGCCAGTTCGTCGGGAAGCTTCACGGTGGGTTCGGTCATGTCGGCGATCCTCGTCAGGCGCCAAGTTTGCCCTCTTTCTCCTTAGCGCACCGTGGTCGGTTCGGTGATCTCATAACCTTTTGCAGTCCCGCCGGGAGCGGCCCGTCCAGTACGTTTATCTCAGTATCCCGGCCGCGCCCCTGGTTGGTGCCTCGCCGTAAAACGATGCACCGAAAGCGCGCATT
>Ga0080064_1001394_pt1 | contig 48982 bp, 46 predicted proteins | sample Subgrocontami54m_FD_69260 | JGI IMG/M metagenome (GOLD analysis project Ga0080064, IMG submission 69260) | Subsurface groundwater microbial communities from S. Glens Falls, New York, USA - GMW46 contaminated, 5.4 m (SPADES assembly) (version 2) ...
CTCCTGTTGGGAAACGAGGCGGATTGCCTCACTTCTCAACATACGAAACAGATGCCCCTCTGTCTTAACCACTCACCGGCGCCGGCCCGGAGAGCCCCTACCGCGCGAGCGGTTTAGTCCATTCGGCCTAATCCGCCGCTGGCACTTCGATCGGTAATTGTCCGCAATGCAATTGAGATCTGACGTTGATCGAGATGGCGAATACGCCGTCGCCAAGAGCTTCCAGCCGGTTTTTGTTTACGAGCTTACTCGTTCAGCAGCGCAAGCAGCCAGCTTGCGATAATGTTATTCCGCCTGGAAGCCGGCGGCTATATGACTTCCGTCGCAATAAGGTTTGTTTTTCGACCGACCGCAACGGCAAAGATGGGTTTCTCTCACTTTATTGCAGGTGCGTCCCGTGCCAGTAACAACCTCCAGGTTGCCAACGAGTCCTAAGGGCCCGTTTGGGACGGGCAACACGTTGACCGGCCCATTCCTGGCGGCCAGCGCCTCAAGTGACACGGTCATGGGCTCGCCACTGGCAACAAACCCCGCCATGACGTGGCTGCCATCGCAGTAAGGCTTGTTCTTGGATTCACCACAGCGGCATAGTGTTGCTCGTGGCGACGGCTCTGGTTGGCCTTTGATTTGCAGCTCTGCTTCAATGGCCAAAGGACCGTTTTCCCGCACGCGTACAGTATTTACCAATGGGAAGACGTCCGACGACTGGACATCGCCGGTCACGTCAGACTTTGCATTGCGCGTAACGCGAATTGCACCCGATGGGCAGTTCTTGGCGATGCGAATAAGCTCCTCGATCGGCTGGGCATCTGGGTGTATCCACGCCCCCTGCAAATTAGGCACAAACACATCTGGATGGGACAGGACGCAGTTGCGTGAATGGACGCACTTTTTCGCATCGAATTGGATCGTGGCCTGTGTGCCGATGACGACTTCTATAGCCATTACGGTGCCTCCTATAAATCTTAGCCCGACATATCGCTACTGACCGGCGTGGTGCATGCACACCGTTATCGACGTCATGCTGAGATTCCCTCTGTGTGACCTTGATGCCGGGTCGATCGCGTGCTAACTGGCTTTGCATCGTTCGCCCAGCAACGCCGAACGTGTCACAGGTGTTTTCAGCTGTGCGAGCCACCACTTTAGCGCTCGTCCCTGACTCGCCTCGCCGCTCTTGCGCCAAGCGTAACTGACTTGGACCTGATACTCCGGCCGTTGCACGCGCTTGATCACCAGTCGTCCAGCGTCAATAAAGGGCTGCGCGAGGCAGGTTGGCAAGAATCCGATGCCCAGACCCCTAATCTGCGCATCCATTTTTGCGGGCATGCCGGTTACAGTGAATACATCCTGTCCGGCCAACAGGCCAATGGACAGGCCTGCACCATGTTGTACTGAGTCGGCAATCGCTACCACCCGATGCTGGAGAATCACCTCGTCACTTATCGGCTCAGGTGCGTGCGCCAGCGGGTGATGCGGTGCCACCGCGAAGACAAAGTGCACCGCGCCAAGTTTTTCCCGCTGCAGGCCAGTCTTGGTGTTGCTATCCATCACTACGCCAAGGGCAAGCTCTGCCTGTCCGGAGGTCAAGGCATCCAGTGTGCCTGACAGAGTCTCGGCACGCAGCCTTAGCCTTGTTGGTGGGTTCAATCGAAAGAAAGTCGTGCAGAGTTCCATCACCGTAGCGTGGTCGATGATGCTGTCTACGGCAATTGTGAATTGAGGCTCCCAGCCCGTAGCCACGCGCTTGACTCGGTTGGCTAGGGCGTCGATATCCGCCAGCAAGAGGGCACCCTCGCGTAGCAATTCCGCGCCGGCCTCGGTCAGGCGAGCCTGGCGCGAACTGCGGTCAAACAACAACACGTCCAGCGCATCTTCCATCTGGCGCACACGGTAGGTCAGGGCGCTGGGCACCATGTTGATCGCGCGCGCTGCCGCCGCAAAACTGCCTGTGTCCGCGATCACTTGCAGCATAGCCAGGGCGCTGGGCGTCAATACATCGCGTGGGGTTGGCATAAGAGCCTTTTGCATTCAATTATTTTGAATGGTGCCATCAAATTGTCAGGCTCTGCAAGGCATTAGTCACGACCACAATGGCTCCCATCGGTAAAGAGCACGCAAGAGCCGAAAGTGTCTTCCCCCAAACCATATCAAGGAGTATCACCATGCAACTCAAGTTTCTGAAAGGCCTAGCAATCGCTGGCGGTTTATTGGTGCTGCTTGCTGCCGGTGCCGGTCCCTGGAATTTCGACAAGGTCCGCGGCTGACTCACAACCTTGCGTGAGAGTCGCGAATCTTCTGCCCGCAGTTCTAATTCCCCCAACCCAACTTTCTATTTAAACAATGGAGTTTCAATCATGACCAAACCTACCCTGCTTATCATCGGCGCTGCCGGCAACAACGGCGCCGCTACTATCGACGCACTGATCCGTAAACACAAGGGCGATTTCGTGATCCGCGCCGGCGTGCGCTCCGACGCCAAGGCCAAAGCCTTGCTAAAGATGTTTCCCGGCATCGAAACCGCCGTCCTCGATCTGGACCAACCTATCAGTTTATCTGCTGCCTTCAAGGGCGTCGACAAACTGTTCCTGATCATCGGCAATGTTGAAAACCGTGAAGAGCACGCCAAGAACGCCATTGATGCGGCGGTCGCCGCCGGATCGGTCACGTACGTGCTGTTCTACTCCGTGTTCGGAGCCGAATACGAGTCCATCCTGTTTGGCCGCCAGTTCCGATTCGGCGAGAAATACCTGGAGGCATCCGGTCTGAAATGGACCCACCTGCGTACCATCTTCTTCCAGGAGAATTTCGCCGGCTGGGCGGATGGCATCAAGCAGGGCGCTCTCTATTTCGGCATTCGCGATGGCCGTTTCGCGCCGCTGAACGTGAGCGACATCGGCGAGATCGCCGCCAACATCCTTTGCACCGGCGGCCATGAGGGCAAAGCCTATAACATCACGGGGCCGGAACTGCTTTCCGGCAAGGATGTCGCCCAAGTATTCGCCGATGTCACCGGCAAAGCCGTCCAGTACGTCTCCCCGGACGAAGCGACGACCCTTAGCTCCCTGCTCCGGTCTGGTTGGCCCGAGTGGCAGGCGAAGGGAATGCTGGAACTCTTTGAGGTCTTCGCCTCGAATCAAGCCGCCGTTGTTTCCCCCGATGGCGAGCGCCTGCTGGGACATCCGCTGACGCCGCTGCGTACGCACGTCAACACCAACAAGCCCGCTTTCGTTTAACCCCCTCAAATCCAACCCTAGTTTAGGAGCATTTCAATGAATATCAAAAACCTAGTTAAATTCGCACTACCGGTACTGATGGCCTTCTCGGCCGCTGCACCGGCTCAGGTAGCTGAACCATCGGCAAAGCTGCTTGCCCCTAAGAATCACACCCTGATCATGATCGACCATCAACCGCAGATGGCCTTCGCAACTCGCTCCATCGACATAGCAGAGTTGCGCAACAATGTAACCGGCCTGGCCAAAGCGGCGAGCGTTTTCAAGGTCCCGACGATCCTGACCACTGTTGCCAGCAAGTCGTTCAGTGGCCCAATTTTCCCCGAACTGCAAGCGGTCTTTCCCGATCAGAAACCCATTGATCGCTCTACCATGAACACTTGGGAGGATCAGCGCGTGGTCGATATGGTGAAAAAGTTCGGGAACAAGAAACTAGTCATGGCCGCATTGTGGACCGAAGTGTGTCTGCTGGAGCCGGCGCTCTCAGCCATCGATCAGGGCTACGACGTGTACTTCGTGACCGACGCCTCTGGTGGTGTGAGCAAAGAAGCGCACGACATGGCAGTTCAGCGCATGATTCAAGCAGGTGCGCACCCAATCACCTGGTTGCAATATATGCTGGAACTCCAGCGTGACTGGGCGCGGGGCGAGACTTACATGCCGGTGATGAAAATTGCCATGGAACACGCAGGTGGGTACGGGTTGGGAATACTCTATGCCACCGAGATGTTTCACGCCAAAGAAGGCAAGTAGACTTAGAAACTGATCACGTGGCGCCCCTCGGGGCGCCATCTTTTTTGAGAAAGAAGAATCATGACTCCAAAGAGCTTTGCCGTTGCTGTTACGATAGCGTTTCTGCATCTGATCTTCTACACGGATTCCGTGCTGGCGAAGGACGAGGGACGTGCAATCTACACGTCGGCTTGCAGCGCATGCCACGCGCCGGAGAACGTCATGGTCGGTTCGCCCAAAACAGGTGACAACGCCGAATGGAGCAAGCGGTTAGCCAAAGGGCTTGAGGCTGTCACAGACAACGCCGTCAACGGCTTTAACGCCATGCCGCCCAAGGGTGGCGCCAGCGAGCTTTCCCGCGAGCAGATCCGCCAGGCAATCCAATATATGTCGGCGCCACGTAAATGAATTTTCGGCGTTCGGTAATCTAATTTCAAAGGCCGAATGTCAGATAGATTGACGATCTCATAACAGCGAACAGCCGGTGCCAGACTTTGGTGCAGGCCTTTTTGAACAAACAAAGGGCACGAGAATGAGCGGTTATCTAGAAAACGGCCAATGGCACGAAGGCTGGTATGACACCAAGGCCACCCATGGAGAGTTCGTTCGAACCGAAGCGGGTTTTCGACATTGGGTTACGGCAGACGCGTCCAGCGGCTATCTGGCTGAGCCCGGTCGCTATCGCCTATATGCTTCCCTAGCCTGTCCCTGGGCTCACCGGACCTTGATCGCCAGGGCGTTGAAGAAGCTCGAAGCTCTCGTGCCGCTGTCCATCGTCGAACCGGTGATGTCCGAGCAGGGATGGGCCTTCAGCCCGGCCCTGCCTGACCACGCAAACGGCTTCTCCTATCTGCATCAGCTCTACACCGCCACCCGGGCCGACTATGCGGGACGGGTCACGGTGCCGGTGCTGTGGGATACCAAGACCCGCACCATCGTCAATAACGAATCCGCGGAGATCCTGCGCATATTCAACGAGGCATTCGACGCGTTTGGCGCGGACAAAGTCGATCTTTATCCAGAGCCACATCGCCAGGAAATCGATCGCATCAATCAATTCATTTACGACAACATTAACAACGGCGTATATCGCTGCGGTTTCGCCACCAGCCAGGCCGCCTACGAGAAAGCATTTGTCCGACTGTTTGAGGCCTTGGACCGAATTGAGTTAATGCTCGCCGACAGACCTTTTCTGGTGGGTCCAACCGCAACGGAAGCAGATTGGCGGCTGTTCACAACTCTGGCGCGTTTCGATGCGGTCTATTTCGGGCACTTCAAGTGCAACCGCAACCACATCGAGGATTTACCGAATTTGTCGCGCTACCTACGAGAACTCTACCTGGTCCCAGGTGTGGCGCCGACGGTAAATATCGACCACATAAAACGCCATTACTATATGAGCCATCCCCACATTAATCCCGCGCGTATCGTTCCGGCCGGTCCTCGGGTCAAGTTCTGCACGCCTCCCGATCAAACCGACGGGCGGCATTAAGCGCGAAACCTATGCAAGACCTCTTCTCCCAGCACGGCCTCGTTACGGTCTTCATCGGCGTGTTCGTTGAACAAATGGGGGCGCCAGTGCCGGCGCTGCCATTTTTGTTGCTGGCAGGGGGTGCCGCAGCCAGCGACGGCATTTTTGCCTTGAAGGCTTTGGCCGTGGCCACGTTGGCATCGATGCTGGCCGATTCATTCTGGTTCTACGCTGGCCGGCGTTTTGGGCGTCGGGTGCTGGCGTTGCTCTGTCGAATTTCCATCTCACCCGACAGTTGCGTGCGCCAAAGCGAGGTGAGCTTTGCCAAGCGCGGGGTTGCCACGCTGGTCATCGCCAGTCGGCTTTATGGTTTGCTGCGGACGTTCATTCTGATTGATTCAAGGACGCGCCGATGACCGCACCTGGCTGAGATTCACCCCTTAGATGTGACGGGCGTTCACGAAACATCGACGATCTTGAGTCCGGCCTTGCGTGCTGCCGAAAGTTGCCTATGTCGGCAGCGACAAAGAGATCAGGCTCGACGGCAAGCGCACATGCGATATGAAGGGCGTCCACTGCCCGAAGTGGATGCGACTCCAGCAAGGAAATGACCGAGGCCATAATGCCCGATGTGATTTGACAGATATCGACATCCGCCAAGTCCGACGGCAATCGCGTCACGCTTCAGCTTTCGGTAATCCGCTTTGGCGAGTTCCTTTTCCCGTACGCCGCGTGATAGCGTGGAGATCAGTTCCGGTATGCCCCGCTTACTGGAGCACCGCGACCAGCAATGCATGCTGCGGCGTCTGGAACGGATTCAACACCGTCACGCCTCTCCAGGTAAATCCGTGCTGGAAATCCTCGCTGAGGAGCAGGCGGCAGTTCTGATCGGCGGCGACGGAAAGGATCAGCGCGTCCCAGATCGGCGTCTGGTGGTCCGCCGCGAGATCAAGCGCCGCGCGCAGTGCATCGAAGGTGGAGTCGGCGACATCGAACGCATCCGCCCAACTCAGAATGGCGGCTCTCGCTTCTGCCGGCGCATTGCCCGCCTTGCCGACGAGTACCCGGTGAAGCTCCCCGAGTGTCTGGGCAGGGACTACGACCAGATGTCCGGGCAAGCGCGCGACAAGGTTTCGCGCGGCCCTGCAGCGTTTAGCGTCCCCCACCCCTTCGGCGTAGGCCATGACATTGGTGTCGAGCGCAACGCGCACCATGTTACTCACTCATAGAGCTCGTCACGAGACCAGTTCCTCGTCCCGGTCGCGGGAGTCGCGCGCAGCCGCGACAGCAGGGCGCGCCTGGCTGCCACACGCTCGCGTCGCTCAACCTGATCGGCGGCGGAGATGGTCGCGACGGGCTTGCCACGCGACGTCACGGTGATCTTTGCGCCGCGAGACACTTCGCGCAACAGCGATGAGAAATGCCGGTTCGCTTCGGCGGCGCTGATTGATTTCATGGCTCATTCCATAGGTAGTGATCTGCACTACTTTATCATAGTTCACGTCGGCGTGGATCAGCACGAAAGCGGCACCAATCACCATGAATTACCACCATGCCATGCTAGGATTTCATGGTAATTAAATGGGAGACTTGGGAATTTTGCTCCCGCTACCGGGCGTTTTAGGCGGGATGCGCTTGCAAAGCGCCAAAAACTGTATGAAAATACAGCATCCGGTCAAACAGGAGGCCCGCCAATGGAAGCGCTTACCGCCAAGCAGCAGGAAATCCTGACGCTGATTCGCCAGGCGATCGAAACCACCGGTCTTCCGCCCACGCGCGCCGAGATCGCCGAGGCGATGGACTACAGCTCGCATAACGCGGCCGAGGAGCACTTGCGCATGCTCGAGCGCAAGGGCGCGATCGAGATCGTGAAAGGCTCGGCGCGCGGCATCCGCCTGAAGGACGGCGGCGGCATTCCGCTCATCGGCCGCGTCGCGGCCGGCTCGCCCATTCTCGCCGAGGAGCACATCCAGGCGCATTACCAGATCGATCCGGCGCTGTTCAATCCGCGCGCCGACTACCTGCTCAAGGTGCGCGGCATGAGCATGCGCGATGCCGGCATTCACGATGGCGACCTGCTCGCCGTGCACAAGACCAGCGAAGCCCGCGCCGGGCAGGTGGTGGTCGCGCGCGTCAACGATGAGGTGACGGTGAAGCGGCTGCGCCGCCGCGGCGCAATCATCGAACTCCTTCCGGAGAACCCCGAGTTCGAGCCCATCATCGTCGACCCCAGGCGCGAGGAATTCGCCATCGAAGGCTTGGCCGTGGGGGTGATCCGCGCCGGCCGGTCGCTGTAACCGCGGCATTTTTGCTGGCCCAAGTCCCTGAATTATCTGCAATTTGCACATTGCGATTGCACAAATCAAAAAACTGTATAAAAATACAGGTCAACGCCGGAAGCTGGCGTTCGTTGATGCAATCGTTACCACCGAAACCGAAGGAGATTTACATGGACGACAACAAGACCAAAGCCCTCGCAGCCGCGCTCGCGCAGATCGAAAAGCAGTTCGGCAAGGGATCGATCATGCGCATGGACTCGGACGCGATACAGGATGACGTGCAGGTGGTCTCCACCGGCTCGCTCGGCCTGGATATCGCGCTGGGCGTGGGCGGGCTGCCGCGCGGCCGCGTGGTCGAGATCTACGGGCCGGAGTCTTCCGGCAAGACCACGCTCACCCTGCAGGTCATCGCCGAGATGCAGAAACTGGGCGGCACCGCCGCCTTCATCGACGCGGAAAATGCGCTCGATCCGCAATACGCGCAGAAGCTCGGCGTGAAAGTCGAGGACCTGCTCATCTCCCAGCCCGACACCGGCGAGCAGGCGCTTGAAATCGCCGACATGCTGGTGCGCTCGGGTTCGGTCGACGTGGTGGTCATCGACTCGGTGGCCGCGCTCACGCCCAAGGCCGAGATCGAGGGCGAGATGGGCGAACCGCAGATGGGCCTGCAGGCGCGCCTGATGAGCCAGGCGCTGCGCAAGCTCACTTCCAACATCAAGCGCACCAACACGCTGGTGATTTTCATCAACCAGATCCGCATGAAAATCGGCGTCATGTTCGGCAGTCCGGAGACCACCACCGGCGGCAACGCGCTCAAGTTCTACGCGTCGGTGCGCCTGGACATCCGCCGCATCGGCTCGATCAAGAAGAACGAGGAAGTGATCGGCAACGAAACGCGGGTGAAAGTGGTGAAGAACAAGATGGCGCCGCCGTTCCGCGAAGCCCTGTTCGACATTCTCTACGGCGAGGGCATTTCGCGCGAGGGCGAAATCATCGAGCTCGGCGTGAAGCACGGCATCGTCGAGAAGTCGGGCGCCTGGTACGCCTACAACAAGGACAAGATCGGCCAGGGCAAGGACAATGCGCGCGACTACCTGAAGGAGCATCCCGACCTCGCCATCGAGATCGAAGCGCGCGTGCGCGAGGCGGTCGGCGTGAATAATCCCGGCGCCAAGCCGGCGGCCACACTGTCTGTCGTTGCGGGGTAATTCCGGGGCGCAATACCCATGGTAAAAAGGGAAATTCCGCTGCGCGAGCGGGCACTGGCAATGCTTGCGCGGCGGGAGCATACTCGCGCCGAAATGGCGCGCAAACTTTCCCCGCATTGTGAATCTCCCGAGCAGGTCGAACAATTGCTGGACGCGCTGGTCGCACGCGGCTGGCTGTCGGAGGAGCGCTTCGCCGAGTCCCGCGCAAATACGCTGGGACGCAAATTCGGCAGCCGCAAAATCGAGCACGACTTGAGCAGCCGCGGCGTATCGGCTGAAGTCGTCGAACAGACGCTAGCGCGGGCGCGGGCGCAGGAGCTGGAGCATTGCCGCGCGGCCTGGCAGCGGAAATTCGGCACGTTGCCGCAAAGCGCCGCCGATCGCGGCCGGCAAATGCGCTTTCTTGCGGGCCGCGGATTCTCCGCCGAAGCGGTGCGGCGGGTGCTCAAAGCGGGAGACGCGGACTGATGCCGGGTAGCGAACGTTCGCAGGCGGGCTGGCACGAGGAAAAGCGCTCGGCTTACCTCTACCGGGTCATGGCCGAGGCCGAGGCAGGGACGCCGCGCGCCGAACTGTTCAGCGGACTTGCCGCCGAAGCCGAGAACCAGGCCGGGATCTGGGCACGGCAGGCCGGAACCGCCGTGCCCGGGTACGCACCCGACCTGCGCGCGCGCATGGTTGCCGCGCTGGTGCGCCGTCACGGACCGCGCCCGCTGCGTGCCGTTCTGGTGGCCATGAAAGTGCGCGGCTTGTCGGTCTATTCGCACGCCGCGCCGGGCCATCCGCTGCCGACCACGCTCGAGGAAGTGGGCAAGCGCCACCGGGCGGTGAGCGGCGGCGGCAATCTGCGCGCCGCGGTATTCGGCGTCAACGACGGCCTGGTTTCAAACGCGAGCCTGATCCTGGGCGTGGCCGGGGCTTCCGCCAACAACTCCATTATTCTGCTGTCCGGCGTGGCCGGGCTCCTGGCCGGCGCATTTTCGATGGCGGCGGGCGAATACGTGTCGGTGCGTTCGCAGCGCGAAATGTTCGAACACCAAATCGGACTTGAGCGGGATGAACTCGCGCAGTATCCGGAGGAGGAGGCCGAGGAACTGGCGCTCATCTACGCCGCGCGCGGCCTGCCGCGCGCGGATGCGCAAAAACTGGCGAGGGCCCTCATCGCCGAACCGGCCAAGGCGCTCGATACGCTTGCGCGCGAGGAACTGGGGCTGAATCCGGAGGATCTCGGCTCGCCCTGGGGCGTTGCGGTCTTTTCTTTTCTTTCCTTCGGCGCGGGTGCGCTGGTGCCGCTGCTGCCGTTCATCGTCCTCGCCGGGAATCGCGCGCTCCTTGTTTCCATCGCCTTCACCGCGCTGGCGTTGTTTGGCGTCGGTGCCGTCATCAGCCTGTTCACCGGCAGAAGCGCACTGCGCGACGGCCTGCGCATGCTCGGTATCGGTGCCGCGGCGGGCGCGCTGACCTATGCCATCGGCAAGCTGCTCGGGGTCAGCCTTAGCTAGCACGGATCTGGCGCGGATTTGCATGTGCGCCTGATTCAGGCGAAAATTCAAACTTCTCCCTCTGGACAGCTGGACCGGTCCGCGCCTGGCGCCCGGGCCGAAGCGAAACTATGAAATCCGCAGAAATCCGCAGCAAGTTCCTCGAATTTTTTGCCCAGCGCGGGCATGCGGTGGTGGCCTCCAGCCCGCTGGTGCCGGGCAACGACCCCACCCTATTGTTTACCAACTCGGGCATGGTGCAGTTCAAGGACGTCTTTCTCGGCAAGGAGCAGCGTTCTTACACGCGCGCCGCTACTTCGCAGAAAAGCGTGCGCGCGGGCGGCAAGCACAACGACCTGGAGAACGTCGGCTATACCGCGCGCCACCATACGTTCTTCGAGATGCTGGGCAATTTTTCCTTTGGCGATTATTTCAAGCGCGATGCCATCCACTACGCCTGGGACCTGCTCACCGGCGTGTACAAGCTGCCAAAGGAAAAGCTGTGGGTGACGGTCTACCAGACCGACGATGAGGCCTACGCCATCTGGGCCGAGGAAATCAAGGTGCCGAAGGAGCGCATCGCGCGTATCGGCGACAAGCCCGGCGGCGGCTCGGACAATTTCTGGCAGATGGGCGAAACCGGCCCGTGCGGGCCGTGCAGCGAGATTTTCTACGATCACGGCCCGGGGGTCGCCGGCGGACCGCCCGGTGCGCCCGACGGGGACGGGGATCGCTATATCGAAATCTGGAACCTGGTGTTCATGCAATACAACCGCGATGACGCCGGCAAACTGAATCCCCTGCCCAAGCCTTCGGTGGACACCGGCATGGGGCTGGAGCGCATCGCAGCGGTGCTGCAGGGCGTGCACTCCAACTACGAGATCGACCTGTTCCAGGACCTGATCAAGGCGGCGGCGCGCGAAACTCACATCAAGGATCTGGCGAGCAATTCGCTCAAGGTCATCGCCGACCACATCCGCGCGACGTCCTTTCTCATCGTCGATGGCGTGATCCCGGGCAACGAGGGGCGCGGCTACGTGCTCAGGCGCATTATCCGGCGCGCGATCCGCCACGGCTACAAGCTCGGCCAGACCGAGCCGTTCTTTCACCGTCTGGTGGAGGACCTCGCGCGCGTCATGGGCGAGGCTTATCCCGAGCTGGTCAAGGCGAAGGAGCGCGTCACGCGGGTGCTGAAGTCGGAAGAAGAACGCTTTGCCGAAACCCTGGAGCACGGCATGAAAGTGCTCGAAGGCGCACTCACGCGCGAGGACCGGCTGCTCGATGGCGAGACCGTGTTCCAGCTCTACGACACTTTCGGTTTTCCCGTGGACCTCACCGCGGACATCGCGCGCGAGCGCGATGTGCGCGTCGATTATGCCGGCTTCGAAGCGGCGATGCAGCGCCAGCGCGAGCGCGCCCGCGCGGCGTCCAAGTTTACGGTGACTGCCGGAGTGGAGTATTCCGGCCGGCCGACGGAGTTCCATGGCTACGACAGCCTCACGCTCGAAGGCACCGTGGTGGCGCTGTACCGCGAGGGGGCTTCGGTCGACGAGATCGCTGCCGGCGAGGCCGCGGTGGCGGTACTCGATCGCACGCCGTTCTACGCCGAGTCCGGCGGCCAGGTAGGCGACCGGGGCGAATTGGCGGGAGTCAACGGCAGCTTCAGCGTCGAGGACACGCAGAAGATCCAGGCCGAGGTATTCGGCCACAAGGGCGAGCTCAAGACCGGGCGCCTGCGCGTCGGCGACCGCGTCATGGCCGCTGTGGACAGCGCAGCGCGCGCCCGCGCGGCATGGAACCACTCGGCCACGCACCTGATGCACGCGGCGCTGCGCAAGGTGCTCGGTGGCCACGTGCAGCAGAAGGGTTCGCTTGTCGATGCCCAGCGCACGCGCTTCGATTTCTCGCACAACGAACCGATGGCCGAGGCGCAGTTGCGCCAGGTCGAGGAACTGGTCAACCACGAGGTGCGCCGCAATACCGAGGTGTCGGTGCGGGTGCTGAAATACGACGATGCCATCACGGCCGGCGCGATGGCGCTGTTCGGCGAGAAGTACGGCGACGAAGTGCGCGTCATCGGCATGGGCGAGTTTTCCACAGAGTTGTGCGGCGGCACCCACGTGCGCCGCACCGGTGACATCGGCTTTTTCAAGATCGTGTCGGAGTCGGGCGTGGCGGCGGGCATACGCCGGGTCGAGGCGGTCACCGCCGATGGCGCCCTGGCGCATGTGCAGGCGCAGGAGGAGCGCCTCGCCGAGGCCGCGGGCCTGCTCAAGGCCCAGCCGCAGGAACTCGGCCAGAAGATCACCCAGCTCATCGACAGCGCGAGGGCGCTGGAGAAAGAACTTGCGCGATTGAAATCGAAAGCCGCATCGGCGCAGGGCGATGATCTCGCATCGCAGGCGGTCGAGGTTAAAGGGGTGAAGGTGCTCGCCGTGGCGCTCGATGGCGCCGATGCGAAGGCCTTGCGCGAGACCCTGGACAAGCTGAAGGACAAGCTCAAGTCGGCGGCGATCGTGCTCGCCTCTTCCGCGGGCGGCAAAGTGAGCCTGATTGCAGGTGTCACCGCCGATCTGACGGCGAAAGTGAAAGCCGGGGACCTCGTGAATTTCGTCGCGCAACAGCTTGGCGGCAAGGGGGGCGGACGCGCGGACATGGCCCAGGCTGGGGGCACTGAACCGGCCAAGCTGCCCGCCGCGCTTGCTTCGGTGCAGGCATGGGTGCAGCAAAAGCTCCAAAGCGGAATCGAGCCGACGAAGGTCCAGCGTGAGTAGTGCTTGCCAATGCGGCATGAATCGTGTTTGAATCCGCCTTGGAGACCTTTGCAATGAAACGTGCGTACGCCTTCTGGTTTGGTTTTTATCACTTTCCCCGGCCGCTGGCGGAGGGATTGAGCTAACTACTCGCCCGAATATTTCCAAGAAAACCGCCAGTGCCGAAAGCCTGGCGGTTTTTTTTGGTGCGCCCGGCAGGACGCACCGGCCTGGAGCCCCCACCATGACCACCGCCGCCCCAACCAGTGTCACCCAGCCGTCGATCCGGGCGGAAGTTTCCCGCCGCCCGCGATCTTATCTGTACCAAGGAGAAATCATGACCCACAAGGTTGACGACGTCCGCATTCGCGAAATCAAGGAACTCGCACCACCCTCGCACGCGATCCGCGAGTTTCCCGTATCCGAGGCCGCCGAGCGCGTTACCTACGAGGCGCGCCAGGGCATACACGGCATTTTGCACGCCGCGGACAACCGGCTGCTGGTGATCATCGGACCGTGCTCGATCCACGACCCGAAATCGGCGCTGGAATACGCGCGACGCCTGGCGCAGGAAAAGGCCAGGCACGCAGCCGATCTGCTCATCGTGATGCGCGTCTATTTCGAGAAGCCGCGCACCACCGTGGGCTGGAAAGGCCTCATCAACGACCCGCACCTCGACGGCAGTTTCCGCATCAACGAGGGACTGCGCCTTGCGCGCAACGTGCTGCTCGATATCAACGAACTGGGCGTGCCGGCCGGGGTGGAGTACCTCGACATGATCACGCCGCAGTACATCGCCGACCTGGTGAGCTGGGGGGCGATCGGCGCGCGCACCACCGAATCGCAGGTGCACCGCGAGCTTGCTTCCGGACTGTCCTGCCCGGTGGGATTCAAGAACGGCACCGACGGCAATATCCGCATTGCGGTGGACGCGATCAAGACCTCGCGCCAGCCGCATCATTTCCTTTCGGTCACCAAGGGCGGGCACTCGGCCATCGTCTCCACCAACGGCAACGAGGACTGCCATGTGATCCTGCGCGGCGGGCCCACGCCCAACTACGACGCGGCGAGCGTGGCCGCGGCCGCCCGGCAGCTGGCGTCAGCCGGGCTGGAGCAGCGGCTGATGATCGATTTTTCCCATGCAAACAGCCCCAAGAACTATCTGCGCCAGGTGGATGTGTGCGCCGACGTGGCGGGTCAGATCGCCGCCGGTGACGACCGCATCATCGGCGTGATGGTGGAATCGCATCTGCATCCCGGGCGGCAGGACCTGGCGCCGGGCACGCCTCTCGCATACGGCGTTTCCATCACCGATGCGTGCATCGGCTGGGACGACAGCGTCAAGATGCTGGAGCGCCTGGCCGACGCCGTGCGCAAACGCCGGTTGGTGCAGGAGGCGGAGGAATAGCACCGCGCGCCCCCGATTTTTGCAGAGTTGCGATATTGCGTGGACGAAAAGCCGTGTATAGCGATTGAACTTGCGCGGACGGCGCCCCGTCCGCGCGGATCCTCGATTGCGCGCGGATGAAAAGCGCATCCGTGCGCAATCGAGGATCTCGGGGAAAACCAAACCGCCCTGGATTTTTTCAGAACCGTGTTTTCCGCGCGGATGTGCTTTTCATCCGCGCGGAAAACACGGTTGGCGCGCAGGGCGCGCAATGGCCGCTCTTGGCATGCGTCGGCATTTGAGACGCCGTATATAGTGCGCGCCGGCTGAGCCGGCAGCACCTATAATCGCGTGCATGCAATCTGATACCGGGTCGACCGCGGTGCCGATGCGCACCGCCTTCCACGTCACGCTGGTGCTGACGCTGTGCTTCAAGTTCTGGCTCGCCACGGCGCTGCCCATGACCGGGGACGAGGCCTACTTCATCTATTGGGGCATCTACCCCGACTGCGGTTACTACGACCATCCGCCCATGATCGGCTGGATCCTGGGCCTGCTGCTGCAGTTGTCCCGGGCCGAATGGGTGCTGCGCCTGCCGGTGATCGTCCTGCCCGCGCTGGTGGCTTTCGCCATGCTGCAATACCTGCGGCCGGCGGACGAAAATAGAGCCTATTCCGCGGCGCTTGCTTTCCTGCTGTTGCCGGTGAATGTGTGGAACGTGTTCATCACCACCGATACGCCGCTGGTGCTGTTCTCATTTCTTTCGGCGCTATGCTTCGCCGCGGCTTTGCGGCGCGGCTCGCAGACGCTGTTTGCGGCGTCCGGCGCCATGCTGGGCCTCGCGTTCCTGTCGAAGTATTTTGCCGTCCTGCTGGGGCTGGCCTATCTCGCCTTCGTCCTGGCCCAGCCCGCGGGCCGGCGCAGCTGGCGCGGTCTCGCCATCGCCTTTGCGGCGGTGCTGCCCTTCGCCGCGGTCAACGTCTGGTGGAACTACAACCACTGCTGGGCCAACCTGATGTTCAACGTGTACAACCGGCACGGCGATGCCGGCTGGTCGCTCAAGAACCCGGCGCTGTACGCGCTGAGTATCCTGTACATGCTGTCGCCGCTAGTGCTCTACCAGTTCTGGCGCGGCCGTGCGGCGTTGGCACAGAAGCTCGCCGAGCCGCGCGCGCGGTTTTTCATGCTCGCCTGGGTGGTGCCGCTGGCCGTGTTCGCCCTGCTTGCCCTGGTGAAGCAGATCGGCCTGCACTGGCTGCTTTCATTCGTTCCATTCTTTTTCGTCGCCGCTGCGCTCCTGCTCAGCGCCGCGGAATTGAACAAGTCCGTCGTTTACCTCGCCGCGTTCTCGGCGATTCACGTGGCAGCCATCGTCGGGGTCAGCCTGCTGCCGCTGGAGGTGTGGAAGAGCAGCCGGCTCTACGACGGCATCGTGTTTCACCTCAAGACCGCGGAACTGCTGCAGCGGCTCGAGCCTTATTCCGGAAAGTACGAATTCTCCGCCGACGGATTTTCGCCCGCGGTGACGGCGTCCTACGCCTCGGGCAAGTACTTCTTCGTGTTCGGTACCGCTTCCTCGCATGCACGCCACGACGACATCGTTACCGATTTCAGGGCGTTGGCGGGGAAGAACATCCTGGTGCTGCGCAAGAACCCGCCCGATCCGGCCGACTACACGCCCTATTTCGCCAAGGTGGAGTTGCGCCAGTTCGAATTGCGCGGCGCCACCTATCATCTGGTGCTGGGTCAGGGTTTCGACTATCCGAGATACCGCGAGGGCGTGCTGCGGCCCCTGCGCGAGCGTTACTATAGAATGCCGTCGTATCTGCCGCTGGGTCAATGCTACTTTTGCGAACGTTACTTCCCCGATGAGCCTTGTCCCACCCGCTAGGGCCACGGTGTTGCCGATGGAACTGCTCAGGCTGCTGCGTCCGCATCAGTGGGTCAAGAACGGCTTTGTCCTGGTCGGCCTGCTGTTCAGCGACGTCGGCCACGATTGGAAGCTCAAGGGCAGCGTACTTGTTGCCGCCGCCGGATTCTGCCTGCTGTCGAGCTGCGTCTACATACTCAACGACGTGTTCGATCGCAAGGCGGACCGCGCCCATCCGCTGAAGTGCAAGCGGCCTTTGGCCAGCGGTACGGTGAGCACGAGTCAGGCATACGCGCTCGCGTTCGTCTGCGGAACGGCGGGCCTGGCTTTGGGCGCGATGGCCTCCGCTGTCGTGGTGGCCATCCTCCTTGCTTACCTGGTACTCAATCTGGCGTACAGCGCCGGGCTGAAGAACATCGTCATCCTCGACGTGTTCATTATCGCCGCCGGCTTCATGCTGCGTATTTTCGCCGGTACCTGGGGGGTGGATATCGTCCCCTCGTACTGGCTGCTGCTTTGCGGCCTGCAGCTGACCGTTTTTCTGGGCTTTGCCAAACGCCGCGCCGAACTGATGGCGAGCGACGTCAGCGGCTCCAATGGCGCCAGCCAGCGCGCGGTTCTGGACGACTACGGTCCGGCACTGCTCGACACCATGATGGCGATCAGCGCCGCCGGCGTCATCATCAGTTACAGCCTGTACACGGTCAGCCCGGACACCATCGCGCTGCACCACACCGACAAGCTGATCTATACCCTGCCGTTTGTACTGTACGGCATTTTTCGCTACATTTTTCTGGTGCACCGCCGCGGCGGTGAAGACCCCGCGCGGACGCTGCTTACCGACGCGCATATGCTCGTCGTCGGCGCACTCTGGCTGGGCGTCACGCTGTGCTTACTCTGGTGAGGGCGACTCCGATTTGAGCTTAGCCCCGGGTTTCGGCATAATCTGCTGACGCCGGGTTCGCTGGCGGTGCCTCCCCGGAGCCGCCCGATCCGCCTGTCTCGGACCTAGACCCTATGGCTGAAATCGCCGGACACGCTCACCTGGCGCACCTGGAATATCTGGGCGACGCGACCCAGTTCGCCGGGCAGATGCATCGCATGATCAGCTATTCGCCGTTGTTCGAAAACTTCAACATGGCGGAAATCCGGCTGATGAGCCACTTCATGAACGTCTACCGCGCCGGACCCGGGCAGGAGATCATCCACGAAGGCGAGCAGGGCGATTTTCTGCTGCTGATGATCGAGGGCAGCGTGGAAGTGTTCAAGCAGGACCGCTGGAACACGCCCAAGCTCATCGCCACGGTCGATGCCGGAAAAACGCTGGGCGAAATGTCCATGATAGACGGCGAACCGCGCTTCGCCACCTGCGTCGCGGCGGAGCCATGCGTAATCGCGGTGCTGGCGCGCGAGAACCTGGCGCGCATTATTCTGGAGCAGCCCATCCTCGGGGCGAAGATTCTGATGGAGCTGGTGCTGATGCTGTCGCAGCGCTTGCGCCAGACCAGCGTCAAGCTGGTCGGTCTGATGGACAAGAATGAGCCTTGATGCCGCCAGCGCCGGTCCATACCCGCTGACGCCATCGACCCGGGGATGTGGCAGAATGGGCGGCGGTTCCGATTGGAGGGGGAGGCAATGCAAGTAAGAAACGGCAAGGATTTTTGGGCCGGGCTGATGTTCACGGGCTTCGGCCTGGGCTTCATGCTGGTGGCGCAGAACTATCCCATGGGCTCGGCCGTGCGCATGGGTCCGGCGTACTTTCCCACGGTGCTGGGCGGCATGCTCGCAGTCTTGGGAGGAATGGTCTTCTTTCGCGCGTTCGTCTCCAAGTTTACGTATCCGCTCAAAGTATTTTTATTCCGGCCGTTGCTGCTGGTTGGCTCGATCGTGGTCGGAGGTGCGACCTACTTCGCTGAAAGTCAGTTGAAGGGTGTGCCGATGGTGCAGTCTGCGCTCGCCGGACTGTCGCTGTTCCTGTTCATCGGCGCATTCGGGCCGCGCTCGATGTTTCTGATCCTGCTCGGGGTGGTGATTTTCGGTTACGCGCTCAAACCACTGGGCCTGGTGCTTTCAACCGTGGTACTGATTGTGATCAGCGCAATGGGCGGACATGATTTCCGCAAGAAGGAAATCGTGATCCTGACCATAGTGCTGGTAATTTTCGGGGTGTTCGTGTTCGTCAAGGGCCTGGGACTGCCGTTCAACCTGTGGCCGGGAGAATAGGCATGGACTTCGCCCTGTTCCACAACCTGAGCATCGGCTTCGGCGTCGCACTCAGCCTGCAAAACCTGATGTACTGCTTCATCGGCGTGCTGCTGGGCACGCTGATCGGGGTGCTGCCCGGCATCGGGCCGGTCGCCACTATCGCCATGCTGTTGCCGGTGACCTTCAACCTGTCGCCGATTTCGGCGCTGATCATGCTCGCCGGCATCTACTACGGCGCGCAGTACGGCGGTTCGACCACGGCGATCCTGGTCAACCTGCCGGGCGAATCGTCCTCCGTGATCACCTGCCTCGACGGCTACCAGATGGCGCGCCAGGGCCGCGCCGGCCCGGCGCTGGCCATCGCCGCCATGGCTTCGTTTTTCGCCGGTACCGTCGCCACGGTGGTCATCGCCCTGTTCGCGCCGCCACTGGCGGAGGTCGCGCTGAAATTCGGTCCGGCCGAATATTTCTCGCTGATGGTGCTGGGACTGGTTGGTGCGACGGTACTCGCGCACGGCTCGCTGGTGAAGGCGATCGCCATGACCATTCTGGGGCTGCTGCTGGGCCTGATCGGCACCGACGTCAATTCGGGCATCGCGCGCTTCTCTTTCGGCCTGTCGGAACTCTCCGACGGCATCGGTTTCGTCATCGTCGCCATGGGGGTGTTCGGCTTCGCCGAGATCGTCAGCAATCTCGAGCAGGGCGCGAGCCGCGACGTGTTCGTCAACAAGGTGACGGGCCTGATGCCGACCTGGAAAGACTTGAAAAGCAGTTCCGGCGCCATCCTGCGGGGCACGGCCCTGGGCTCGATGCTCGGCATCCTGCCGGGGGGCGGAGCGCTGCTGTCCTCGTTTGCCGCTTATACCCTGGAGAAGAAAATCGGCGACACGTCGATGTTCGGCAAAGGCGAAATCCGTGGCGTCGCGGCGCCGGAATCGGCCAACAACGCCGGCGCGCAGACTTCGTTCATTCCCCTCCTCACGCTGGGCATTCCGTCCAACCCGGTGATGGCGCTGATGATCGGCGCGATGATGATCCAGGGTATCGCCCCCGGGCCGCAGGTGATGACCGAAAGGCCGGAACTCTTCTGGGGCATGATCGCCAGCATGTGGATCGGCAACCTGATGCTGGTGATCCTGAACCTGCCGCTGATCGGCATGTGGGTGAAGCTGCTGACCGTGCCCTACCGGCTGCTCTATCCGTCCATCCTGCTGTTCTGCTGCGTCGGCGTCTACAGCCTGTCGAACCAGCCGTTCGACGTGATGCTGACCGCGCTGTTCGGCCTCATCGGTTACGTTTTCGTCAAGCTCGAATGCGAGCCGGCGCCGCTGATCCTGGGCTTCATCCTCGGGCCGCTGATGGAAGAGAACCTGCGCCGGGCGATGCTGCTCTCGCGCGGCGACGCGTCGGTGTTCTTCACCAAACCGATCAGCGGCGTGCTGCTCGGCATCGCCATACTGCTGCTGCTGATCACGCTGGCCCCCGCCGTGCGCAAGACGCGCGAGGTGGCGTTCCAGGAATAGCATGCCGGGAATCCCGAGGCGGTTCGCGGCCCGGAGGACACAGAGGTACCTGTCCTCTGTTCTTTTCCAATAGGAGAATAGCTTGAGGCGATTGATCGGTTTGATGTTGCCGTTGTTTCTTGCGCTGGGGTTGACGCTGGCGTGCGCCGGCGCCTCCGCGCAGAATTATCCATCCAGGCCCATCCGCCTGGTCGTTCCCTATCCGCCCGGCGGCCCGCTGGACATCATGGCGCGCGCGATCGGGCAAAAGCTCACCGAGGCCTGGAGCCAGCCGGTGGTGGTGGACAACCGCGCCGGCGCCGGCGGCAATATCGGCGCTGACCTGGTGGCGAAGAGTCCGGCCGACGGCTATACGCTGCTGATGGGCGCGGTCGCCACGCACGCCATCAATCCGACGCTTTACGGCAAACTGCCCTACGACCCGGTCAAGGATTTCACGCCGGTGGCGCTGGTGGCGCAGGTGCCGAATATCCTGGTCGTGAACCCGTCGGTTCCGGCAAAATCGGTAAAGGAGTTGATCGAATTCGCGCGCGCCAGGCCCGGCCATCTCAATTTCGGCTCCGGCTCGACCGGCTCGACCGGCCATCTGGCGGGCGAGTTGTTCAAGACCATGGCCGGCGTGCAGATGGTGCACATCCCGTATAAGGGCGGGGCGCCGGCGATGGCCGACCTGCTTGCCGGGCAGGTGCAGCTGATGTTCGACAACCTGGCCAACGCGCTGCCCAACGTCAGGGCGGGCAGGTTGCGCGCGCTCGCAGTGACCACGCTCGCACGCTCGCCGGCGATGCCCGATCTGCCCACCATTGCCGAGTCGGGGCTGCCCGGCTTCGATCTCACCACCTGGTTTGGCCTGATGGTCCCCGCGGGGACGCCGCCCGAAATTGTGCTAAAGCTCAACCAGGAGATCGTGCGCGCTCTGAACGCAAAAGACATGCGTGAGCGGCTGGATAAGATGGGCACCGAGCCGCCCGCCAACAATACGCCGGAGCATTTCGCCGCATTCATCCGCACCGAAGCCGCCAAGTACGCCAAGGTGGTCAAGGACTCCGGCGCCAAGGTGGAGTAGGGAACACGGCCCTACTTCTTGCGCCTGACTTTTTCCTTTTCGCCGGTTTCTTCCCTCTGCCACATCACATCGCTGCCACCCCCGGTGCGGTTCAGCACCCGGCCCAGAACGAACAGCAAATCGGACAGGCGATTCAGATATTTTCTGGCCGCCGTTCCGACCGGTTCGGCGCGCGCAAGCGACACCAGCGCGCGCTCGGCGCGGCGGCAGACCGTGCGCGCCAGGTGGGCCAGGCTCGCGGCACGCGTTCCGCCGGGCAGGATGAATTCCTTTAGCGCAGGCAGATCGCGGTTGTAGTCATCCAGCAGCGCTTCCAGGCGATTGACCTGGCGTTCCTCCATGCTGCTATGCCCCGGAATGCAGACTTCGCCGCCGAGATCGAACAGCTCATGCTGAACGCTGCCTAGCGCCGCGCGCACGCCCGCGGGCAGTTCCTCGGCAAGCAGCAGGCCGATTGCCGAATTCAACTCGTCGATTTCGCCCAGCGCGTGCACGCGCGCGCTGTCCTTGGGCACGCGCGAGCCGTCGCCGAGGCCGGTTTCACCGGTGTCGCCGGTCCGAGTATAGATTTTTGTGAGACGGTGGCCCATGCGCATCCAAGCAAGCGTCAGGGCAGCGATTGTACCGCAAAGCCCCGCAATACCCGCTAGCGCGGGACCAGCGGGGTATTGAATGGTAGTAGAATATTTCCCCAGAACAAGATCGCGGGCAGCTTCGTGCCGGCGCAGACGACAGAGGATCCAAGGTGACGATGCTAACGACGTTGCGCAGCCGGCTTGCCGCCATGTCCGCGGACGAGTACCTGCAGGAACGGGTGTCCATGCTCTACCGGCTGTCGGGTACCGACGTCCCGATCATCCTCGTGGCCGCCAGCATCACCGCATTTGCCATGTGGGGCTTCATCGAAGTCAGCCTGATCGCCATCTGGTTTGTCTGGCTCGGCGTCGCCAGCATGGTGCGCTATGCGATGGCGCGGATCTATCGCCGGCGTCAGGCGACGACCGACGACGGATCGAAATGGGAGAACTATTTCTGCCTCGCCAGCGCGCTGGTCGGCGCGGGTTGGGGGCTGGCACTGATGCTCATCGGCCATACGCCGACTTCGCTGCAGGAACTCACGGTCACATTTCTGATCAGCAGCATCGCCATGGGCCTGCCGCCCTCGCTTGCGCCCAGCCCCAAGGCGTTTGCCAGCTTCATCCTGCCCATCCTCGCGCCCATGGTCGCGATGCTGCTGACCTTTGGCGGCGGACTCAATACCTCCACCGCCCTGCTGATGTTGGTGTTCGCGACCGTGCTGCTGGGTTTGTACCTGTCCAACCATTACGCCTTGATGGAAACCCTGGCCTACGGTCACGAGAACACGCTGTTGTTGAGGAAATTGCGCGTCGCCGAAAAATCCCTGACAGCGGCTCTGGCCGAACAACAGCTGATTTTCGATACCGCAGCAGTCGGAATCGCGTTCGTCAGCCAGCGCACCGTGGTGAAATGCAACCGGCGTTTTGCCGAGATTCTCGGTTACCCGCAGGAAGAAATCGTTGGGAAATCCACGCAGGTCTGGTTCCAGTCGGACGAGGATTTCATGCAAACCGGCAGCCGCGCCTATGCCCGTTTCGCGCAAGGCGAGAGCTATTCCGCCGAGCTCCCGTTGCGCAAGAAGGACGGCACGCCGATCTGGGTGTTCACGGACAGCCGCGCCGTCGACGCGGCCGAGCCGCAGGCCGGCATCATCATCGGCATCGGCGACATCACCGAACGCAAGCTGGCCGAGGCGGCGCTGCAGCAGACCAAGGAGCGGCTCGACCTGGCGATGCAGTCTTCGGCCATCTCGATCTGGGAGTGGGACGTCAGGCGCGGCACCATCTATCTGGATGCGGCTCTGGCGCAGATGACGGGCGACGAACCGCGCGAGCGCTACCTCACGCTCGAAGACATGATGCCCTTGGTGCATCCGGACGACATGAATACGGTACACCAGGCGCAAACCGACTGCATCACGGGCCTGCGTCCCATTTACCGCATCGAGTACCGCCTCAAGGCAGCGAGCGGGGATTGGGTCTGGGTGCTCAGTCGGGGCCGCGTGGTCGAGCATGCCGGCGACGGCGGCGCGTTGCGCATGATCGGGACCAGCGTCGACATCACCCAGCGCAAGCGCGCCGAGGTGGAGTTGCTCTCCGCGCTGCAGCGCGAGAAGGAGCTGTCGGAGATGAAGTCCAAGTTCGTGTCGATTGCGTCACACGAGTTGCGTACGCCGCTGGCGACGATTTTGTCCTCGGCCGAACTGCTCGAGCATTATTCCGACGGCCTCTCCGCCGAGGACAAGCTGAAAATGCTGCATGGCATCGAAGGCGCCGTCAAGCGCATGAACGCGATGATCGAGGACGTGCTTATCATCGGCAAGGCCGAGGCGGGCGCACTGCAGTTCGAACCAAGGCCGGTGGATTTGGCCGAACTGTGCCACAAGGTGGTCGAGGAATTGCGCCCGGGCGTCGCCAAGCAGCACGTCATAAAATTCGAGCGGCGGTTCGAGCGCGGCAGCCTGAATCTGGACGAAAAGCTGCTGCGCCACATCCTCACCAACCTGCTTTCCAACGCGATAAAGTACTCCCCGCCCGGGAGTACCGTGTCGCTGCTGCTGACCGAGCAGGAGGGCGAGGAAGCCATAATTGAAGTGAGCGACCAGGGCATAGGCATTCCGGTTGAAGACCAGGCGCGCATGTTCGAGAGCTTTCATCGCGCCTCCAACGTCGGCAATCGCCAGGGCACCGGCCTCGGCCTGGTAATCGTCAAGAAAGCGGTCGAATTGCACGGCGGCACCATCTCTATCGACAGCAAGGCCGACGCGGGCACGCGGATCCATGTGCGGCTGCCGCTGGCACAGAGGGCGAGGGCAGTCTGACCATGGCGCGGGTGTTGCTCATCGACGACGATCAGTCGAATCTCCATTTCATGCAGCAGCTGCTGCGCATGGATGGGCACGAGCTGACCTGGGCGGCCGACGGCCAGCAGGGCATCGCGCTGGTGAAGCAGTTCCGCCCGGAACTCATTATCTGCGACGTCATCATGCCTCACCTGGGCGGTTATGCCGTGCTGGAGACGGTGCGTGCCGACCGGCAATTCGCCGAAATTCCTGTGCTGCTGTTCTCCGCCGCCATGGACGAGGAGGCACGCGCCATGGGCCTGCGCCGCGGCGCCACCGAAGTGTTGGCCAAGCCGTTCGACCTGGAGCAGCTGCGCAGCGCCATCAGGCGATGCCTGGGGCAGGAGCGGCCATGAAGAAGATCCTGGTGGTCGAGGACGAGCCGTCGATCCGCATGAACCTGACGCTGATGCTGAAAGGCGAAGGCTACTCGGTGGACTCGGCCGAGGACGGCCGCGCCGGCATCGAGCATGCAAAGAGCTTCGCGCCGGACCTGATCGTCAGCGACGTGATGATGCCGGAACTGGACGGATTCGGCATGCTGGAAGCGCTGCGCGCCGATCCGCGGTTTGTCGACACGCCTTTCATCTTCCTTACCGCGCTCAACGACCGGACCAGCATGCGCCGCGGCATGAACCTCGGCGCCGATGATTTCCTCAACAAGCCGTTCACCCGCGACGAATTGATCGAAGCCGTGAATTCGAGGCTGAAACGCTACGAGAGCACGGCGCGCTCGCTGGCCGAGCGCCTGGTCGCCGGAAACGACGAGCTCCGGCGCTGGTACCGGCAGAGCCTCACCGGTGCCGAACAGGAGCGGCCGCTGGCGTTCGCGGAAACCGCCGGCATGACCGGGAAAATGGCGGTGGCCACGGTGCTGTTCGCCGACATCCGCAATTTCACCACCTATTCCGAGCGCCTCACCGCGGGCCAGATCGCCGAGTTGCTCAACGCCTATTTCGAGGCCGTGTGTCAGCCGATAGTGCGCAACGGCGGACGCATCGCGAAGCTGATCGGCGACGGCATCATGGTGGTGTTCGAGGCGCGTGACGGCGACGGCGACGACAATCACGCCCGCCGCGCCATTCGTGCCGGACTGGGGATCGTGCTCGCCGCGACCAAATTCGGTGAGTGGTTCAAGCAGCACTTCGACTTGGGGGAGCTACCCGAATTCGCCACCGGCGTGGGCATCCATACCGGCGACCTGATGGAGGTGCGTATCGGGCCCCCCGGCGCCGAGGATCTGACCGTCGTGGGTGACAGCGTCAATGTGGCCTCGCGTCTGGAAGGGCAAACCAAGGAACTGGGCTGGCCGGTGGTGGCGAGCGTCTCCACGGTCAGCATGGCCGGGAACCTGGTGAGCACGGGCGAGTCGCGGCATCTGGAGTTGCGCGGGCGGAATGCGCCGATCGAGGCCATGGAAGTCATCGGCATCGGCGCCGCGGAGGGCGCGCCGGAGGGGCCGATCGAGGTGCCGGCCTCGGTGCGCGCGGCGCTGGCCGAAAATGCACAGATGACCGGGCGCGCGGCCAAGGCGGCCTTGTCGGAAACGCTGCGCATCATAACCAGCGATCTGACGCGCGCGCTGGCCGCGGGACGGCCGCTGCAAGTCAAAGGCTATCGCGTGGTGAAAAAGATCGGGGAAGGCGGCATGTCCAACGTATTTCTCGCCGAGCGCGAATCGGACGGCACGCAGGTGGCGCTGAAGATACTCAACGCGCGGCCGAGCGACGATAAGCAGTTGCTGCAGCGCTTCATCCAGGAATCCGCGCTGATTTCAGATATCGACCATCCCAATGTGGTCAAGATATTCGACAAGGGGTTTACCGACGATTACGCTTATATCGCCATGGAGTATTTCACCGGCGGCAGCCTGAAGGACGTCATCGCCGGGGGCCTGACTCCGCGCCAGGCGCTGTCGCTGCTGGCGCAGGCCGCCGCCGCCCTGGCGGAGATCCACCGCCTCGGCATAGTGCATCGCGACGTCAAGCCGGCGAACATGATGCTGAGCGCCGATGGCACCATGGTGTTGGCCGATTTCGGCATCGCCAAGCGCACCGAGGGGTCGATGGAACGCACCGTCCACGGCGAGTTCTTCGGCACCCCCTATTACATCTCACCGGAGCAGGCCAACGGCAAAGCGGCCAGCGCGAGCTCGGACATCTACAGCCTGGGCATCATTTTTTACGAAATGCTGATGAACCAGCGGCCGTTCAGGGGCGATAGCATCGTCGAGCTGATCACACAGCATGTGCACGCGCCGATCCCGCGGCTGCCGCAGGCGCTGGAGGAATACCAAATACTGCTCGACGGCATGATGGCAAAGGACCCGGCCGAGCGCCTGCAAAGCGCGGACGACGTCCTTGCCGTTATCGACCGCGTATGGACGCAGATCGCGCTGCGGGCCAACGCGGCGCAAAGCCGCGACTGACGCACATCGCATCGCCCGGCTTTGCTGACGGGCGGCGAGAGGGAACAATGAAAGCAAGCAAGATCGCGTTGATCGCGGCGGCGGCGGCGCTGATCGCCGCATTTTTCGCGCTCGATCTCGGACAGTATTTCCGCCTCGAGTATTTCAAGTCGCAGCAGGCGGCGATCGACCTCTTTTACCGGGCCAACCCGCTGCTGACCGGACTCGGGTTCTTTGCGCTATACGTGGTGGTTACGGCTGCGTCGCTTCCGGTCGCCGCCATCATGTCCCTGGCAGTCGGGGCGATCTTCGGCCTCGCCTGGGGCACCTTCATCGTGTCGTTCGCATCCAGCCTCGGCGCGACACTGGCGTTTCTAGCTTCGCGTTTCCTGTTTCGCGATTTGATCCGGCGCAAATTCGGCGACAAGCTGGACGCCATCGATGCCGGTGTGAAAAAGGAAGGCGGATTCTATCTTTTCACCTTGCGCCTGGTGCCCGCGTTCCCGTTTTTCGTCGTCAACCTGGCTCTGGGCCTGACGTCGATGAGGACCTGGACATTTTACTGGGTAAGCCAGCTGGGCATGCTGGCCGGCACTGTCGTCTATGTCAACGCCGGCACGCAAATCGCCAGGATCGACGCGCCCGGAGACATCCTCTCGGCCGGGCTGATCGGCTCGTTCGTGCTGCTGGGCATTTTCCCGTTGACGGCCAAGAAGATCGTCGACATGGTCAAGACGCGCAAGGTCTACGCCAACTGGGTGAGACCGGCCAGGTTCGACCGCAACCTGATCGTGATCGGCGCCGGTTCCGCGGGCCTGGTGACGGCTTACATCGCCGCTGCGGTCAAGGCCAAGGTGACGCTGATCGAAAAGCACAAGATGGGAGGCGACTGCCTGAACACCGGTTGCGTGCCCTCCAAGGCGCTGATCCGCTCGGCCAAGTTCGTTTCCCATGTCAAGCGCGCCCACGAACTGGGCATCAAGAGCGCCAGCGCCACCTTCGACTTCGCCGAGGTGATGGAGCGCGTGCAGCGCGTGGTCAGGACGGTGGAGCCGCACGATTCGGCCGCGCGTTACACCGGGCTCGGCGTGGAATGCATCGCGGGCGAGGCGAAGATCACCACGCCCTGGGCGGTCGAGGTGAAGACCGCGAGCGGCACGCAGACGCTGACCGCGCGGGCCATCGTCATCGCTGCCGGCGCGCGGCCGTTCGTGCCGCCGATAGCGGGAATCGAGGAGGCCGGCTACTACACCTCCGACAATATCTGGAGCCTGCGTGCGCTGCCGCGCCGGCTGGTGGTATTGGGCGGCGGTCCGATCGGATCGGAACTCACCCAGTGCTTCGCGCGCTTCGGTTCGCAGGTGACCCAGGTCGAAATGTTGCCGCGCATCCTGATGCGCGAGGATGCCGAAATCTCCGACAGGGTGATGCAGCGTTTTCGCGCCGAAGGCGTCAATGTGCTGGTGAACCACAAGGCCAGGCGGTTCATCCTGGAAGCCGGCGAGAAAGTGCTGATCTGCGAGCACGAGGGCGAGGAAGTGCGCGTGCCTTTCGACGCGTTGCTGTGCGCCGTCGGGCGCGTGGCCAATACCATCGGCTACGGTCTGGAAGAGCTGGGCATTCCGCTGGCGCAAACGCGCACGATCGAGACCAACGAATACCTGCAGACGCTCTACCCGAATATCTACGCCTGCGGCGACGTCGCCGGCCCCTACCAGTTTACCCACACGGCGGCGCACCAGGCATGGTACGCCTCGGTAAACGCGCTGTTCGGCGATCTCAGGAAGTTCAGGGCGGATTACTCCGTCATACCCTGGGCGACCTTCACCGATCCCGAGGTCGCGCGTGTGGGCTTGAACGAGACCGAAGCCAGGGAAAAAGGCATCGCCTATGAAGTCAGCGTGTTCGATCTCGCGGAACTGGACCGCGCCATCGCCGACGAGGAGGCGCATGGCCTCGTCAAAGTGCTCACCGTGCCGGGCGCGGACAAGATTCTCGGTTGCACCATCGTCGGCGCGCACGCGGGCGACCTGATCGCCGAGTATGTCGCGGCGATGCGCCATGGTTTCGGCCTCAACAAGATTCTCGGCACGATCCACATTTATCCGACGCTGGCGGAGGCGAACAAGTATGCGGCCGGGGTATGGAAGCGCAATCATGCGCCGCAGAAACTGCTCGCCTGGGCGGAGAAGTTCCACGCCTGGAGGCGAGGGTGAAAAGCGAACCCGCCGTCAGGACGCGCTCCGGACCGAACTCGGAATGACCGGAAAAGTGCAGCGATTGTCGATCATCGTCCCGACGCTCAACGAAGCCGAAGGCATCGCTGCGACGCTCGAATCCCTGCAGGATCTGCGCCGCCGCGGCCACGAAGTGATCGTGGTCGATGGCGGTTCCAGCGACGGCACGGCCACTCTGGCCGCGGGCCTTGCCGACCGATTGCTTGCGGCGGGCGCCGGCCGGGCCGCGCAGATGAATGCCGGCGCGGGCGCCGCTGCCGGCGACGTGCTGCTGTTCCTGCACGCTGATTCACGCCTGCCCGAGGCTGCCGACAGTATGGTGCTGCAGGGACTGGCCGCCGGCGCCTCCGCCTGGGGCCGCTTCGACGTGCGCATCGGTGGCGCGCATCCACTGCTGCGCGTGGTTGAAACCATGATGAATCTGCGCTCCCGCCTGACGCATATCTGCACCGGGGACCAGGCCATGTTTGTGCGCCGCGAGGCATTCGACGCGGTCGGCGGCTACCCGAGCCAGGCGCTGATGGAGGACATCGCCATCAGCGCAAGGCTGCGCCGCCTGTCCGCGCCGCTATGCCTGCGTGAGCGCTGCCTCACTTCGGCGCGCCGCTGGGAAAGCGAGGGCGTGCTGCGCACCGTTGTGCTGATGTGGTGGTTGCGATTTCAGTATGCCCTCGGCGCGGCGCCGGAGCGGCTCGCGCGCGGCTACGGGATGCGCGGCCATTAGCTGCCGCATCTTGGTCTTTGCCAAGGCGCCCACGCCGGGCCGGGTAAAGACGCGCCTGGTTCCCGCGCTGGGTGAGGCGGCTGCCGCAGCCTTGTACCGGCAATTGGCGGAGCGCACGCTCTCGACCGCGGTGGCGGCGGGTCTGGGCCAGGTCGAGCTTTGGTGCGCACCCGGGACGAACGACGCATTTTTTGCGTCCTGCGCGCAGCAGCACGGCGTGGGTTTGCGCGCTCAGGGGGAGGGCGATCTGGGGATGCGCATGGCGCGCGCCTTGGAGTTTGCTCTCGAAGAGCGCGCGCCGGCGTTGTTGATCGGCAGCGACTGTCCGGTACTGACGCCGGAGTATTTGCGCGACGCCGCGGCAATGCTGGCGAACGGAGAGGACGCCGTGTTCGGTCCGGCCGAGGATGGCGGCTATGTGCTGATCGGTCTGGCGCGCCGTCCGGCGGCAGCGCTGTTCCAGGACATCGTCTGGGGCTCGGCGACGGTGATGCAGGAGACGCGCGCGCGGCTGGTGAGACTCAACTGGCGTTGGCGCGAGTTGGCGACGCTGTGGGATGTGGACCGGCCCGAGGATCTGCCGCGCCTGGCCCGGTTGCGTGCGCAACGGTAATTGCGGGTCGCCGCAGAGGCGGCAGAGCGCTGAAAAAAATCGGGCAGAGGGGCCGCTGTTTGCCGGCCGCCCTGCCCATGCGGGGAGAGGAGGAGGAGTCCCGCGAAACCTGTCGTGCCGCAGCCTAGCGGAAAAAATTCCCGCTGAAGCTGATCATCAAAGGACTGCCCAATGCACAGGCCAGTTTTACCGAAGCCATCAGTGCGGCGGCGCTGGTGGCGATGTATCCTGCAACTACTTTCACGACGCCGAGCTCCATGACATGACTCCGATTGAAGTGATGGAATGAGTCTAAATCTTGTTTGTGTATTTGTCTAATCGATTGTTTAGATTAATAGTATCTGTTCCATGGATATAAGAAACGTCGATCTAAACCTGCTGGTGGCGCTGGACGCGTTGCTTGCCGAGCGCAGCGTGTCGCGCGCCGGCGAGCGGCTGCATTTGTCGCAACCCGCGACCAGCGCGCTGCTGGCGCGCCTGCGCGAGCTGTTCGGGGATCCTCTGTTGTTGCGCAGCGCGCGCGGCATGCTGCCGACGCCGCGGGCACTGGAACTGCTGGGCCCGGTAAAACAGGTGCTGGACGAGATCGATGCCATCGTCCAGCCGCGCACCGCGTTCGACCCCATGAGTGCGGGGAACACGTTCACCCTGTCGGCATCGGACTATGTCGAGTACGCGCTGCTGCCGGCGCTGGTGGATTTCCTCGAGCGCAAGGCGCCAGGGGTGCGCCTGGCGGTGCAGCCACTCGATCTGGAGACGGTGGCAAAGCAAATGGAAATCGGCGAAGTCGACCTTTGCATCACCGGGCTGCTGAACGCGCCGGCCGGACTGCACCAGCAGCCACTCTACGCGGAGCGCATGGTGTGCGTAGTGCGTCGCAACCATCCGGATGTCGGCACGCGCCTGACGCTGGAGAAATATTGCGGCCTGGAGCACATTCTGGTGTCGGTGCGCGGCAGCGGATTCAGCGCCCGCATCGACGAGGCGCTGGCCAAGCTCGGGCGCAAGCGCCGCGCACGGCTGGCGGTGCCGCATTTCCTTCTCGTGCCCGAGATCGTGGCGCGCTCGGACATGATCAGCGCTTTGCCGGAGCGGCTGGCGCGTGGCCATGCGAACAAACTGCGCATTTTCGAGCTGCCGCTGCAGCTCGAGGGCTTCACCGTGGGCCAGATCTGGCACGAGCGCAACCAGCGCGAACCGGCGCAGCTCTGGCTGCGTGATTTGCTGCTGGGGCTGGCGCAAAAACCGCCGAAATAGGCTGTCGCGCTATGGCGGCATGACTGGCTCTTGTCGCGCGTTCGGAAAGCGCTGTTCCGAAGGCTGTTAGAATCCGCGCGAATCACCTGGGAAGAATAGAATGAACAGCGAAATTTGTTTTCTGCCCGCCACCGAACTGGCGCGGCGCATCCGCGGCAGGGACTTGTCGGCGCGGGAGTTGATGCAGGCGACGCTGGCGCAAGTGGAGCGCCTCAACCCCAGGCTGAATGCCATCGTCACCCTGCACGCCGGGCAGGCGATGGCGCAGGCCGCCGCCGCGGACGAGAAGCAGGCACGGGGAGAGGCGCTCGCCCCGCTGCACGGGCTGCCGGTCGCGCACAAGGACCTGTTCCTGACCCGCGGCATGCGCACCACCTACGGTTCGCCGATATACAAGGACTTCATTCCCGATCAGAACACGCTGATGGTCGAGCGGCTGCAGGCCGCCGGGGCGATTTCCATAGGCAAGACCAACACCCCCGAGTTTGGTGCCGGATCGCAGACCTTCAACGCCGTATTCGGCAAGACGCTCAACCCGTACGACACCACAAAGACCTGCGGCGGGTCCTCGGGAGGATCGGCGGTGGCGCTGGCCGCCGGCATGGTGCCGCTGGCCGACGGCAGCGACATGGGCGGCTCGCTGCGTTGTCCCGCGAATTTCTGCAACGTCGTCGGCATGCGCACCTCACCCGGGCGCGTGCCTGTCTGGCCGGCGAAGACCGGCTGGGGCACGCTCGGGGTGGAAGGACCGATGGCGCGCACCGTGGAAGATTGCGCTCTGATGCTGAGCGTGATCGCCGGCGCGGATGCGCGGAGCCCGATCGCCATTGCCGGTCCGGGCAGCCGGTTCGCGCCGCCCCTGGCGCGCGATTTCAACGGCGTGCGCATTGCCTGGAGCCGCGACCTCGGCGGGCTGCCCGTGGACGCGCGCGTCAGCGCGGTGCTCGAGTCTCAGCGCACGGCCTTTGCCGCGCTCGGCTGTGCGCTCGAGGAGGCGACGCCGGATCTCGCCGACGCGGACGAAATTTTCCACACGCTGCGCGCCTGGCAGTTCGAGCTTGCCTATGGCCAACTGCTGGACCGGCAGCGCGAGCAGCTCAAGGACACGGTGATCTGGAACATCGAGGCCGGCAGGAAACTCTCCGGTCCGAGCATCGGCGCCGCGGAGCTGAAACGCACCGCCTTGTTCAACCGCATGCACGGCTTCATGCAACGCTACGAATTTCTCATCCTGCCGGTGAACCAGGTGCCGCCGTTCGACGTCAACCAGCCCTATGTCACCGAAATCAACGGCGTGGTCATGGACACCTATATCAACTGGATGAAATCCTGCTACTTCATTACCGTCACCGGCCATCCGGCGATCTCGGTTCCCTGCGGTTTCACCGCGGAAGGTCTCCCGGTCGGGGTGCAGATCGTCGGCCGGCACCAGGACGATTTCGGCGTGCTGCAGCTCGCTTATGCGTTCGAACAGGCGACCCAGCTGTGGAAGCGGCGTCCGGCGATCGCGATTTGACGCACGCGCACCAGCGTCGACTGCGGGGCAGATGTTCGTCAGACTCGGTCCGGACCAGCTCTCGACGCTTGACGCCTTCCCGATCAGACGCCGTACAGCTTGGGACAGGTGCGGCAGGCGTCCGGCGCCGGCGACTCCTCCACCGGAGTCGCGACGCCGGTGGCACCGAGGATCATGGCGGAGGCGCCCGCCACGCGCTGGGCGAAGCGCTTGCGGAATTCGCGATATTCCGCCCCCTGCCAGATTTCCATCAGGGGCCGATCGTTAACGTTGCCGAAGCACACCACCGGAACCTCGATCGGCCGGCCCTCGAACACGCGCGGAATTTCTGCCCGTCCCAAGGGCGATGTATACACGCACGGCGACACTCCACCATCGGCTGAGACGAACAGAATCTTCAACGGATTGAGGTCGCACACGGCCATTTCGGTGAACTGTAACCGGTGCGGGCGGAACGCAATGCCGGTTCGTCGCGCCACGGAGTATGCCTCCTCGATCGCTTCACCGTACGCCTGCGCGGGAGGCGCGCTCGAATAGGCTCTAAGCTCGTCGAGTCCGGCCGTGATCACGTAGTCGAGATTGGTCGCAACCAGTTCGTCGGCACCGAGGTCCGCGGCCAGCGCGACTGCGCGCGGCAACTCGGCGAGGTTGGCTCCGGTCATGAGGTAGAAGACTTCGACCTTCGGCCGCGCGCCGATCCTTTCGCGACGCAACCGCAGGAACCGACGCAGATTCTCGACCAGCTTGGCGAAATCCGAACCGACCCGGATTGCCTCATGGGTGGCAGCGTTTGCGCCGGCGATCGACACGGCGACGAGGTCGAGTCCGAGGGCGAGCAGCCGCGCGCCGTTCGCGCGCGTGAGCCGCGTGCCGTTGGTGGTGAAACCGACGCGGCAGCCCGCGCTCTTCGCGTGCGCGATCATGTCGAAAACGCGCCGGTGAAGCAGCGGCTCGCCCCAGCCCTGCAAGTAGACCCATTTCGTGCGCTCGAACGCCTCGGCGATCCGCCCGAACGTCGCCCACGACATGTCGCGCGCGGGCCAATGATCGGCCAGCACCGTGACCGGGCACATCACGCACTTGAGGTTGCAGCGCGAGGTGATTTCGATCTGGAACGCCTCGAAGCGGCGGGCGGCATCGTGCCCCTTGATCCAGCTCACCAGCTGTTTGACGGTCGACGCCATCGCGGTGCCTGCGTACCGGGCAATAGGTCGCGCGAGGGCGGCTGCTCAGCCGCCCTCGCGCGAGGCTCGATGGCGCCGTAGAAGTGTTACTTGAACACCGGCACCGGGAAGATCATGCCGCCGAAGATGATATAGGCGAGTATCAGGGTGAAGAAGATGTTGAAGATCTGCGCGGTGACGAAAGCCAGCGCCGGCCGCCCGCCGTCCATGCTGACCAGATCGCCAAATCGGGTCTCCAGGCCGATGGACATGAACGCCATGGCGAACCACCAAGTACGGAATTCGCCGAACGCGCCCTTGGTGCCGCTCACCATATCCGCGGGAATGACGAACGAGAACAGGGCCGAGGCGACGATGAAACCGAGGACGAACTTCGGGAAACGCTCCCAGATGATGCCGGCGCTCGGTTTCTCGCCGCCAGGTGCCGCCCCCGCCTTCATGGTCCACCACACCACCAGGATGAAGGCCGCCACGCCGATCAGCGCATTCTGCGCGAACTTGACGATGACGCCGATTTTCATCGCCGAGTCGCTGACCAGCGCGCCCGCCGCCACTACGGTGGCGCTGGTATCGAGCGTGCCGCCTAGCCATGCGCCACCGACGATTTCCGGGATGCCGAAGGTCTTGATCACCCACGGCTGGATGATCATCATCGGCACGGCGCAGATCAGCACCAGCGAGGCTACGTACGACAGCTTCTTCTTGTCGCCCGCGATCGCGCCGCAGGTGGCGATCGCCGCCGACACGCCGCAGATTGCGACCGACGAGGACAGCATCGCCGCGAAATCATCGTCCACTTTGAGCTTGCGGCAGAGCCAGAAGCAGAAATACCAGACGAAGAACACGACGATGACCGCCTGCAGGATGCCCAGGGCGCCGTACTGCAGGATCTCGAGCAGCAGCAATGACGTTCCCAGGATGACCAGCCCGGTCTTGATATAGAACTCGGTCTGCACCGCCGGCTTCAGCCACGCCGGGACCCCGACCGTGTTGCTGATCAGCAGCCCGAGGAACAGCGCGAAGATCACGTATTCGATGCCGTAATCGACGAACAGGGCGTTCCCGGCGAGAAAGCGGGCGAGCCAGGCGAGCGCGAACACGATCGGAAAGCCGATGAGGAAACCTGGTGCGACCTTGCCCCCGATCAACCACATGCCGAGCGTCGCGACGACGAGCCACGCGATGCCGATGGACACCACCTTGGAAATATTGGCCCAGGTGAAGACTTTCGCTTCGGCGTTTGCGGCCGCATGGGCCTTGATCTCGCCGCCCAGTGCTGCGGCGACGGTGCCCTTGCCGCCTGCCTTGGCGACTTCGCCCGCGGACTTCTCGATCGCTTTGCGGTCGCTCGTCAGCAGGGCCGCCTTCAGTTGGTTCGCCTTGGCGGCGATCTCCTTGCCCTGGTCGCCCTTGCTCTCCGCCGCCTTGATCACGCCGTCCAGGTGCGCGCTCCAGGTGGGCGCGCGCGCCGCGAGCTGCGTATCCATGGTCCACCGGAACGTCGAACCGGCGGCCTTCAGGTCCGTGAACTTCCCACTGAACGCCGCAAGCGTGAGAATGATGATGAGAAAACCGAGATAGACCGCGACCCAGTCTTCCGTCCGCCACTTTTGTGCTGCCATGGATATCCCCTCCTCTTGTTGGCCATTTTCCCCGTACTGCGCGTAAGCGCCAGACTGACGGCACCTGCTCCCGGAAGTTCGGCGCGGAACATCCCTCTCGCCGGTGGATCCACCGGCGCCCAACAGACTCCAGACCACCCAACCGGCCCCTTTTTGACCAACGAGGCGCAGGTGGATACACGGGATGTTAGCCGCTCCCACTTGGAAGTCAACCATAAGCCAATCGCATAAGCCAATCGCATAAGCCTATCGCTTAAGTCTATCGCAACCGCTTCAGGCGATGGTCACGCCGCCGTCGGCGATGATAGTCTGCCCGGTGATGAACGTGGCCGCCCTGGAGGCGAGGAACACGGCGATGCCACCGATTTCCTCGGCCTCGCCCAGGCGCCTTAGGGGCGTCATCGCCTCGCGAGTCTTGCGCGCCTTTTCGTTTTCCCACAGCGCCCGCGCAAAATCGGTCTTCACCAGGCCGGGCAAAATGGCGTTTATGCGCACGTTGGACGGCCCCCACTCGCAGGCGTAATTTCGCACCAGCGCCGTGTCGGCGGCCTTGGACACGCCGTACAGGCCGATCACCGTGTTGCCCTTGAGCGCGGCGATGCTGGAGATGATGATCACCGCTCCGTCCTTGCGTTCGGCCATTTGCGGAATCACCATATTGCACAGCCACCAGTTGCTCTTGATGTTGTTGTTCATGATCTTGTCGAACACCTCGTCGCCCGCCTGCGCGGTCGGGCCGTAGACAGGGTTGGCGGCGGCGTTGCACACCAGGACGTCGATTTTCCCCCAGTGCTTCATCGTCGCATCCACCAGTTGCTGCAACTGCTCCTTGTGCGCGATGTTGCAGGGCAGGGATATCGCCTCGTAGCCTTTACCGGTGAATTCCCGGGTCACTTCCTCGCAGGCTTCGGCCTTGCGGCTGGAGACCACCACCTTCGCTCCCGCTTTCGCCATCTCCTCGGCGATGGACTTGCCGATGCCCTTGGTCGAGCCGGTGACCAGCGCGACTTTGCCCGTCAGATCGAACATGCTTCGCTCCTGCTTGAATCGAGCCGCGATTCTCGCACCGTTGAATGATTCCTGCCGGAAATTGCAGTGCATCCTATACGGCGCCGCTCTTCTTCAACTGCGCCGCGATCGCTTCGGCCAGCCTGGCGTATCCCCTGGCATTGGGATGCGCGATATCGGATTTCAGTTCGTGGTCGCGCAGGATCGCCTTCAGCGCCTCGTCCTCGTGGGGCAGGCCGAATTCCTTCGCGATACCGGCGTAGAAATCGGGCGGCGAGGGCAGCAGCCCGGGCTTGGGCACCGCCACCAGCATCACCTCTATGCCTCTCGCCTTGGCGAGCCGGATCATGGCGCGCAGGTTCTCCGCCGCCTGCGCGTCGCCGAGCTTGCGCAGGAAATCGTTGCCGCCGTGGCACAGGATCAGCAGCCTTGGCTGGTAGAAATCGAGTGCCGAGGGCAGACGCGCCAGGCCGGCCGCACTCACTTCGCCCGGCACGCCCGCGCTCCAGACCTTGCGCCCGATGAGCTTCTCCAGTACTGCCGGGTAGCTCGTCTCGGCTTGCGCGCCGGTGCCGAAAGTGAGGCTGTCGCCGAATGCGAGAACGACGGCGTCGGCGGGCAGGAGCGCCAGCTTGGGCGTGCCGCCGCCGCAGCCGGCGAGCGCGACAGCGAGCAACAGCAGCATCTTGATGCGCCACAAACGCGAGCTGGCCACGCCGAACACGTCGAACGCCTGCCAGGAGGTGCGCAGCTTTTCACCCTGTTCCGACAGTGTCAGCACGCCGATGATCATCAGCAAAGCAGTGGACGCGAGAAAAACCGCGGCCACCATGCGAGGAAGGGAAAAACTCGGAGAAAAACGGCCCGGGAGGGCAGGCGCATGACGACGTGCAGTTCAGCCTCAATGCGGCATATTAGCAAATATGCCGGGCCTGATCGACATCTGCCGCGGCGGGCTCGCTACACCTCGCCCTGTCGTGGCGCGGTGGCGCATGCTACTTCTGTAGCGGCATTTATTCGACCGCCGGTGGCCACCGGCGGTCGAAGCGACCAGATTCAGTCTGCGACAGTGGATTCTTCCAGTACCCCGTGCTGCCGCCGATGCTCCAGCATGCCGCTGAACAGCGCATGCAGGACGATTGCCGCTCCGGATACCAGGGCGAACAGCATGATGCCCAAACTGATGTTCTTGAGAAGCTGCGCGGTTTCCACGGCCATGGGAGCGATCCAGCCCAGTTCGGAAAGGTAGACCGGGATGACGAAACCGCGGCTGAACAGGACTAGCGCCATGATGACGCCCATGACCACCTTGACCATGAACGGTTTGACATAGGTCGTGCCGATTGCCCCAAGCTGGATGCCGAACAGCGATCCGGCCAGGATGATCATGGCCAGGCGGATATCGACAAAACCTCCCCAGCCGTACTTGATGGTGCCACCCAGGCCCATGACGAAAGCAATCACCAGTTCGCTGGCCGAAGCCATGAGCGAAGGTACCCCGAGTACATAGTGCATGGCGGGCACGCCGATGAAGCCGCCGACCGCGATGGTCGCGGCCAGCATGCCGGTGGCGAAACCGATGGGAATGGTGACCAGCCAGGAAATGTGGGCCTTGGCGCTCTTGCAATAGAACATGGTGCCGGGAATGCGCAGTTTGTGCACCCACTTGGCCAGCCGCGTCACCCGCTCTTCCTCCTGCGTGGCCCCGGTCCTATACAGCTTCCAGGCATCCAGCAGCACCCAGGTGCCGACGATTCCGAGCACCAATACGAAGGCGGCGCTCACATACAGGTTGGACCCGGCGTCGCCCAGACGTTCCTTGATCATCTGCTGGATGTTCGCGCCATAGAGCATACCCGCCTCTGCCGAAACTCCCAGGATCAGCCCCAGCTTCAAGTCCACCTGGCCATACTTGGCGCGCTTGATGGCGCCCACCAGGGCCTTGGGAAACTTGTGGCAGATGTTGGAAGCCACGGCGACGATACCGGGAACACCCATGCTCATCATGGCCGGAGTGAGCACGAAGGCGCCGCCTGAGCCAATGAAGCCCGAGACCAGGCCGCCGACAAAGCCAACGAAGAGCAGGAAGGCGATATTGGTAAGGGTGAGATCGATGAAGTTTAAACTGGTCGCATCCATCGGATCACCCTAACTCTTGGCCTTGATGCCGAGGGCATCCCAGAATGATGACGTGAACCCGCCATGAAAATAGGAAACTGCGAAAGCGAACGCGACCGGCACGATGAAATTCCAATGTCCTTGCCGGCTTATTTCAATCATCTGGGCCTCGAATGCGTATAGCCCGGTATAGAGCATGACGGTAGGTATCCCGTAGAAAGCAGCCTTGCGCCACACGGAAGAATTGGTATTGATGTTTGCCATGGTGTTTCCTTCTCTCAAAATTACATTCAATACAAAGCTGTTGTTACCCGAATTCCGCATATCGCTGAATCATCTTCCGCTGCCGCCGATCGCGGCGGTCACCAGCGGGCAGGCAAGCTTGCGCCAGGGGTTGCTCGTCTTGTCCTCGGCGACGTTTTCCCAGCCTTCAAGGGAATCGATGACCACAGTCGAGATGCACTCGTGGGTGTTGGCGTAGTCGACGATGTCGCGCCGGCGCAGGATGGACTTCTGCGCCAGGGTGTACGTCACCCCTTCTTTCCGCAGCGCCTTGATGAGATCGGCGACCTCGACCGGCAACTCGTCGCCTCCGGCAAGCACCAGGATGTCCAGGCTGGCATCCATCCGCTGGCACAGGCTGCGCGCCGAGACGAGCAGGCGCGGATCGATGCGCCCCGCACGGATGGCAAGCAGCACCTTGCGCTCGGACCTGGAATGGACCATGGAAGATCAGCGCATACCGCAGACGATTTCGCAGGCCGCTTCAAACTCACCCGCTTTGGCGAAGGTGTCGGCGACACACAAAGTTTCCAGTCTTTCTAACCAGGCAGACCACATGGCGACTCACCTCAATTGAAACAAACCTGGTTGAGTATGAGCAGCATTCGTGCCATCAAGCGTGGTCCGCCCTAAGGGTTTGATTACAGGTGGCTATCCGCAACAAAACGCAACGTCGAACCTTGGGGCGTTGTGTTGCATTTTGTAACTAAGTTTGGATTGAAAGGGCTTTAACGTGAATTTGACGGAGAAGAGAAGGTCGTTGCAATTGAATGGCGCTATGTTGCATAATGCAACCAATCGCGGCCATTTCCCATGAACTCCCTGCGTCAGAAAATCATTTTCGGCTACTCGGTCATCGGCGCCCTGGTGATCGGTCTGTCGCTGTTTTCTTTTCTCGAACTACGGCTGATGCAAAGACAAATCGCCGCCGGCGAGCGGGTCGCCGAGTTCTTCGATATTTCCCTGGAACTCCGACGCTTCGAGAAGAATTACTTCCTCTATCACCAAGCGGCGGATCTGGCCGAAAACCGGGAATACGTCGACCGAGCTCGCGCCCTGTTGCGGGAGCACGAACTTACCTTCGAGTCCCTTGACGAGCCTGCTCGCATCGGCCGGCTGGCGGGCGACCTGGAACGCTATGCCGACCTGATGGAGGAATATGGCCAGGGGCGCAACACCGAGGAGCTGGCAAGCAACATCCGCAAGACTGGCAAGGAAATCGTCACCGTCGCCGACGCTCTGGCCAAGGCGGAGCGCAGCATCCTGCAGGCAACGCTGGACCGGCATCGCCAGATCCTGATCGGTTCAGTTGCCGGAGTGATACTGTTGGTGATTGTCATCGGTCAACTGCTGTCGCGCCGGGTTGTCCACCCACTCAAGCAGATGGAGGCAAGCATGGCGGCGGTGGCTGCCGGCCGGCTCGCCAAGCTGGAGATGGCTGCCGAGGACCGTGAAATCGTTTCACTGACCCAGGCCTTCAACCACGTAATCCAGGAACTGGAACTGCGCCAAGGGCAGCTGGTGCGCTCGGAGAAGCTAGCCGCTCTTGGCACCCTGCTCTCCGGCGTCGCCCACGAACTCAACAACCCCCTGTCCAACATCGCCACTTCCTGCCAGATCCTGGTTGAGGAAATCGACGGCGCCGCCCCGGCCTTCAAACAGGAACTTCTCAACCAGATCGACAGTGAAACCTGGCGCGCGCGCCAGATTGTGCGCTCACTGCTCGACTACGCCCGCGACCGGGAGTTCATCAGGGAATCGCTGCTTGTCGCCCCTCTGGTCGAGGAAACCCTGCGCCTGATGCGGGGTCAGATTCCGGCCCAGGTGTCGGTGTCGACCCAGATTCCAGAGGATCTGGCGATTCAGGGGGACAAGCAACGCCTGCAACAGGCCTTCCTCAACCTGATCCGCAACGCCATCGAGGTGGCGGCGGAGTCGGGCAATGTCCAGATTTCGGCGCGCAGAGTCTGTGGCGACCGCAGTTCCGGACCGCCCGGCCGGATGGTCTTCGGCCAATGCGCCGGTCAGGACGAAATGGCGGAAATCGAGGTCCGCGATAACGGCCACGGTATTTCCGCCGACGTCCTGCCGCGCATTTTCGACCCCTTCTTCACTACCAAGGAAGTTGGAAAAGGTCTGGGACTGGGACTGTTCATCGTATTCGAAATTATCGAGGAGCACCGCGGCTGCATCGACGTGGAAAGCGAACTGGGCAAGGGAACAGCCTTCTTCGTCCGCCTGCCGTTGGGAGAAAAGCATGTCTAACGGAAAACTGTTGATCGTCGACGACGAAAAGGTCGCCGTGAAGAATCTCGAACACGTAATGAAGAAACAAGGTTACGAGGTCACCGCCACCCAGAGCGGCGCCAATGCACTGGCCCACCTCGATAAGCAGCAATTCGACGTCGTCCTCACCGACCTGCGCATGGAAAAAGTGGACGGCTTGCAGATCCTGGAAAAATGCCGGGGAAATTGGCCCGACACCGAGGTCATCCTCGTCACCGCTTATGCCACCCTCGAATCGGCAGTGGACGCCATGAAGAAAGGCGCCTTCAACTATATTGCCAAGCCCTTTCGTCTCGACGAGGTGCGCAAAGTGGTGGCGGAGGCGATGGAAAGAACCCGCCTGCGCCGGGAGAACCGTGCCCTGCGCGAACAGGTCGAGAGTTTCCAGGGCAAGGTTCGCATCATCACCCAGGACGGTGACATGCAGCAACTGCTGGACATGTCTCGTCAAATCGCTCCTACTGACTGCAATGTACTGATCACCGGCGAATCGGGTACCGGCAAGGAGCTCTTTGCCCGGTATCTGCACCACCACAGCCGTCGGGCGGAAAGACCCTTCCTCGCCGTCAATTGCGGCGCCTTCAACGAGGAACTGCTGGCAAACGAAATGTTTGGTCACCTCAAGGGTGCCTTCACCGGCGCCACCACCGACAGGAAGGGTCTGCTGGTAACGGCAGATTCCGGAACCCTGTTTCTCGATGAGATCACCGAAATGTCCCTGGCCATGCAGGTCAAGCTGCTGCGCACGATCCAAGAACGCGAAGTGTTGCCCCTGGGCGCCACGGCACCGGTAAAGGTGGATGTGCGCTTCGTCGCCGCCACCAACCGGGACATGCAGGACATGGTGAAGCAGGGAGAGTTTCGCCAGGACCTCTATTTCCGGCTTAACGTAGTCAATCTCAACATCCCGCCGCTGTCGCGGCGCCGGGAAGACGTGCCGCTGCTGGCCTACCATTTCCTAAAAAAATGCGCTGCCCGCATGGGCAAACCGGTGGCGGAAATTTCCGCAGAGACCCTGAACATCCTCAAGACCTACGATTTCCCGGGCAACGTACGCGAGTTGGAGAACATCATCGAGCGCGGTGTTGCCGTCGCCACCGGCGAGATTATCGAGACCGCATACCTGCCGGACGACCTGCGCGAAATGTCGATCCGCACCTTCCGCAAGAAGGATGGACGCATGCCTTCGCTGGAGGAGCAGGAGCGCGACTACATTCGCTGGGTGCTTCAGGATGCCGGCGGCAACCAGACGCTGGCGGCGCAGATCCTCGGCATCGACCGGGTGTCGCTGTGGCGCAAGTTGAAGCGCTACCAGCTCGACTTGTTGTAAACGCTTCCGTTGTTAACAGCGCGCCCGGCAAGACGAACTTTCAGACTGGACGCAGGGCATCGTTGTCTTTTTCCGCTCCCGCGTCCGCATAGATCGCTTCGAGAGCCAGGTCGGCCGTCGAAAAGATGTTTTTCTCGTCTATGTAGTCGAACAAGCCCGTGGCGCGCATGACGTCGATCACCTGCTTCTTGAGCCCCGAGAAGACGACCGTGACGCCGTTGCCGCGCAAGCGTTCGACCAGGTGACGCACGACCTCCTCACCCGAGGCGTCGAGTTCGTTGATGCCGTTGGCGACGACCAACAGGTAGGAGGCTTTCGGGTTGTTGGACACGGCCTCGAGTATCGCATCCTCGAAATACGAAACGTTGGCAAAGTAAAGGCGGCCGTCGAAGCGCACGGCCGTGACCACTTCGGACGCCGGTAAGTTATACACCTTGGCGTCATGCAGGCTGCCGTCGGCATGGCGGCCCAGGATCGCCACCCGCGGCGTCATGGTGCGCAGCAGGTAAAGCGCAATCGCCAGTCCGCCGCCGACGATGATGCCATTGTCAAGATGCGGTGCAAACGCCAGCGTGGCGACGAAGGTGGCGACGGCGGCAATGCCGTCGTGCCGGTTGGCACGCCAGGCGTGCTCGACGGCCTTGAAATTGATGAGACCGACCACCGCCATGATGATCACCGCGGCCAGTACCGCTTGCGGCAGGTGGTAGAGCAGCGGCGTCAGGAACAGCAGCGTCAGCAGGACGAAGAAACCGGTGAACACGGACGACATGCCGGTCACGGCGCCGGCATTGATATTGACCGCCGAGCGCGAGAACGAACCGGAAACGGGAAACGCCTGGCTGAAGCTGCCGATGATATTGGCGAGCCCCTGGCCGATCAACTCCTGGTTCGGTTCGATCTTCTGCTTGGTCTTGGCGGCGATGGCCTTGGCGATCGAAATCGCCTCCATGAAACCGACCAGCGAGATGACGATGGCGGCCGAGAGCAGGCTGCCGAACATGCTCCAGGAAACCTGCGGCGCGCTGATCGAAGGCAGGCCCTCGGGCACCTTGCCGACCACCTCGCCGCCGCCGGTCAGTATAAGCGTGCCGCTGCCGGCCTTCGGGATGCGCCAGAGATGGCCGTCGGAGCGTCTTCCGGCCGGCACCTTGCCGTATGCGAAGAAGATATCGGCAGTGCCGTCCGCGCCATGTACGCGTAGGAACACCATGCTGCGAATGGCCCGGTTGCGGCGGCGGTTTTCGTCTTCACGATCCTTGAGTTGCAGCTTGAGCAACTCGATCTCGTAGCTGGTCGTCAGCGCCTCGTGGGAAAGTTCAACGCGGCCTTTTTGCATGGTCTTCAGTTCCGCCGCCTTGGCGCCGATCTGGTCGGTGATTTCCTTGATTCGCCCTTCGGTGCGTGCGAACTCTGTCAACAACGCCTGTGCCTCAGGCTCTGCGATATGCTCGACGCGGGCGGTGGCGTTGCGCTCGAAGCCTGTCGTCCACGACACCGCCGTGGTCAGTGCCACGGCGATCAGTACTCCCGGTAGTCTTGGCGCCCAGCGGCGAATAGCCCAGATGATGGCGATGGCCGCTATTCCCATCGCCAAGGTCGGCATATGCGTATCGCCAAGCTGCTGCAGCACGCCCCAGATGTCCAGGACGAAATGCTCGGAGCGACCCATCGGCACGCCGATCAACTTATTCACCTGCGACAGGCCGATGATTATGGCCGCGGCATTGGTAAAACCGACGATCACCGGATGCGAGAGAAAGTTGACGACGACGCCGAGCTTGAAGGCGCCGAGCGCCAACTGCACCAGACCCACCATCAGCGACAGCATGATCGCCAGGGCGATGAACTGCGCGGAGCCCACCGCCGCCAGCGGCGCCAGACTCGATGCCGTCAGCAGCGAGACCACCGCCACCGGCCCGGTGCCGAGCTGGTTCGACGATCCCCACAGTGAGGCCACCACCACCGGCAGGAAGGCAGCGTAGAGGCCATAGTAGGCAGGCATGCCGGCGAGCTGAGCGTAGGCCATCGATTGCGGCACCAGCACCAGCGCCACCGTCAGGCCGGCTATGAAGTCGGCGCGGAACAGCGTGCCTGAATACGGAAACCAACGCAGAAACGGCAGCAGAGTCCTGGGCGACAGATTCATATTCCGTAAGTGTTGCAGAAATGGTCTCTAATGTTGCAAAAAGCAGCAAGACATTCTAGCGCCAGGCAAAGCGCTGTCGGAAAGATATGCGTTATGTCCCTATCACTCACGCCTATACCAGCGCGGGAAAAGATTCCGTCGGCGGCAAGCAGGCGCCGCTTGCATGGGCATACCTGTCATGGACAGGGCGTGCGCCAAGGACAGGTATGCATCCAATTCCAGAACTGCCACACTTGACGCAATCTTGACGCACGCTTGACCGGCGCTTTACGCGCTTGTCGCTATCCTTCGCGGACATATTTCGTTGGAGTCCGTGATGAGCAGCTATAAACGAATTCTCGCGCTGGTCGCTCTCAATAGCGACAGCGCAGCCGTGGCAAAACGCGCCGTGCAATTGTCTCGCGCATACGGCGCCACGCTGGCGCTGGCAGCGGTGGTCGACTACACCCCGGGCTTCGAATCCGATCACGTTCCGTTCCTCACTCCCGGCGAAATGCGACTAGCCATAGTGCGTGACATGAGGGAGAAGCTGGATCAGATGATGACGGAAGTTGGTGCGGGTGGTTGCGAAATCATCGTCGGCTGCGGCGGCGAAGAGGAGGTTGTCTCCGAACTCACCGGTTCGTGGCGCCCGGACTTGGTGCTGGTGGGCTCCCACGCGCGCCACGGTCTGGAGCAGAATGGCGCGCGCGCGGCTTACGACGTGCTGACCATACAAAGCGCGCGGCCGAGCTTTGCCGGGCGCATGATCAACGCGCTGGCCGCGGCGCTATGACCGAAGTTTCGCTGACCGCAGGCGTGCCCGCGCAATCCGTACCCGCGCAGTCCGCCCCGGCCACGGACAGAATCCTCGCCCTGCTGCCGTTCCTGCGCTGGTGGCCGATGGTCAATGCCGGCACCTTGAAGGTCGATCTCCTGGCCGGGTTGATCGGCGCCATCATCGTCCTGCCACAGGGCGTCGCCTTTGCCACGCTGGCGGGCATGCCGCCGGAATATGGCCTGTATGCGGCAATGGTGCCTGCGGTGGTAGCCGCGCTATGGGGCTCTTCGTGGCACCTGGTATCCGGCCCAACCAATGCCATCTCGCTCGTGGTGTTCGCGACCATGAGTACCATCGCCGAGCCCGGCAGCGCCGGCTATGTGAGCCTGGTGCTGACCTTGACCTTCATGGTCGGCCTGATGCAGTTGGCGATGGGTGTGGCGCGCCTCGGCACCCTGGTGAATTTCATCTCCCACACCGTGGTCATCGGCTTCACTGCGGGAGCGGCTCTGCTGATCATCGCCAGCCAGGTCAAGAACTTCTTCGGCATCCACATTCCCCATGGAACCATGTTCTTCCGCATCTTCAGTACCCTGTTCACGCATGTCGGCGACATCAACCCATACGTCCTCCTGGTTGGCCTCATTACGCTGCTGTCGGGCGTCGTTTTGCGCAATTGGATGCCTAAGATTCCCTACATGATCGTAGCCATACTGGTAGGCAGCCTGGTTGCACTGGCGCTAAACCAATCGTTCGGTGCCGACATAACCGGCATCAAGACCATCGGCGCTCTCCCCGGCGCGCTGCCGCCGCTTTCGATGCCCCACTTCTCCTTCGATACCATGCGCGAACTGATCAGTGTCGCGGTTGCGGTGACCGGCCTGGCGCTGACCGAGGCGGCGTCGATTGCCCGCGCGATCGCGCTGAAATCCGGGCAGCGCATTGACGGTAACCAGGAGTTCATCGGCCAGGGCTTGTCCAATATTCTTGGCGCGTTCTTTTCCGGCTACCCCTCGTCCGGCTCGTTCAATCGCTCCGGCGTGAACTTCGAAGCGGGTGCGGCCACGCCGCTGGCCGCCGTCTTCTCTGCCGGTTTCCTGATACTGGTCTTGTTCGCGGTGGCGCCTCTCGCCGCCTACATTCCGATCGCTTCCATGGCGGCAATCCTGTTCCTGGTGGCCTGGGGTCTATTCGACTTCCATCACATCGGTTCCATCATTCGCACCAGCAGGGCCGAGACGGCTGTACTCTCGTCCACCCTAATCGCCACCCTGGTCATGCACCTGGAATTTGCCATTCTGGCTGGAATGCTGCTGTCGCTGTTGCTCTACTTGAGCCGCACGTCGCAGCCGGCAGTGCGGGCTCTCGTTCCGAACAAGCACGAACCGCAACGCAAGTTTCATCTGGTGCACGCGGGTGCAGCCGAGTGCCCGCAATTGAAGATTGTGCGCATCGAAGGTTCGATCTACTTCGGCGCAGTGAACCACGTCGGGGAGATGCTACACGACATTTCGCAGAGCCATCCGCGACAGCGGCACCTGCTGATCATGGCGAAGAGCATCAACTTTGTCGATATTGCCGGCGCTGAATTGCTGGCCGAAGAGGCGCGCCGGCGTCGCCAGCAGGGAGGGCGTCTATGGTTCTACAGCGTGCGGCAGTCGGCAGAGGAAATGCTGCGCAAGCCGGAGTATGCCGAAGAATTCGGCGCTGACGCCTTTTTCGCATACAAGCGCGAAGCCATAGAGCATATCGTGGGGCAGTTCGACACCTCGATCTGCGCAAACTGCAAGGCGCGCATCTTCGAAGAATGCAGCAAGTTGCCCGGTGCCAGATCTGCCAAAGGCCAGGCTTGCGGCGGCGAAATTGCTGTCGCTTAACGCGGCGGTCCAGGCAACTTATTCCCCAAAGAAGTCTCGCCCACAGTGAGGTGGCGCCGCACCGGTTCCGGCATCGGCAGCCGGTGCATTGCCGTTCCACGCCGGCGAGAAATTTTGCATCCAGCCGCTTGTTTAACCGCATAATAAACCGATGGATGCACCGCTCAGAATCCTGGTCGTTGAGGACAATCCGGATCTCGCCGCCAATCTCGTCGATTATTTCGAAGCCAAGGGGCACCTGGCCGATGCGGCCGGCGACGGTATTTCCGGATTGAACCTGGCGGTCCGCAATGATTACGACGTGATCGTCCTCGACCTCATGCTGCCGGGACTCGACGGCACGTCGCTGTGTCGACGCCTGCGCGAGGAAGCCGGCAAGCTCACACCGATCCTGATGCTGACCGCGCGCGACACCATCGAGGACAAGATCGCCGGACTTGAAGCGGGCGCCGACGACTACGTCGTCAAGCCCTTCGTGCTGCGCGAGCTGGCGGCGCGCATCAAAGCCTTGTCCCGCCGCGCACAGGCGAGCTCGCCGCGGCAGAAATTGAGAATCGGCGACCTCGCATTCGATACCGCGACCTTCGAGATTGTCCGCGCCGGCAAGCCTATCACTCTGCCCCCGATTCCACTGCGCATACTCGAAACTCTGATGCGTGCGAGCCCACGCGTGCTGGCGCGCGAGGAACTGGAACGCGCGGTCTGGGGCGATGCACCGCCCGACAGCGATGCCCTGCGCGCCCACATGCACTTGCTGCGCGGCGCCATCGACAAACCTTTCGACCAGCCGCTGCTGCGCACCCTGCGCGGCATAGGCTGGCAGATTGCGGCGGCAGATGCGCCAACGCCATAGTCTGCGCTTTCGCGTCGCCGCCGCCTTCGCCAGTCTGGGCGCCTTTCTCAGCCTGCTGTTCGCGCTGGGCATCCTGGTCGCGGCGCACGATGTGTCGAACCGGTTGCTGGACCAGACGCTGAACGAGGAACTCGACGACTACATGGGGCGCCGTGCGCGCAATCCGTTCTCGCTGCCACCCCACACCGCCAGCCTGCGCGGCTACGTTGCTGCCGTCGGCACACCGGCCGAAGGCATTCCGGCCGCGGTGCAGTCATTGCCGCAGGGCAGGCACGAGATCGTCGTCGATGGCGTCCCCTTCCGCGTCGCCGTGGCGGAGCGCGACGGCGAACGCTACACCATCATGTTCAGCGAGGAACGGCAGCGCCGGCGCGAGCAGCGCTTCCTCGCCTATCTCATTGCCGGCGCGCTGCTGATGACACTGCTGGCGGCGGCTGGCGGACTCTGGCTGGCCGCCCGCGTCATCACCCCCGTCAGCGAACTGGCGCGCGCGGTTTCCCAGGCGTCGACCGAAAATCCGCCGCGGCTCACCGCCGACGACCAGTTGCACGACGAGATCGGCGAGCTGACGCGTTCCTTCGACCGCTATTTCGGCCGGCTGGCCGCCTTCGTCGAGCGCGAGCGCGCCTTTGCC
>Ga0080064_1001396_pt1 | contig 48935 bp, 41 predicted proteins | sample Subgrocontami54m_FD_69260 | JGI IMG/M metagenome (GOLD analysis project Ga0080064, IMG submission 69260) | Subsurface groundwater microbial communities from S. Glens Falls, New York, USA - GMW46 contaminated, 5.4 m (SPADES assembly) (version 2) ...
GGAGCGCGCTGCGCTCTCTGAGTTGAGGCAGCGGCTGCGGCCGCTGTTTAGCGCTTCGGTGATTGGCGATGCAAACGCCTACGTGCGGGCGGTCGAGCAGGAGTACCGGCAACTGTGGCAGAGGTGGTGCGCCGCCAGGCAGGACGCGGTAAAATAGCATTAAATTCAACATGAGAGCGCCGCAAGGCGAAGATCCCCGATGACCGATGTCTTTCATATCGACAGCCACAAACTGATCTATCATCCCGGTCGCGTCAGTCAATTCCTCGCCGCCGGAGATGATTGGGAAAAAGCGAAGAGCGTCTATCCAATTTATATGGAGGTTTCCCCGGTTGGCGCCTGCAACCATCGTTGCACTTTTTGCGCGGTAGATTATATTGGCTACAAAAGCCAGATGCTCGATGTCGATATGCTCAAAAACCGCCTGGCGGAAATGGGACGGCTGGGCGTAAAGAGCATCATGTACGCTGGCGAAGGGGAGCCGCTGCTTCACAAAAAGATCAACGAGATTGTCAAGGCGACGAAGGAAGCGGGAATCGACGTAGCGTTCACGACCAATGCCACCGTTCTGAACGAAGCGTTTGTCGAGCAATCCTTACCGCTAACATCCTGGATCAAGGTTTCGATCAATGCCGGTACAGCGGCGACCTACGCGAAAATTCACCGGACCCGCGAGCGTGATTTTGGCCGCGTGATCGACAATCTGAAACGGGCGGTGGAGTCGAAAAAGAAACGGAATCTCGGTTGCGCGATAGGCGCGCAATCGTTGTTGCTGCCTGAGAACGCCGCGGAAATGGAGACGCTGGCTTTGCTTTGCCGGGATGAAATCGGTCTGGACTATCTGGTGGTCAAGCCGTACTCCCAGCACCTGCGCAGCGAAACCCACCTCTACGAACACATTGATTACAGCGCATATTTGTCGATGGCGGGGTCGCTGGAGAAAATTAACACGGAAAAATTCAATGTCGTGTTCCGTGAAAACACCATGAAGAAACACATGGAGGATGAAAGCGTCCGTTACAAGAAATGCAATGCCACCCCCTTCTTCTGGGCCTATGTCATGGCGGATGGCGCGGTTTATGGGTGCAGCGCCTATCTGCTCGACAAGCGCTTCGAATACGGCAATCTGAACGAGAAGTCCTTCCAGGAAATCTGGGAGGGCGAGCGGCGTGAGGCGAATTTCCGCTTCGTCAGGGATGGCCTTGATATCAGTGAATGCCGCAAGAACTGCCGGATGGACGAAGTCAACCGTTATCTCTCCCCGTTGCGAGAAAACCTCGTACACCATGTGAACTTCATCTGATCGTTCCACCTGTAATCATGAAAACCCTGATCACAGGCGGCGCGGGCTTCATAGGCAGCCATCTCGCCGAATTGCTGATTGCTCGCGGCCATCAGGTCATAGTGGCGGACAATCTGACGTCGGGCCGTCTCGAAAACCTGAAAACGATTGCGGACCACGCGAACTTCAAGCTCGTCAATGTTGACATCCGCGACCCTGCTGCGATGCAGCCAAGGTTCGAGGGAGTGGATTGGGTGTTTCATTTGGCGGGTCTGGCGGATATTGTTCCCTCAATCGAACTGCCGGCCCAGTACTACAGCACTAATGTGACCGGTACTTTCAACGTGCTTGAATGTGCCCGCCGTGGCGGCGCCAAGCGATTTCTCTATGCGGCGTCGTCCTCGAGTTATGGCATTCCGGATATCTACCCGACCCCGGAATCTTCGCCGATCAAGCCGCAGTATCCCTATGCCCTGACCAAGTACATGGGCGAGGAATTGGTGCTTCACTGGGCCGCGGTCTACAAATTGTCGGCAGTCTCATTGCGCCTGTTCAACGTTTTCGGGCCGCGGTCGCGCACTACCGGGGCCTACGGCGCCGTGTTCGGTGTTTTCTTGGCGCAAAAACTTAGCGGCAGACCCTTTACGGTGGTGGGGGACGGCAGGCAGACGCGCGATTTCACCTATGTCACCGATGTTGCCGAGGCATTTCTGGCTGCTGCAGAATCGCGCGTTTCTGGAGAAGCGATGAACGTCGGAAGCGGCAATCACAATAGTGTCAATCGATTGGTCGAATTACTTGGCGGTGAAATCGAATATATTCCCAAGCGACCTGGGGAGCCCGACTGTACCTTTGCAGACGTCGGGAAGATAAGCGCAAAGCTTGGCTGGAGCGCAAGAATTTCCTTCGAGGAGGGTGTGAGTCGAATGCTTGAGCGAATAAATGATTGGAAGGACGCGCCGGTCTGGGACCCTGCCAGCATTGATCAGGCCACCGCAAGCTGGTTTCGTTATCTGGGAGAGGACCAAGAGTGATGCAAAAGATGCAGGAATTGATGCTTGCTGCAAGAGCGCGCCGGTTTGCGACGCTGCTTGAACTCTGCGAAATTACGGGGAAAGATGGCGCTGCATTCGATCTTGAATCAGGCGTGATTGCGGCGGTGCAATTGCTCGATCAGATACGCCTCAGCCGAGGCAGCGTATATGTCATCGGCAATGGCGGCAGTGCCGCCATTGCCAGCCACGTAGTAAATGATCTAGTCAATGTGGCTAAGGTGCGGGCCGCTACGCTACATGATTCCTCGCTACTGACGTGTATGGCGAACGACTATGGCTATGAGAATGCCTTTGCCAGAGTGCTGGCGCAGATGATCAAATCCGGTGATGGTTTAATCGCCATCAGTAGTTCCGGAAAATCCATGAATATTCGCAACGCGGCGGCGAAAGCGATGGACGGCGGCGGGAAGGTGATTACGTTGAGCGGGTTTGCTCCGGACAATCCCCTTCGCCTCATGGGAGATATCAACTTCTGGCTCGATTCAAAGGATTATGGGCTGGTGGAAGTCGGACATCAGTTTGTACTGCACAATATTTCCGACCGGTTCGGAGCCACCTCTGGAAGCTAGGTACCATGAGCACGCAAAAAATTATTGATCTGCGCGAGATGGCGGAACGCTCGCGGCAGTTTCGCGCAGAGGGGAAACGCGTGGTATTGTGCCATGGCACTTTCGATCTCATGCATACCGGCCATATTCGGCACTTGCAGCGGGCAAAGCAGGAAGGCGATGTGTTGCTGGTAACAGTGACCGGCGACGCTTACGTCAATAAAGGGCCGGGACGGCCTGTATTTAACGAACAATTGCGCGCTGAAAATCTGGCGGCGTTGGCCTGTGTCGACCTGGTTGGCATCATGTATGCCACTTCCGCTATCGAGGCGCTGCACGATATCCGTCCAAACATTTATGGCAAGGGCAGCGATTACCGATCCCACGGCGAAGATGTGACCGGAAACATTACTCGGGAGCAAGAGGCCGTCGAAGCGCATGGCGGCCACATTCTCTATACCGACGAAATTACCTTCAGCTCAAGCAGTCTGCTGAACGAACATTTCGGCGTATTTAGTCCAGAAACACGCGACTTTTTGAAAGATTTTCGCGAGCGATGGCCAGAAAAAGAAGTTCGTCGCATGATCGCGTCGCTGTCGAATATGAAAGTTCTAGTGGTCGGCGATGCCATTATCGACCAATATCACTACACGACGCCCCTGGGTCAAACCGGCAAGGGAAGTTTTCTCTCAGTTTGTTACGAATCCGAAGAGCAGTTCGCCGGCGGCGCAATCGCGGTAGCGAATCATATTGCCGGATTTGTGAAAAACGTGACCTTGGTCACCGGATTGGGCTCGGCCGATAGTCATGAACATTTCATCCGGGAAAAGTTGCGGGAAAACGTCGAGCCCGTTTTTTTTACCTTTGCCGATGCGCCGACCGTCACCAAGCGCCGCTTCGTCGACAAGGATTTGTCCAAACTATTCGAGGTGTATTTTTTCAGGGAAAATCCAGTCCTCGGGGATACAGAAGACCAAGTCTGTCAGTGGCTCGACGCCAATGCAGGTGGATATGATGCCGTAATAGTGCCGGATTTCGGTAATGGCTTCATTACTCCATGCATGATCACGCTATTTGAAGCCAAAGCGAAATTTCTCGCGGTAAACACCCAGATCAATAGCGGAAATCGCGGCTACCATGTCATACATCGTTACTCGCGTGTGGACTTTGTTTCTCTCAATGAGCCGGAATTGAGGATGGCTGCGCATAATCGCCACGACCCGCTCGAGGCCGTGTCCGAGCAGGTCGGTGAGCGGGTGCTTGTCAAGCAACTGGCCGTTACGCGAGGAACAAAGGGTGTAATGATGTATGACCGGCAACGCAAAGTCTTTCACAAAATTCCGGCGCTCTCCACCCAAGTCGTCGACCGCATCGGGGCGGGCGATGCATTCCTGTCTTTGGCCGGCCTGTGTGTGGCAAAGGGCTTTGATCCCGAGGTTGCGGCTTTTGTTGGCAGTGTTGCTGCGGCCATAGATGTCCAGATTGTCTGCAACCGGGAACCTGTCAACCCAGTTGATCTCAACAAGTATGTTGGCACCCTGCTGAAATGACATCGCCATGAATTACCAGATAAAGCAGGCGACAGCTGCGGATTCGCCGGCCCTGTTCCGCGCCATGCTGCGGATCAGGCGTATCGAAGAGGCTCTGGCCGATCGCTACACCGAACAGGAAATGCGCTGCCCAATGCATTTGTGCATCGGCCAGGAGGCAATAGCCGTCGGTGTATGCGCCGCGCTTTCTTCCGATGACGTGGTTTTCAGCAATCACCGGGCGCACGGCCATTACTTGGCCAAAGGCGGCAACCTTAACGCCATGGTGGCGGAGTTGTATGGAAAGTCAACTGGTTGCTGTGGGGGGCGCGGCGGCTCCATGCATCTGATTGACCTGGATGCCGGGTTTATGGGCGCCACCCCGATCGTTGGAGGAACGGTCCCGTTGGCCGTCGGTTCGGCTTGGGCAGCGGCCTTGCAGGGCAAGAATAGGGTCAGCGCGGTATTTTTTGGCGATGGTTGTTTCGAGGAAGGGGTGATTCACGAATCGATGAATTTTGCCGTGCTACATAAACTTCCAGTGATATTCATATGCGAAAACAACGGATATTCAGTCTATACCCGTTTCGCCGAGAGGCAACCAGCGCGCCCCATTTATCGCTTGGCCGAGGCACACGGCCTGTCGGCTTACACCGGTGATGGCAACGATGTCGAAGCGGTTCTGGCGCTTGCAAGAGGTGCCGTCGATAGCGCGCGACAAGGGAGGGGGCCGCAGTTCATCGAGTTGCGAACCTACCGCTGGCGGGAACATTGTGGCCCGAGTTTCGATGACGACCTCAATTATCGATCGGCGGCGGAAGTCGAAGAGGGCTTGAAGGATTGCCCGGTGGCCAGGTACTCGTCACACCTGACGCTAGCCAATCCTTCTCATGCTGCTGAATGCGAACTTCTGGAAGGGGAGATCGGCGAGGAAATTGCGGCCGCCTTCGATTTTGCCCAGTCTAGCGCCAAGCCATCCGGCAAGGATGCCGGCGAACGGATATATGCCTGACTTGACGAAACGGAACCTTTCCTTTGCGCAGGCGGTGCACGAAGGTCTCGATCAGGTTATGGAACTCGATTCGCGGGTGATCATCATCGGCGAGGGCGTGCCGGATCCCAAGGCGATCTTTAATACCACTGCTGGCCTCCGCGAGAAGTACGGATCGCGGCGTGTCTTCGACATGCCTCTTTCCGAAAACGGCGTGACCGGTATTTGCATCGGCGCGGCGTTGTCCGGCATGCGTCCTGTGATGGTTCACCAGCGGATCGACTTTGCCTTGCTCGCGATGGATCAACTGGTAAATAACGCGGCCAAATGGCACTACATGTTCGACGGCAAGGCTGACGTACCCATGGTGGTACGCTTGATCGTCGGCCGCGGCTGGGGGCAAGGGCCGCAGCATTCACAAAGCCTGCAGGCTATGTTTGCCCAAGTGCCAGGTCTCAAGGTGGTCATGCCGGCCACTGCTCATGATGCAAAAGGGATGTTGATCGCGGCGATCGAGGATGACAACCCGGTAATCTTTATCGAGCATCGCTGGCTGCATGGCGTGATCGACGCTGTTCCATTGGAGGTGTACCGGGTCCCACTCGATCGTGCCAGGGTACTGCACCAGGGCGACGACGTGACGGTGGCGGCGTTTTCCTACATGACTATGGATGCCTTGCTTGCTGCACGTGCTTTGAAATCGCAGTCGATCGGGGTAGAAGTGATCGATATGCGGAGCGTCCGTCCCTTGGACCACGATGCCGTCGTCGAGTCGGTGCGCAGAACCGGGCGCTTGCTTGTTGCGGACACCGCGTTTAAGACTGGCGGTATTGCCGCTGAGCTTGTCAGCCAGGTCGTAGAGCGCGAGTTCAAATCATTTAAGGCAGCTCCTGTTAGAGTCGCTTTACCAGACCACCCAGTGCCCACTTCTCATTTCATGTTAGATCGGTACTATCCGGAGCCAATGACGATTGCTGAAGCGATCCTTGATCTTGTCGGAGTACGGCGCGATGCCATTGACTATCCGCGGTTGCAGCAAGAACTTCGCCGAAGTAACCCGATCGACGTGCCGAGCAAGAATTTCCGCGGGCCATTTTGAGCGTGTAAATGCCAATAGGGCTATTTGAGTTATGGCTAGATTGCGTTCCCTGATCCGATTGCAGGAGCAATTTTCGAGATCACCAAGAGCCACACCTCGTCGCCCCTATTTTCTGAGTCTGCAATGGGATAAGTCGCCGCAGCTAGGCGGCCAGCAATTGGCGTGCAGGATTTGACGGGCGGTCGCCAGTCATTTGCAATGCAGACCTTTTTCGTTGACAACGTGCATTTGTACCGGGAGGGCGTAGGTGCCCGACAGGTTCGGACTTGCAACATTCTAATTTTCTGTGGATAATGGGTTCCTAAGAGGATGCGGGTAAGCGGTTCTAGCTTGCAACTTTCTGATATTTGTGGATAATAAACGTCCCGTAATTGGGATTATTTTCGAATTCGATTTCCGCCCAGATTGATACAGGAGAGAAAAATGAAGAAAGCGCTGGCTGTTTTGATTGCGTCGGTTCTTGTTGCAGGTAGTGCATTGGCGCAGACACCCGCTGGTGCTGGTGGTGGCGGTGGTGCTGGTGCTGCACCGGTTGCCGGTACTGTTCCGGCTACGACTGCAGCGGTCGGCGGGATTACGGCCGGTATGGTTGCCGCCACCGTGGCTATAGTTGCAGTAGCCGTTGCCGCGTCCCAAAACGACAGCAGCAGCCCGGCCGCAGCCACAACCACGACCACGACGACGACGACAAAGTAAATCGACCGCCCTTCAGAAAATCCTTGGCCTGTGGCCAAGGATTTTTTGTTTCCGTAGCGTCCTGCACGTTGCATTGCGGGCTTTGTCGTGATTTCGTAGAAGATTGGGCGGTACGCCGACACTGCCACGGGTAGCGGAATTTATCGGCCGCCCAATTGTTCCCACAGCAAAATCCCTTATTCCTCCTTTCGTAAAGGGGGAGACGTATGGCGACTTGGGCATTTCCTACTTTTTCAAAGCGGGGAAACCCATAGAGGCGAGCGCATGGCTTAAGATGGTGCCATTGAGTTCTGTCCCTAAACACGTGCATATTCGAGTCCGTGCCGCGGTACTTTCCTTGGTCGTCGCGCTATCCGCCTGTTCCGCGGGCAGCAATGCGATCCTGCAGACCTTGCCCCACGCCTATGGGCGAAACCCGGGCGTTGATAACGCCAGGCTGAATCCAAATTTCCGTTATCTCCGGGTCACCATCGACGGCCGCGTTGTACTGCTTGCGCTGGGCAACCTGGACAGCCATCCTCAGGGCCCGATCGAGGTGTGGTACAGCGCCGAGCGGGAAGTGCTGCGGCTGCAACATGGGCGCCTCGTCGGGGCCGTTGGCCTCACGACGGAATGGCGCGATGTGTTGCTGCATGAACTGCCATCCTGGTCTGCAGCGGCTCGTGCCAATCAGGCAATTTTATGGACGCGGACTCGAGACGTCATGCCCGGGTACCGGTTCGGGGTGAAGGATGTCCTGTCGCTTCGGGTTGTTGCGGAGCCGATGCAGAGCGCGGTGAAGGGGCTGGATCTGCGGCGCCTGACCTGGTTCGAGGAGCGCGCCGAGTCTGGGTCTGTAGGGGGGTTCTCGACGTTTTTCGGCAATAGCGCAAGCGCTGACGTTCCGCTGCCGCCCGCACTCTATGCGGTGGATCTTCACGGGGGGCGGGAAACCGTCGTCTATGGCGAACAGTGCCTTGCGCGGGATCTGTGTTTTACCTGGCAGAGGTGGCCGGTACAGGCGGATGGGCAGAAGTGATGAAGGCGGAGTCTGCAGTTTCCCCCTCACCCCGGCCCTCTCCCCGTCCCACGGGGACTCGCTTCGGTCGCAAGCGGGGCGAGGGAGAAAACCCGCTGCCTCTGCCGCCGCACCTGCGCCTGCCGCGAGGAAGAGGGTCGCTTCTGCGTAAGTTCGCAATTGGGCTTGTTGCGCTACTCGTGCTGGCGCCTTCGCTCGTTTACGGGCAGGTTGCCCCGAAACGGCTTAGCGATTGGCTGCTGGAACAGCCCGCCAGCCCGGACGCCTATCAGCTGGGTTTGAGTTGGCGGGTACCGGGGGAGGTGGTTAGCCAGAGCCAGCTGCGCCTCCACCTTTTACACAGTCTCTCCGGCCTCGATCGCGAGGTGAAGGCAGACAGTGAGGCATTGGGCCGGCTGCGCGACTGGATGCGCACGCTTCCAGTCACTGGTCGCGTTCCGGTCGCGGTGCCAGATGCGCGCTGGCTGCAGGCCAACCCCGTTCGTGATCCGATGCTTCAGCCTGGCCACAGTGCGCTATTGCCCAATCGTCCGCGCACGATTACGGTGGTTACTGCGCGCGGCAATCGTTGCTTGGTGGCTCATGCCACTGGTGTCGAGGCGATGGCCTACGTGCAGGCTTGCAGCCCCAGCAGTGCGAAGCGAGCGGACTGGACGTGGGTGGCGCAGCCAGACGGGAGGGTGCAGCGTTTCGGTGTGGCCGCGTGGAACCGCGAGACGCAGGACGAACCCGCGCCGGGTGCCTGGATCTGGGCGCCGCCTCGAGACGGTGGATTTCCGCAGCGCCTGTCGCATCAACTCATTGCGTTCCTGGCGACGCAAGGGCCCGCGCCCGATCTTGGCGCGGGTCTTCGGCTCAGCCCTTCCGAGATGGCGCCCAAAGCCCGCGTGGACGCCTCTGGGCCCATTCGAGGAGGTGCATCCGAATCGTGGACACCGTCCGGCCTTCCTGCGCTCGGCGGAATGGTGGCTGGCCTGCGTGACCAAAACAGCCTGGTCGAGCCCGGCGCGCCGGACCCGGACACGACGACTGTCCTGGCCCCGCCTTCGCCAGGCGTTTCTTCGCGTTCACGCAGCCTCGAAACCACGGCAAGCGACTGGGGTGGGGTCGGTCTGTTGCAGACGCCGAGTGCGCGCATGGAGAAGGCCGGTCATCTCACCGTCAACTTCAGCCGCGTCTATCCCTATTTTCAGGGCAACATCATGGTGCAACCCCTGGATTGGCTGGAGGCAGGATTTCGCTACACCAGCGTGAGTAACCGGCTCTACAGCGGAGACCCGAACTTCAGCGGCGATCAAGCCTACAAGGACAAGAGTTTCGACGCCAAATTCCGGCTATGGACCGAATCGGCCTATGTGCCGCAAGTCGCGCTCGGCCTGCGCGATTTCGGCGGCACGGGCATCTTCTCCGGCGAGTACGTGGTGGCGAGCAAGCGTACCGGCGCATTCGATTGGAGTCTCGGCCTGGGTTGGGGCAATGTGGGCGCGCGGGGCAAGCTGCGCAACCCGCTGGCGCTCATCAGTTCATCGTTCGACACGCGGCGCCCGACGGATACCGCCGGCAATTTCGCCTTTGGGAGCTATTTCCGTGGTCCCACCGCCGTGTTCGGGGGCGTTCAATACCAGACGCCGTGGGAGCCGGTGATTCTGAAGCTGGAGTACGACGGCAACGATTATCAGCACGAGGGCTTGGGCAACAACCTGGGCCAAAGCTCTCCCTGGAATTTTGGCCTGGTCTACCGGGCCGGACGCGCGGTGGATTTCACCCTCGGCGTCGAGCGCGGCAATACGGCCATGTTGGGTGTCACCTTGCACACCCAGTTGGATGGCCTTTCCATGCCCAAGTTGAACGATCCGCCGCGCGTAGCCGTGGCCGCCGGGCGTCCGCGGCAGGCACCCGACTGGTCGGCGACCAGCCGCGATATCGCAGCGCAGACCGATTGGTACGTGCGCCGAATCGAGCAGCGCGGGCGCGAGCTGCGGGTAACGCTCGACGATGCGCAGGCCGTCTATTGGCGCGAGCGCGCCGATCGGGCGGCCGCGGTGCTTCACCGCGATGCCCCGGCTGACGTGGATCGTTTTGCGCTCGCCTACCGGCAGCGTGGGGTGGATGTGGCAGAGCACTTGATCGACCGCGACGCCTGGGTCGCACAGCAGACTCAGTTCTTGGCACCGCAGAACCAGCGTGCGGCGGTGATCGCACGCGCGGTCGAGAAAGCTGGGCCGCAAACCGCGCTGTATCAGGACGCGCGGCCGATGCTCGAGACCGGGTTGTCGTCCCACTACCAGCAGACCTTGGGTGGCCCCGACGGATTTCTGCTGTTCCAGGCGGGAGTAGCAGAGCATGTCAAGCTGCGGCTTCGCGACGACACCTGGCTGCAGGGGAGCCTGCAACTCGGCTTGATCGACAACTACAATAAGTTCAACAATCGCGGTTCAAGCGACTTGCCGCGGGTACGTACCTATCTGCGGGAATACGTGACCGCCTCAAAGCTCACCCTGCCTTATTTGCAGGCGACGCACGCCGGCAAATTCGGCGGGAATCAATACTACAGCGTGTACGGCGGCTACCTCGAGTCGATGTTCGCCGGCGTCGGCGGCGAATGGCTGTATCGGCCGTTTGCCAGCCGGCTCGCTTTCGGTGTCGATGCGAATCTGGTGCGGCAGCGCAATTTTTCCCAAGGCCTAGGCTTTGGCGATGCCGCTACGCAGACCGGCTATCGCGTGGCCACCGGGCACGCGACGCTATATTGGGATACCGGATGGAACCAGGTGCAGGCCAATCTCAGCGCCGGGCGCTATCTGGCGAAAGACGCGGGCGTCACGGTGGCGATGTCGCGCGTGTTCCAGAACGGCGTCACGGTCGGCGCGTTTTTCACCAAGACCAACGTATCGGCGGAGAAGTTCGGCGAGGGCAGTTTCGACAAGGGCGTGTATCTGAGTGTTCCCTTCGACGCCTTTCTCACCCGATCCAGCAACAGTTTTGCCAACGTCCTGTGGAAACCTCTCACCCGCGACGGCGGCGCCAAACTGAACCGCAGCGTCCAGTTGTACGACCTTACCAGCGCGCGCGACGACCGCACTTTGAGCTTTAAGGCGGCACCGCCGCCGAACGATGAAACCATCCCCTCCGACCGGCGCGAGACCTGGAGCTCGCCGCCCGAGGGGCCGAAGCCCTACACGCGCGTCGCCTCGAAGCCGGCCACGGAACAATGGGCAGCGAATGCGCAGGGCTACGAGCATCGCCTGGTCGAGGCGTTGTACCGGCAGCAGTTCCGCAATATCCGCATCGCCTACGACGCCTCCCGCCGGCTGACTGTTGCACTCGCGAACCCTGTAGGAGCGCGCTTGCTCGCGAATCCGATCAGCCGCGCGGTAGGGCGCGCAGCGCGCACGGCCCTGCAACTCGGGCCGCTGGATATGCGCCAAATCCGGATTGAGTTTGCGCAAGGCGCCGATCCTGTCGTGACCTACAACTTTGCCGATTTGACGAGGCTGCAGCGCTACTTCGATGGCAGGATCAGCGCCGCCCAGCTCGCGGACTCCGTCGCCATCGACTACCTGAATCCATCGGCGCGGGAACAGGATCCGCTTGCCCGCCTAGACGACGTGGATACCAAGGCGGAAGAGCCGGGCCTTGCCGATCTGGTGCGGCCGGCAGCGGGCCCGGTCGGGCGCGTGGCACGCGACCTCGCGGACGCAGCGAACTCTGCCGCGAATTCCGACTGGCTGCGCGCGGGCGCGCTTGGCACCGGTGTGTTGCTTGCAAGTACGGTGCTCGACAAACGCGCCGATCGCTTCGCTCAGGACCATGGCGCGAACCGTTGGGTCAAGGGCGTGAACAAGGTCGGCAACAACGTGATTCCGTGGCTCGCAATTGGCGGTGCCGCCGCGGCGGCTCTGGATGGCAGCGATCCTGCGCGTTCGCGCACCGGCTACGCGGCGCTGGAGGCGGGTGGGGCTGCATTTCTGGCGGCGACGGGATTGAAATATGCAATCGGCCGCGCGCGTCCGGGCAATGAACTCGGAAACCACGCATTCAAGCCCTTTTCCACGAAGGCCGACTACGATTCGTTTCCTTCCGGGCATACGATCGTCACCTGGGCGGTCGCGACGCCTTTTGCGGAAGAATACGACGCACCGTGGCTTTATGCTATCGCGGCGGTCACCAATCTCGCCCGCGTCGGCAGCCGCCAGCACTGGGTGTCCGACACCGTGGCTGGAAGTGTCCTCGGCTATGCCATCGGCAGGGTCTTCTGGGAGTCGTCGCGCGCGCCGAAAAAGGGCGAACCGCGTGTGCTGATTCATCCATCGGGGATCAATCTGGCTTGGGGGTTGAATTGAGGTTGTTGCTGCTGTGCTTCGCCGCGGCGGCGCTTTTTCCGCTGGGCGCGATTGCGCAGACTGCGTGCCGCGTGCTCGATTCCGAACTCGCCGGGACTTATCAGGGAGGATGCAAGGACGGGCTGGCCCAGGGCTACGGCGAGGCGAAGGGGTCGGCCGAGTACCGCGGCGACTTTCACTCAGGTCGCAAACATGGCAAAGGCGTCAAGACCTGGCCTTCGGGCGACCGCTACGAGGGCGAGTTCGCGGAGGACCGCAAGGAAGGCGTCGGCATGTACACTTGGAGCGCGCGTGGTCCGTCAGCAGGCGAGAGCTATAGCGGTGCTTATCTGAACGATTTTCGCCACGGCCAGGGCGTGTACGCGTGGCCCTCGGACGATCGCTACACCGGCCCCTGGGCGCACGATGCGATCACCGGCACGCCGACGCCGAGGATGATCGCGCGCGCGCGGGCGAAAACGGAGGCCCTCGCGACGGTTGGAAAGCCGGGGGTGAAAGTCTGCCGCGCGCTGCCGGTCGGCATCGCGGTGCGCGACTGGATCAGCGGTGAAGTGACGGCGGTGGACGCGGGCCGGGTCGCGGTGCGCATCGATGATCCCGGCCGGCAGCCGCATGTCATCGACAATTTGCCGCTGGTCAGAGGCGTGACCATCTGGTCTGAGGCGCCGGACTGGACTCCGTGTCTGTGATCGGTGCCTCGCGCTTATAGGAGCTTACCCGCCTAAGTCTGTCCACCGACTACAATTGCCAATCGATTGTCGGGGGGGGCGTTCTGCCCCCCCCGATCGATCTATTTCGTGGTCGTGGTCGTGGTCGTAGTCGTGGTTGTCGTCGTCGCGCCAGGGGTGCTCGTGCCGTCCGAAGACGCTGCCGCAGCAGCCACGCCGACAATTGCCGCACCGGCTGCGATCATGCCTCCGGTTATCCCGCCGGCCGCCGCGCCGGTCGCGGATCCGGCACCTCCCGCCCCTCCGGCACCCGCACCCGCCGCGCCGACCGCGACCGAACTCATGCTGCTGAACGACGATGCCACCGCGGCAGGCAGCGCGGCGGCGGAAATCGCCACCGCGAGCGTAGTCGCCGATGCCACGGTTGCGGTTGCGCCAGCCGCAAACGCCGCCGACCCCGCGGCGTTGCTTACGCCGATCGCTCCCTGCAGCACCGAGAGATAGGCCGGGTTGACCAGAGCGATCATGAAGTCGGTGCCGCGTATGCCGATGGTGGCCTGCGGGGCGACCAGCGCAAAAGATTGCCGGCTTCTCGATCCGATCACGCCGCTCACCGACCGCATTGCGCCTTTGAGGAGCTGCATGGCGATGTTGTCGCCCTGCGGCCTGCTATTGTCGAAGCTGTATTGGGTGACGCGAAATTCGGTGTTTTCGTTCAGGACCACGACGTGACCATCATCGAACCTAAGGATGGTCTGGGCACCGGGCCCGGTGGTGACCGTAGTCCCCGGAACGACGCGCTGGTCCTTGGCGACGCTTGTGGGCGCCGCGGTGCCCACGGCGGCCCTTACATCTCCGCTGACACTTTGAAAAATCCCGTTGGCGAATCCAAAGGGTGATGCGAGCAGGGACCACAAACCAAAACCCAATGCAACCAACAATGACCGACGCATATTAGCCTCCTTTGACGTAACGCCACCAGGTTGATGCGACAAAACGGCTGCGCTTTGCCTCGCTGTGCGCGAGCGGGTATTCTCTGGGAGGCCCGCCATCGGCGCAATGAGAAAAGTCACATTTCGGTGACAATTGCCTGCTGCTACCGGTTCCAGAATAGTCCAGGGAACGGAGGCGCGCAATACCCCCGCCGCTGACGCAGGAAACCGTCGCGCGCGTCGGCAATATTCGACCAAATTGGGTGCGATCCGACAAGTGTTGCAGATGATATTCAGTTACATTCCCGCCTCGCGCCTGCTTCTGCTGATCGCGGCAGCGCTGCTTTGCTTTGTCGAAATTGATGCGCACGCGGATCAGGACAAGGCGATAGACGTCGGTGTCCGGATTCAAGGCGGCGAGGTGATCGTCGACGTGAACTTCCACGTCAGCGTCACGCCGCAGGAGGCCTGGGCCGTGATGACGGACTACGATCACGCCACCGAGTTCATCTCCAAGCTGGAAAAAAGCGTGACCCTGGCGCGCACCGGCGAGATGCTCCTGGTTTCGCAGAAGGGCACCATGGGCTGGGGCCCGTTTTCCGTGCCGATCGAAACGGTGACCGAAATACGCTTGACCCCGTATGAGAAAATGCAGGCACGCATGGTCAGCGGCAACATGAAAAAGAATGAGTCCACGACCCGGCTCGTTGCGGACGCAAACGGCACCCGCGTCGTGTATCACCTGGAATCGGTTCCGGACGTCTGGTTGCCCCCGATCATCGGCCGCGCGGTGGTGGAGTTCGAAACGCGCGCGCGCTTCGGACAGCTTGTCGACGAAATACTGCGGAGGAAGGCGCTGGCGGAGGCGCAGCGTTGAGGGCCCAGCGACTGCGCTGCACCTGCGTTGCGTTTCAATCGGGCATAATCCCGCTGTCGCCATCCAATCCGTTTAATTAGGCTTACCGATGCCAAGCTCCTATCTGAGCGGTCGCCTGCGCAGTTTCGGGCATGCATTTCGCGGCCTCGCGATTTTGCTGCAGTCCCAGCACAACGCCAGGATTCACGCCGTGGCTACCGTCCTCGCCGTCGCCGCGGGTGCGTTGTTGCGGATTTCGCCGGCCGAATGGGCGCTGATCGCGCTTGCGGTGCTGTGCGTATGGGCGACCGAAGCGCTGAACACCTCAATCGAGTTCCTGGTCGATCTGGTTTCGTCCGAGCTTCATCCCCTGGCGGCCAAGGCCAAGGATGTGGCGGCCGGCGCCGTCCTGGTCGCTGCGCTCGGGTCGTTGGTCGTGGGCGTCCTCGTGTTCGGCCCGTATGTCCTGAAGCTGTTGGAACGATAAGGTATTTGACAGCGTCATTGGTGCAGCGCAAAATGCCCCGCTTTAGCTAGTCTTTTTCGACCCTTACCCGGGTTGGGATTGCTGGTTTTGGTGCGCCGCTTTCGGAGCCTCGGGCGTCTGTGCAATCACATAATTCCAAAGACCAATCCGGCGCTTTCGCGCAAGCGGGAAAGGCGTTGCTGCAAAATTTCTCCAAGCTGTTCCCAGCCGGTACCGAGGCCGGACAGGTGTGGCAGTCCCTGGTCGCCGCGCATAACGCCGATCCGACTCGCCTGGCGGCCCTGCAAACCGGCTTTCTGCAGCAGCAGATGGCCCTGTGGGGGACAATGCTCGCGCGTGAATCCGGCCAGCCCGCAGGTCCCTTTCCCGTCCTCGACAAGGGCGACAAGCGCTTCGCCGGCCGCGCGTGGCGCGATAGTCCCTACTACGACTATCTCTCACAGGCCTACCTGCTGAATTCCCGCTTTCTCAACGATGTGGTGGAAACGGCGGAACTGGACCAGCCGGCGAAACTCCGCTTGCACTTTTACACGCGCCAGTTAATCGATGCGATGAGCCCGGCCAATTTCGCCGCTACCAATCCCGAGGCGCTGCAGCTTGCGCTCGATTCGAACGGCGAGAGCCTGCACGCGGGCATCCGCCACCTGATCGAGGACGTGGAGCTGGGGCGGGTGTCGATGACCGACGAGTCCGCGTTCGAAGTCGGTAGGAACCTCGCCATCACTCCCGGCGAGGTGGTGTTCGAAAACGATCTGATTCAGTTGATCCAGTACAAGCCGGCAACGGCGAAAGTGCGCGCGCTGCCGTTATTGATGGTGCCGCCCTGCATCAACAAGTTCTACATCCTCGATTTGCAGCCGGAAAACTCCTTCGTCCGCTACGCGGTTGAGCAGGGCAACACGGTGTTCATGCTGTCCTGGCGCAACATCACCGAGGACAGCCTGGGCGGGCTCACTTGGGACGATTACATCGCTGACGGCGTGTTGAAAGCGATCGAGATCGTGCGCGCGATCAGCAGGTCCGACAGGATTAACGCGCTCGGATTTTGCGTCGGCGGCACGCTGCTGGCCGCCGCGCTCGCGGTGCTGCGCGCGCGCGGCGAGGAGCGCGTGGCGAGCGTCACCTTGCTCGCCACCATGCTCGATTTCACCTACCCCGGCGACATCAGCGTGTTCGTGGACGAGGCCAGCATGGCCTCGCGCGAGGCGGCGATAGGTAAGGGCGGCATCCTGCCGGGGAAGGAGCTCGCTTTCGTGTTTTCGGCGCTGCGCGCCAACGACCTGGTCTGGTCCTACGTCGTCAACAATTACCTGAAGGGCAAGACGCCGGATGCGTTCGACATTCTGTACTGGAACGCGGACAGCACCAATCTGCCCGGGCCGATGTACTGCTGGTACGTGCGCAACATGTACCTGGAGAACAAACTGCGCGAGTCGGGCAAACTGAACATGTGCGGCGTTCCGGTCGATCTGGGCGCTATCCGCCTGCCGACCTATGTCCTGGCGACGCGCGAAGACCATATCGTGCCGTGGAAGACGGCCTATCTTTCTACCCGGCACCTCAGAGGCGACACGCGCTTTGTGCTCGGCGCAAGCGGCCACGTCGCCGGTGTGATCAATCCGCCGTCGAAGAACCGGCGCAGCTATTGGATGAGCGATCGCCTGTCCGCTGGCGCAGATGAATGGCTGGCCGGCGCCGAGGAGACGCGGGGCAGCTGGTGGTCGAACTGGAACGCGTGGCTGGAAGGTTTTTCCGGGGGCGAGCGTGCGGCGCCGAAGAAGTTGGGCAACGCGAAATTCAAGCCGGTCGAGCCGGCGCCGGGCAGGTATGTGAAGGTGCGGGTGTGATCTACGGTTTTGCAGGAGCGAGCTAGCTCGCTCCTACAAGAAACGGCGGCATAGGGTTGTCCCCAACGCTTAACGGAGGTTCAAATGAATGACGTAGTTATCGTAGCCGCAGGCCGTACCGCGGTAGGCAAGTTCGGCGGCACGCTGGCGAAGATTCCCGCGGCCGACCTGGGCGCGCACGTGATCAAGGCGCTGCTCGCCAAGACCGGCTTGAAGCCGGAGCAGATCTCGGAGGTCATCCTGGGCCAGGTGTTGACCGCGGGCGTGGGCCAGAACGCCGCGCGCCAGGCGGCGATCCGCGCCGGGCTGCCGGACATGGTGCCGGCCATGACCATCAACAAGGTGTGCGGCTCTGGCCTCAAGGCGACACACCTCGCCGCCCAGGCGATCAAGGCGGGCGACGCCGAGATCATTATTGCCGGCGGCCAGGAAAACATGAGCATTTCGTCGCACGTGCTCGCCGGTTCGCGCGACGGTTTTCGCATGGGTGACGCCAAGCTCATCGACAGCATGATCGTCGATGGCCTGTGGGACGTGTACAACAATTACCACATGGGCGTCACTGCCGAGAACGTCGCCGCCAAGTACGGCGTGACGCGCGCCGACCAGGATGCGTTCGCACTCGCTTCGCAGCAAAAGACCGAGGCCGCGCAAAAAGCGGGCAGGTTCAAGGACGAAATCCTGCCGCTCGACATTCCGCAGAGAAAAGGCGCGGCGCTGGTGTTCGACACGGACGAATATCCCAAGCACGGCAGCACTCTCGAGGCGCTCGCCGGGCTGCGCGCCGCTTTCGACAAGAACGGCACGGTTACGGCGGGCAACGCCTCGGGCATCAACGACGGGGCCGCAGCGGTGATCATGATGTCGGCAAAGAGGGCGCAGGAACTCGGACTGAAGCCGCTTGCCACCATCCGCGCCTATTCCTCCGCCGGCGTCGATCCAAAGATCATGGGCATGGGCCCGGTGCCTGCGAGCCAGCTGTGTCTGAAGAAGGCGGGCTGGGGCGTGGGCGACCTCGACTTGATGGAAATCAACGAGGCCTTTGCCGCGCAGGCGATCGCAGTCAATCGCGAGATGAGGTGGGACACGAACAAGGTCAACGTCAACGGCGGCGCTATCGCCATCGGCCATCCCATCGGCGCTTCCGGCTGCCGCATACTGGTGACCCTGTTGCACGAAATGGTCCGTCGCGACGCGAAAAGAGGTTTCGCCAGCCTGTGCATCGGCGGCGGCATGGGGGTGGCGCTGGCGGTGGAGCGTTGAGACTCTGGCGGGGTCGTAGGAGCGAGCTTGTGTCCCGAAGGTCTCGATCCCCATTGAGGGGAAAATCCCCTTGGGTGACTCGCGAACGAGCAACTTTCGAAGGAAATTGAAAATGGTTGAACGGGTAGCATTTGTGACCGGAGGCATGGGCGGCATCGGCACGGCCATCTGCAAACGGCTGGCGGCAAACGGCAACACGGTCGTGGCCAATTGCCTCCCCGGCTACGAAAAGCAAGAGGAGTGGCTAGTCAGCATGCGCGCGCAGGGGTACAAAGTGCATGCCGCCGAAGGCAGTGTCGACGAATTCGATTCCTGCGCCGACATGTTCTACCGCATCAGTTCGATCATCGGGCCGGTCGATATCCTGGTCAACAATGCCGGCATCACCCGCGACGGCGTGTTCAAGCGCATGTCGGAGAGCGATTGGTACGATGTGATCAACACCAACCTGAACAGCGTGTTCAACGTCACCCGCCAGGTGGTCGAGGGCATGACGGACCGGGGCTGGGGCAGGATCATCAACGTGTCCTCGGTCAATGCCTTGAAGGGCCAGTTCGGGCAGACCAATTATTCAGCGGCCAAGGCGGGGATGCACGGTTTTTCCAAGGCGCTGGCGCAGGAGGTGGTGAGGAAAGGCGTAACGGTGAACACCATCTCTCCGGGCTACGTCGCGACCGACATGGTGATGGCGATCCGTGCCGAGGTGCGCGAGCAGATCGTGGCCACGATTCCGATGGGGCGGCTGGCACAGCCGGACGAAATCGCCGGGCTCGTGTCCTATCTCTCCTCCGACGACGCGGGCTACATCACCGGCGCCAATATTTCGATCAACGGCGGTCTGCACATGGCTTAAAGGGAGGGGCAGGGAAGGCCGGCGACAAGGTGAGGCTTGAATTTGCTGGTCCCGTCGGAGCCGGCAGCAGGTGTTTGTGATGTGCGTCAATATGATGCCATAATCGCCCGGTAACATCGCCAGACGCGGTATCGGGCCGCATCGATTGAGGAGGGGCAATTGTGACTATCGCGCCAAAACGGATTGCGCTGATTACCGGTGGCATGGGCGGGCTGGGCGAATCGATCAGCACCAAAATGGCGGACGCGGGCTTCCGTGTTGTGGTGACGCACTCGCCCGGAAACAAGAACGCGGCGGCGTGGAACGCGGATATGAAAGCGCGCGGCTACGACTTTCACCCTGTGCCGGTCGACGTTGCCGACTACGATTCCTGCCAGGCCTGCGTGGCCAAGATACACGCCGACCTGGGGCCGGTGGACATATTGATTAACAACGCCGGCATCACCCGCGACACGACATTCAAGAAGATGGGCAAGCCTGACTGGGACGCGGTGATGCGCACCAACCTCGACAGCGTGTTCAACATGACCAAGCCGGTGTGCGACGGCATGGTCGACCGCGGTTGGGGCCGAATCATCAACGTGTCTTCGGTAAACGGCTCGAAAGGCGCTTTCGGTCAGACCAACTATTCCGCAGCCAAGGCCGGCATGCACGGTTTTACCAAGGCACTGGCGCTGGAGGTGGCGAAAAAAGGGGTCACGGTGAACACCATCTCGCCGGGCTACATCGGCACCAAAATGGTGACGGCGATTCCCAAAGAAATTCTCGACAGCAAGATCATTCCGCAGATTCCCGTGGGGCGTCTGGGAAAACCGGAGGAAGTAGCCGGGCTCATCATTTATCTGTGCTCGGAAGAGGCCGCTTTCGTGACCGGCGCCAACATCGCCATCAACGGCGGCCAGCATATGCAGTAGCATTCAGCTACACGCCCTCTGCCGCCTGGGCGGGAGCGGGCCGCGCGGCCTGCAAGGGAGGGTGGGATGCGCTAGGCTGAGAGCGTAAAAAAAGCCCCGCCTGGTTTTGGCGGGGCTTGGTGTTTTTTGGGCGGCGAGCTTATTTCTTGCCCCCTGCGTTGAACATGCCGGCCGTGGCGGCCTTGATGCTGGCCTCGGAAAGTTCGGCGAACTGCTTGGTGGCGCGGTTGAGGTTGTCCATCATGGCGTTGGTTGCGGCGAGGGTGGATTTGACCGTGGCGGCCGCGACCTCGGCGCCCGGCGCGCCCTTGCTTAGCTGCTCGGCGCCGGCGGTGGCTTCCTGGTTGAGCCGCGAATATTGCTCCTCGCCGAGCTTGGTTAGAAGGGCCTGGGTTTGGCTGACGATTTCGTAGATGTTCTGGGCGTAGCTGGCGGTTTGCTGCATGTTTGTCTGGGCGATTTTGGCCCGCAGTTGCACCAGTTCCTGCGGGTCGCTGATGGAGAGCAGCTCGCGCGTGTTCTTGCCGGCCTGATCGAGCGAATTGCGGGCGGCATCGAGATTGAGCTTTAGCAGTTGCTCGGCGCTGGCGATGCTCGCCTGCGCATAGGTAAGGGTGGATTCCAAAGCGGCTTGTTGCCAGGCTGCGAGTTGTTCTTGGGGGTTGGCCATCTTGGGCTCCTCGGTAAAAGAGTGTGGTGTGATGGATTCAAAAGGCTGCCATGCTGCGGTGCAACATGACGATATTGTACTCGGTTGATCAGAAAAGTCAAGAGGAATGCTGCGATGCAACATAAGAATGAAACTGCGCCAAATCAAACGGATAACCCGGAAAACACCGTGTCCGACAAGCTGCGGCTGATCAAAAAATATCCGAATCGCCGCCTCTATGATACGCGGACCTCGAGCTATATCACGCTGGCCGACGTTAAAGAGCTCGTGCTCAAGCACGAGCAGTTCCAGGTCGTCGATGCCAAGACCAGCGAGGACCTCACGCGCTCCATCCTGCTGCAAATCATCCTCGAGGAGGAGGCGGGCGGCATGCCCATGTTCACCTCCGACCTGCTGTCGCAGTTGATCCGCTTCTACGGCAATGCGATGCAGGGCATGGTCGGCAATTACCTGGAGAAGAACATGCAGACCTTCGTTCAGGTGCAAAAGCAGTTGCAGGAGCAGTCGCGCACCATGTTCGGCGACAACACCAAGGTCAACAAGGATCTGTGGGCGCAGTTCATGAATTTCCAGGGCTCGGCCATGCAAGGCATGATGTCGGCCTACATGGATCAAAGCAAGAATGTGTTCATGCAGATGCAGGATCAGCTGCAGAACCAGACCAAGAATATTTTCGCCGGCTTTCCTTTTCCCGGCTTTCCCGGACAGCCCGCCGCGCAAAAAAAGGACGAGGGCGACAAGTCCTGAAGCGCCGCCTTCCTTTTGACCCGTTCAAGACTCACTGCTGTCCCTAAGGTCGGATTCGTTTCGCTCGGCTGCCCCAAGGCGCTGGTCGATTCGGAGCGCATCCTGTCGCGATTGCGCGCCGAGGGTTATGCCATCTCGCCCTCTTATGAGGGTGCCGACCTGGTGGTGGTCAACACCTGCGGCTTCATCGATTCCGCGGTGGAGGAATCGCTAGCCGCCATCGGCGAGGCGCTGGCCAAAAATGGCAAAGTGATCGTAACGGGCTGTCTTGGCGCCAAGGGCGACATCGTGCGCAAGTCCCATCCCAAGGTGCTGGCCGTGACCGGGCCGCATGCCGCCGACGAAGTGATGCAAGCGGTGCACGCGCAGCTGCCCCGGCCGCACGATCCCTATACGGACCTGGTGCCGCCGCAGGGCGTGCGGCTCACGCCCGCGCATTACGCCTACCTAAAGATTTCCGAAGGCTGCAACCATCGCTGCACCTTTTGCATTATCCCTTCGATGCGCGGCGACCTGGTGAGCCGGCCGATAGGCGAGGTGATGCAGGAAGCGGAGAACCTCGTCGAGGCCGGGGTGAAGGAAATCCTGGTGATCTCGCAGGACACGAGCGCGTACGGCGTGGACATCAAGTATCGAACCGGCTTCTGGCAGGGCCGCCCGCTGAAAACGCGCATGACCGAACTGGTGCGCGCCCTGTGCGAACTCGGCGGATCCGCCGGAGACTTGTGGGTGCGACTGCATTACGTCTATCCGTATGCGCACGTGGATGAAGTCATACAGCTGATGGCCGAAGGCAAGCTCCTGCCATATCTCGACGTGCCGTTCCAGCACGCGAGCCCGCGCATCCTCAAACTGATGAAACGTCCGGCTTCAGGCGAGATGAATCTGGAGCGCATCCGCGCCTGGCGCGCCGTCTGCCCGGACATCACCATCCGCAGCACCTTCATCGCCGGTTTTCCGGGTGAAACCGAAGCCGAGTTCGCCCAGTTGCTCGATTTTCTCGAGGAAGCCGAACTCGACCGCGTCGGCTGCTTCGCCTATTCGCCGGTCGAGGGAGCGAAGGCGAACGCGCTGCCCGACGCGGTGCCGGAAGCCTTGCGCGAGGAGCGGCGCGGCCGTTTCATGGCGGCGCAGGAAAAAATCAGCCGCCGGCGCCTGAAGCGCAAAGTCGGAAAGACGCTCAAGGTCCTGGTCGATACAGTCGACAAGAACGGTGCGCTCGCACGCTCGGCTGCGGATGCGCCGGAAATCGATGGCGTAGTGACCATCGCTGACGCGAGAAAACTCAAGCCCGGCGACTGGGCCAAGGTCAAAATCGAGCGCGCCGACGCGCACGATTTATGGGGAAGACTGATCTGATTCGATGCGAATTTCGGAATGACAATGATTGTGGATCTCCCAAGGGCAAGGTTGAATGAGTCGCGACGCTCGATGTGAGCTAAAATCAAACCTTCAGGTGGTTCGAAATTCTTTCCATTCGTGGTCTTCACATGCTGATACCTGTCATTCTGTCCGGCGGCGCCGGCACCCGTCTGTGGCCGGTGTCGCGCGAAGCGCATCCCAAGCCCTTCATCGTGCTGCCCGATGGGCAGAATCTGCTGCAGAAGACATTGCTGCGCGCGGCCGCGTTGAAACCGGGCACTATCCTTACCATCACCAATCGGGATTACTTTTTTATCACCCGCGATACGTATGCCGAAGTCGCATTGGCTCCGGGTATAGCCCTCGATTACCTGCTTGAACCCGCGGGGCGCAATACCGCGCCGGCGATCGCGGCGGGGGCCTGGCGCGTACGCGAACAGTTCGGCGACGACGCGACCATGCTGGTGCTGCCCTCGGACCACCTGATCAGCGATGTCGCCAGCTTTGCCGAGGCGGTGCGGGCTGCCGGCGCGCTGGCGGAACAAGGCTATCTGGTTACCTTCGGCATCCCGCCTGCCGGACCCGAAACCGGATTCGGCTATATCGAGGCCGACCAATCGCGCAAGCTTGGCGGCACGGGGCTGGGCGTGCGCCGCTTCGTCGAGAAGCCTTCGCGCGAGAAAGCCGAGGAATATCTGGCTTCGGGGCGCCATTACTGGAACTCGGGCATGTTCTGTTTTCGCGTCGGCGAATTCCTGAACGAGCTCGCGCGTTGCGCGCCCGAAGTGTCGGACGCGGTGGCGGCGGCGTGGCAGGCAACGCCGCGCAAGCAGACGCCCGTCGCCATCGACCCGGAGTCCTTCGCCCGGATAGCCGACATCTCGGTGGACTACGCCGTCATGGAAAAGGCCGTGCGCGTCGCGGTCGTGCCGGGACGCTTCGACTGGAGCGACATCGGTTCCTGGCAGGCGCTCGGCGAGCTTGTGCCGACCGACGCAGCCGGCAATCGCGTCCAGGGAGAGGCGGTGCTCGTCGACAGCAAGGATTGTTTCGTACGCAGCGAAGACCGGCTGGTGGCGACCCTGGGCGTGCATAACCTGCTGGTGGTGGATACGCCGGACGCATTGCTGGTGGCTGACCGCAGCCGCGCACAGGAGGTGAAGAGCATCGTCCAGCGCCTCAAGGCAAGCGGCCACGAAAGCGCGCGCCTGCACCGCACCGTGCATAGGCCCTGGGGAACGTACACTGTGCTGGAGGAGGGGCCGCGTTTCAAGATCAAGCGCATCGTGGTCAAGCCAGGGGCCTCGCTGTCGCTGCAATACCACCACCGCCGCAGCGAGCACTGGGTAGTGGTTTCGGGCACCGCCAAGATCGTGAACGGCGAAGACGAAATCATCCTCGGCGCGGATCAGTCCTCCTACATACCCGCCGGTACCGCCCACCGCCTTGCCAACCCCGGCAAAGCCGATTGCGTGATGATCGAAGTGCAGAGCGGCGATTACCTTGGGGAAGACGACATCGTTCGCCTGGATGACCATTACGGAAGGAAATGAGCCGGCGATGGGCAAAGTCGCGCTGGTCACAGGCATCACCGGGCAGGACGGCGCCTACCTGGCCGAATTGCTGCTCGGCAAGGGCTATATCGTTCACGGCATCAAGCGCCGCTCGTCGCTCATCAACACCGACCGCATCGACCATCTGTATCAGGGTCCGCACGAAACCGGCCGCCGCTTCATCCTGCATCACGGCGATCTCACCGATACCTCCAACCTGGTGCGCATCATCCAGCAGACCCAACCGGAGGAGATCTACAACCTCGCCGCGCAGAGCCATGTCGCCGTTTCGTTCGAGGAGCCGGAATACACGGCCGATTCCGATGGCCTCGGCGCGCTGCGCCTGCTCGAAGCCATCCGCATCCTTGGCCTGGAGCGGAAAACCCGCTTCTACCAGGCGTCCACGTCGGAGCTCTTTGGCCTGGTGCGCGAGACGCCGCAGAAGGAAACCACGCCTTTCTATCCGCGCAGCCCCTACGGCGTGGCCAAGCTCTATGCCTACTGGATCACGGTCAACTATCGCGAGGCGTACGGACTCTACGCCTGCAACGGCATATTGTTCAACCACGAATCGCCGTTGCGCGGCGAGACTTTCGTCACGCGCAAGATCACCCGCGCGCTCGCGCGCATCAAACTCGGCCTGCAGGACTGTCTTTACCTCGGAAATTTCAACGCCCGGCGCGATTGGGGGCACGCGCGCGATTTCGTCGAGGCGATGTGGTTGATGCTGCAGCAGCCGCAAGCCGAGGATTTCGTCATCGCCACCGGCGAGCAGCACAGCGTGCGCGAATTCGTGGACGCTGCCGCGGCCGAACTGGGCCTGCAGCTCAGCTGGAACGGGAAAGGCAAGGACGAGAAAGGCTGCGACCGCAGCGGCCGCTGCATCGTCGCCGTCGATCCGCGCTACATCCGCCCGACCGAAGTGGACTCCCTCGTGGGCGATCCGGGAAAAGCAAAAGAAAAATTGGGGTGGACGCCCAAAGTGAAATTCGGAGAACTGGTGGCGGAGATGGTACGCGCAGACCTGCATTCGGCCGAGCGCGATGCGCTGGTGAAAAGCCATGGACACAAGACCTTTGAGCGCCACGAATAATGGATAAGTCGGCAAGAATCTACGTCGCCGGCCACCGTGGCCTGGCCGGTTCTGCGCTGGTCAGACAGCTGCGGCAAAAAGGTTACGACAAGCTGCTGTTGCGCAGCCATGCCGAGTTGGAACTCACCGATCAGGCCGCAGTGCGCGATTTCTTCGAGCGCGAACGACCCGAATACGTGTTTCTCGCCGCGGCCAAGGTCGGCGGCATCGTCGCCAACAACAGCTTTCCGGCCGAATTCATCTACAGCAATCTCGCGATTCAGACGAATGTGGTTCACGAGGCCTGGCGGACCGGCGTAAAGCGCCTGCTGTTCCTGGGATCGTCCTGCATCTATCCGCGCGATTGTCCGCAGCCGATCAAGGAGGAGTATCTGCTCACCGGCCCGCTGGAGCCAACCAACCGCCCCTATGCGCTCGCCAAGATCGCCGGCATCGAGATGTGCTGGTCCTACAACCGTCAATGCGGAACCCGCTTCCTCGCGGCGATGCCGACCAATCTTTACGGTCCGGGCGACAGCTACGATCTGGCCAATTCCCATGTGTTGCCTGCGCTGATCCGGAAAATGCACGAGGCGATGCACGGCGGGCAGACCGAGGTGATCATCTGGGGCACGGGAACGCCGATGCGCGAGTTTCTCTACAGCGAGGATATGGCCGAAGCCTGCGTCTATCTTCTGGAACTCCCGCCACCGAAATTCGAGGAACTGGTCAGCGACACCCGTCCGCCGCTGGTGAACATAGGCTATGGAGAAGACATGAGCATTGCGGAACTGGCGCGCACGGTGGCGCGTGTGGTCGGTTTTCGCGGCAACTTGCGCTTTGACACATCGAAGCCCGACGGCACGCCGCGCAAGCTGATGGATTCGGCCCGCATCAATGCGCTCGGCTGGAGGCCGCGCACCGGCATCGACGCAGGCATAGCGCTGGCGTACCGGGATTTTCTGGGCCGCAATCCCGGCTGAGCCAGGTGTGAGCCGGCCGCCAGGCGCGGTCGCAGCGCCTGGGTGCGAATCAGCCGCCGGGTGCGCTTTCCTGCAATTCGGCGCGCCGCTGCCGCTCCGACAGCTGTTGATGCGTGGCGATGTAAATGCCACTCGCCATGATCACGGCGATGCCGGTCAAAGACCAGTGATCGGGAAAGTCGCCGAACACCACATAGCCCGCTACGATGACCCAGATCAGCTGCGTGTAGCTGAACGGCGCGAGGGTCGAGACCGATGCCTGGTCGTAGGCGCGAATCAGGATCAGGTGGGAGAGACCGCCGATGAAGCCGATGGCGGGCAGCAGCAGCGCGTGCGCCATGGTGGTCGGCGTGGTCCACTGGAACGGCAGAACTGCCGCCAGCAGCACCGTGCCGATCACGCCCGAGTAGAACAGTGAAGTGTAGGGATTGTCCACGCCGGCGAGCTTGCGCGTCAGGATCTGGTAGGCGGCGAAAGAGGCTGCAGTGGCGAGTGGCAGCACCGCGACCCAGGTAAATACGCCGCTCCCCGGGCGGATGATGATCAACACGCCGATGAATCCCGCCGCCACCGCCACCCATCGCGCCGGTTCGACCTTCTCTTTCAGCAGAATCACCGCGAGCAAGGTGACCAGCATCGGTGCGATGAACGAAATCGAGGACGCCTCCGCCATCGGCATGAACTTGAGGGCGCTGAAGAACAGCATGCTCGATGCCGCGAGCACTGCGCCGCGCGCGACCTGCAGCCCGAGGCGCCTGGTGCGCACCAGGTCGAGCTTCATGCGTGGTCCGAGAATGATGACGACGAACAGCAGGTGGAAGGCGTAGCGCGCCCAGACGATGCCCGGCACCGGGTAGAAGCGCGAAAGGTATTTGGCGATCGAATCCATGACGGTGAACAGAGCCACCGCCGTCATGATCATCAGGATGCCGCGCAGAGGATGCGGCCGCGCGGGCGCATCCCCGCTCATTGCCGCAGGGTTAGGTTGTTTTTCTTCACTGCGAGCGCATTATAGCTTCGCGGGAGCGAGCTTGCTCGCGAACCATGGAATTCGCGAGTCCCCCAAGGGGACTTTCCCCTCTAGGGGGATCGAGACTTTCAGGGCGCAACTCGCTCCCACAGAAACCCTACGATTGCTTCAACCGAAGCGCCGCGCGCCCGGCGAAGCGCGCGTCCGCGCCGAGCATCTCCTCGATGCGCAAGGCCTCATTCCATTTGGCCATGCGCTCGCCGCGCGCGAACGAGCCGACCTTGAGCTGGCCGGCATCCCACCCAATGGCAAGGTGCACGATGCTCACGTCCTCGGTTTCGCCCGAGCGCGCCGAGACGACGCAGCCCCAGCCGGCGGCTCTGGCGGCGTCCAGCGCCGCGCGCGTCTCGGTCACCGTTCCGCACTGGTTGGGTTTGAGCAGCACCGCGTTGCAGGCCCGGTCGGCGATCGCGGCCTTTACCCGCTCGGCGCTGGTGGTCAGATAATCGTCGCCGATGATCTGCACTTTGTCACCGGCCGCTGCGGTGAAGCGCATCATGCCCGCGCGATCGTCCTCGGCGAGCGGGTCCTCGACCGAGACGATGGGATAGCGCGCAAGCCAGCGGAGAACCAGTTCGCACATGCCATCGCTGTCCAGACTCCGGCCTTCGAGGCCGAGGCGATAGCGGCCGCCCGCGCCGAACTCGGAAGCGGCAATGTCGAGCGAGATCGCGACTTCGTCTCCGGGCACGAACCCGGCGCGCACAATCGCGCGCACCAGGGTCTCGATGGCTTCCTCGTTGCTCGCGAATTCCGGCCACCATCCGCCCTCGTCGGCGACGCCGCGCAGTTTGCCCGCGTCGCGCATGAGTTCGCCGGCCGCGTGATACACGCGCGCCGTCATCTCCAGCGCCTCGTCGAAACTCTTTGCCGCGAGCGCCATCACCATCAGGTCCTGGATGTCGATGCGCCGGCCGGCGTGCGCGCCGCCGCCGAATATCTGGATTTCGGGCATAGGCAGGCGTACCGGCGCGCCCTGCGCGAGGCAGCGAAACAAGGGCAGGCATTGCCCGGCGGCCGCGGCGTGCAGCGCCGCCAGGGACACGGCGACAGTTGCATTCGCGCCCAGCCGTGCCTTGTTGGACGTGCCATCGAGACCGATCAGCGCGGCGTCGATATCCGCCTGTCGGGTCGCGTCCATGCCGGTGAGCGTCTTGGCGATGGCACCATTGACGTTGGCGACCGCGGCCGCGACGCCGAAGCCATCGGAGTCGCGCAAATCGATCGCTTCGCGTGAGCCGCGCGAAGCACCGGCAGGCGCGATTGCGCGGCCGCTCGCGCCGCAGGCGAGGTGGATTTCCGCTTCGACCGTGGCCCGGCCACGTGAATCCCACACCCTGCGGCCTACGGTTTTTATGATCGTTGAATCAGGCATTCATGGTCCTTCCAGTTCCTTGTTCCAGGCAGCGCGCAGGGTTGCCAGGGACTCGGCAGGTTCGAGCAGAAATCCGCGCGCCACGCGGCGCACGCGTTCCTTGTCGCTTTCATCCGTAAGGTACTCGGCCGGCGATTTTCCGTCCACGCGTCCCAGGAACAGGCCGGGCAGCAACTGCGCCACACGCGCCTCGATTGCCGTGCGCGGCTCCCAGGTGACGCGCGCAAGATAGTGCGAAGCGAGCGCATCGTAACAGGCGAGATAGCGTTCGCGCCACTGCGGCCGCCACAGGCATTTCAGCAGCATGTGGTTCAGGCAGAAGGCGAGATCGAACGCGGGGTCGCCGTACCATGCGCATTCGGCATCGAGCAGGATGGGACCGCTCGCCGCCACCAGGATGTTCTTCGGGCTGAGATCGCCGTGAACCAGCGCCAGCTTGTTGCGCGCGGTGATCCCGGCGAGTTCGCGCAAGCGCGCGGCGCAGTCCGGATGGCGCGCCGCTGTGGCGAGCAGATAGGGCTCCAGACGGATCGGGTGAAAAATATGATCGTTGGCGAAGCGCTGCGCGAGATCGGCGCGCCGGGCCGTGCCTGCATGGATCGCGCCAATGCAGTCGGCCACCGCCGCCGCAGTTTCGATTTGTATATTGCCGGCGCGCAGTTCGCTCTTCCAAACCGGGTGCGGGGCGGGGGCGAGATATTCCATGGCAAATGCGCCCGATTGCGCGTCCTCGCCGAGGATGCGCGGCACGGCCTGCGGCACCAGTTCGCCGGCCACACGCATCCATTCGACTTCGGCGTGGCTGCGCTCGACCGGGGCGCGCCAGTCGGCGGCGACTTTGAGCTTGGCCAGCGCCCGCTTGAAGCAAAAAGAAAGACCCGGGGAGCGCCCGGGCAAATCGATGCGCAGGATGTCGGAGGACACGCCGCCGGGCAGAGTCTCCACGCGAAATGCCTCGCCCGGACGCAGCAGCTGCATGCGCTCGAGCGCCATTCTCAAGTCCTGCTGCGAATCCGGCATCATCGATTGCTTTTCAGAGCCTGCAAGAATCCTTGGCCACGGGGTGGGATCACCGGATAATCTCCGGCATGAGCGAAAAGCCAAAGGATACTACGCAAGAGCCCGCGCAGCCTGAGCAGGTGCTCGATCTTCGCGATGCCATCGCGCTGATCGTCGGCCTGGTCGTCGGCGCAGGCATATTCAAGACACCGTCGCTGGTGGCGGCCAATGCGGGCGGCGCATGGACCATGCTCGCCGCGTGGCTGTTGGGCGGAGTCGTTTCGCTGACCGGCGCGCTGTGTTACGCCGAACTCGCCACAGCCTTTCCGCATGCCGGCGGCGATTACCATTTTCTCAGCCGCGCCTACGGCAGGAAATTGTCGTTTCTGTTCGCCTGGGCGCGTCTGGCGGTGATCGCCACCGGGTCGATCGCCCTGCTCGCATTCGTGTTCGGCGACTATTGTTCGCGGCTCTATCCGCTGGGCGAGCATTCGTCCGCGCTTTACGCCGCCGCGATTGTGATCGTGCTGACCGCGGTCAACATCGCCGGCGTGAAGGCCGGCGCGCGGACACAGAACTGGCTGACCATGGCGGAGGTGCTGGGATTGCTCGCAGTCGCCGTCGCCGGGCTGGCGTTTGCACCGGGTGCAGCCACGGCTGCGGCGCCCGCCGCCGCCGAGCCGGGACAGCCGGCGTTCGGCCTGTGCATGGTGTTCGTGTTGCTGACCTACGGCGGCTGGAACGAAGCGGCCTATATCTCGGCCGAATTGAAACCGGGGCGGAAGAACATGCTGCGCGCGCTGGTGTGGAGTATGTTTATCATTACCGCGCTCTATCTGCTGGTGAATCTCGCGTATCTGCGCGGACTGGGCCTGGACGGCATGGCGCGCTCGCAGGTGGTCGCGGCGGACTTGTTGCAGCAGGTTTGGGGCAACTCGGGTGCGCGCCTGATCAGCATCATCATCGCCCTATCGGCGCTGACCTCGATCAATGCCACCATCATGGTCGGCGCGCGCAGCAACTACGCCCTGGGCTGCGACTGGCCGGTGCTCGGTTTTCTCGGGCACTGGAACGCCCACACCGGCTCGCCCACGCAGGCGCTGCTGCTGCAGGGGGCCGTGGCGCTGGCGCTGATCGCGTTCGGTGCGTTCATGCGCCAGGGCTTCGAGACCATGGTGGATTACACCGCGCCGGTGTTCTGGCTGTTTTTTCTGCTCACCGGCCTGGCGCTGTTCGTATTGCGCTGGCGCGAGCCGCAGCGTTCGCGGCCGTTCCGGGTGCCGCTGTATCCGCTGCTGCCGCTGGCCTTCTGCGCCAGCAGCGCCTGGCTGCTGTATTCCAGCCTGGTTTACACGCGCATGGGTGCGCTGGTGGGCGTAGGGGTGCTCGCCGCCGGTGTGCCGCTGCTCGCGCTGGCGCTGCGCCGCAGGTCGAACCGCTAGCGCGTACTATTCCGGGCGCATGTGCGGGAACAAAATAACGTCGCGGATGCTTGCGCTGTCGGTGAACAGCATCACCAGCCTGTCGATGCCTATGCCCTCGCCGGCCGTGGGCGGCAGGCCGTATTCGAGCGCGCGGATGTAATCGGCGTCGAAATACATGGCCTCTTCGTCGCCTGCCTCCTTCTGCTTTGCCTGCTCGGCGAAGCGTGCTGCCTGATCCTCCGGATCGTTCAACTCGGAAAAGCCGTTGGCCATCTCGCGCCCGGTGATGTACAGCTCGAAGCGGTCGGTAATGTCCGGGTTCCGGTCGTTGCGCCGCGCAAGCGGTGATACTTCCGCCGGATAATCGACGATGAAGGTCGGCTGGATCAGCAGGGTCTCGGTGGTTTCCTCGAACAGCATGAGCTGCAAGGAACCCAGTCCCTGCGCGCGCGACACGTCGGCGCCCAGTTTCTTCAGCGCCTGCGTGAGGTATTCGCGGTCGGCCAGTTCGGCCTCGCTGATCCGCGGGTGATACTTGCGGATCGCCTGCACCACGGTGAGCCGCTCGAACGGTTTGCCCAGATCGACCGTGTGCCCGGCGTAGGGCAGGGCGGTCGTGCCCAGCACCTCCTGCGCCACCGTTCGCAGCAGTTCTTCGGTGTAGTCCATGAGGTAGCGGTAGTCGCGATAAGCCTCGTAGAACTCGATCATGGTGAATTCGGGATTGTGCCGGGTGGAAATGCCCTCGTTCCTGAAATTGCGGTTGATCTCGAACACCTTCTCGTAGCCGCCGACGACGAGGCGCTTCAGATACAGTTCGGGCGCGATGCGCAGGAACAGCTGCATGTCGAGCGCGTTGTGGTGCGTGGCGAAGGGCTTGGCCGCGGCGCCGCCCGGGATCGGGTGCATCATCGGCGTTTCGACTTCGAGGTAGCCCTTGCCCACCATGAAGGCGCGGATCGCCTGGATCATGCGGCTGCGCACGGCGAATACCTTGCGCGCGTCCGGGTTGGTGATCAGGTCGACATAGCGCTGGCGGTAGCGCTGCTCCTGGTCGGTGAGGCCGTGAAACTTCTCCGGCAGCGGCCGCAGCGCCTTGGTCAGCAGGCGCAGCTTCGATACGCGCACCGACAGCTCGCCGGTCTTGGTCCTGAACAAGGTCCCTTCCGCGCCGAGGATGTCGCCCAGGTCCCAGTGCTTGAACGCGTCGTGCACGGCAACGCTGGTGTGATCGTTGGTGATGTAGAGCTGGATGCGGCCGTCCATGTACTTGCCGCTCAAGTCCTGGATGCTGGCAAAGCTCGCCTTGCCCATGACGCGCTTGAGCAGCATGCGCCCGGCTACCACCGCGTTCACTGGCGTGGTTTCGAGCGTTTCATTCGATTTCCCGCCGTGCGCGGCGTGCAGGTCGGCGGCGAGGTCCTTGCGCACGAAGTCGTTGGGAAAGGCATTGCCGAGCCGGCGCAACTCCGCCAGCTTGCCGCGGCGCTCGGCGATGATCTGGTTTTCGTCGAGGATGGGTGCTTGCTTTTCATCGGCCATGTTGTGTCTCGAATGGTTGGTTTCAATCCGCTGCCCCGGGGGGACTTTCTTTGCTGTCGCGCGCCTAGACGCCCTGCTTCAAGCTGGCCTCGATGAACATGTCGAGGTCGCCGTCCAGCACCGACTGGGTGTTGCCGGTCTCGACGCCGGTGCGCAAGTCCTTGATGCGCGACTGGTCGAGCACGTAGGAGCGGATCTGGTGGCCCCAACCGATATCGGTCTTCGAGTCCTCGAGCTTCTGCTGCTCGTCCTGGCGTTTGCGCATCTCGCGTTCGTAGAGGCGCGACTTCAGCATGGCCATGGCTTCGGCGCGGTTACGGTGCTGCGAGCGGTCGTTTTGGCACTGCACCACGATATTGGTCGGCAGGTGGGTGATGCGCACCGCCGAGTCCGTCTTGTTGATGTGCTGGCCGCCGGCGCCGGAGGCGCGGTAAGTGTCGATGCGCAGATCCGCGGGATTGATCTCGACTTCGATGGTGTCGTCCACCTCGGGGTAGGCGAATACGCTGGCGAATGAGGTGTGGCGCCGGTTGCCGGAGTCGAACGGCGACTTGCGTACCAGACGGTGAATCCCGGTCTCGGTGCGCAGGCGCCCGTAGGCGTACTCGCCCGAAACCTTGATGGTCGCGCTCTTGATTCCGGCCACTTCGCCCTCCGACTCCTGCAGCAATTCGACGCTGAAACCGCTGCGCTCGCAGTACTTGAGGTACATGCGCTCGAGCATGGCGGCCCAGTCCTGCGCCTCGGTGCCGCCCGAACCTGACTGAATGTCGAGAAAGCAGTTGTTCGGATCGAGCGCATTGGAGAACATGCGGCGGAACTCCATGCTCGCCACCAGTTTTTCCGCCGCGGCGATGTCCCCGGCCAGGCTCAGGAGCGTGGCATCGTCGGCCTCTGCGCGCGCCATTTCGAACAGCTCGCTCGCATCGCGCAGCTGGGTGTCCAGCAGCAGCAGGCTGCCGACGACGCCTTCCAGGGTCTTCTTCTCGCGCCCCAGCTCCTGCGCGCGTTTGGCGTCGCTCCAGACGTTCGGTTCCTCGAGCTGCCTGCCGACTTCGATCAGGCGTTCCTGCTTGGTGTCGAAGTCAAAGATACCTCCGCATTTCCGTGGCGCGTGCGCCAAGGTCGGCGACGGCGTTGGCGAGGGCGTTGATTTTTTCGGCTTCCATGATTGGCTTTTTTCCCAGAATTGGGCAATTATACTCCGGCGTAGGTGGTTCCCCCCTGGCTTCCGCCGGGATTCGCACTAGGCCGCACAGGCAGACAAGAGTCATGTTTTCGCGCCGCAAGATTCTCAAACTGATTGCCGGAGTGCCTGCCATGGTCTTGGTTCCAGCTGCGCGCGCGGGCGGGGCGCCGCTCAAGCGTCCCATTCCGAAGACGGGCGAGATGTTGCACGCGGTCGGCCTGGGCACCTGGCAGACCTTCGATGTCGGTGGGGACGCGGACGGCCGCGCGGCCGCGCGGGAAGTGCTCGCGCGCTTCGTCAAGGCGGGCGGGCAGATGGTGGACAGCTCGCCCATGTACGGGAGTTCGGAGGCGGTGGTCGGCGAGCTGGGCGCCGCTCTCGGCGTGGAAACGTCGCTGTTCCTCGCCACCAAAGTCTGGACCAGCGGGCGCGAGGCGGGCATCCGCCAGATGGAGGAATCCCTGCGCCGCATGCGCACGCCGACGCCAAAGCCGCGGGCCCTGGACCTGATGCAGGTGCATAACCTCAAGGACGTGCAAACCCAGCTCAACACCCTGCGCGAGTGGAAGGAGCAGGGCAGGATCCGCTACCTCGGCGTCACCCACTACCTGGAGGGCGCTTACACCGAACTGGAACGCCTGATCAAATCGGAGAAGCTCGATTTCGCGCAGTTCAATTACAACGTGCTGGATACGGCAGCCGAGGCGCGCCTGCTGCCGCTTTGTGCGGAATATCAGACCGCAGTGATCGTCAATCGGCCGTTCGAGGAAGGCGATCTGTTTCGCAAAGTAAAGGGCAGAGACTTGCCCAAGTGGGCCGGGGAATTCGACTGCGACAGCTGGGCGCGGTTTTTTCTGAAGTTCATCCTGTCCCATCCGGCGGTGACCTGCGCGATTCCCGCCACGCGCAACCCGGATTACCTGGTGGACAACATGGGCGCGGCGCTGGGGCGCATGCCCGACGCGGCCATGCGCCGGCGCATGGTGCGGCACATGCGCGGTCTCTAGCGCGAGGCAAGACCGCGCCTGACGGCAGGCCGCGCTCAGGCGGGAAGCAACGCGACCACAATGCCGGCGCCGGCCGCCGCTGCCAGCATGGCGGGCGCGCAGCGGCGGCCGAGCGCGGCGCCTCCGACCGCGAACACCAGCCCGAGCTTGAACGCCATGTTCGACACCAGCGCCAGGGCGATGGCGCTCACCGCCTGCAGGGGCGCGAGCTTGCCCAGGTCGTACAGACGCAGGGTGGAGAGCGTGATCGCGTCCACATCGGTGAGGCCGGATACCAGCGCTACCGCGTACAGCCCGCGGCTGCCGGCAACATCGGACAGCCAGGCAGAACAGAACAGCACTGCGCCGAACAGCAATCCGAATTCCAGCGCCGTGCGGATCTCGGTCGGATTGCGGATTTCAGGCACTACCAGCTCCGCCTGCTGGTTCAACTGGCGCCACCAGTAAAGGGTGCCTGCGGCGCCGCAGGCGAGCGCGCCGCCGAGCACCGGCAGCATCAGCGGCAGGATGGCGGGGGAGACGACGCCGGTCAGCACCGACAGACGCACCGGCACCACCAGATTGGCGGTGAGGATCACCACCGCTGCGAGCGGCAACATCCCGGGGTCGCGCGCGTGGCGCGCGTAGACCATGCTGGTGGCGGTGCTCGACACCAGGCCGCCGAACAGGCCGAGCAGCAGCACGCCATGGCGTCCGCCCGCGATTCGCAGCGCGATGTACCCGGCAAGGCTGATGCCGGAGATCAGCACGACCATGAGCCAGATCCGGTGAGGGTTGAGCGCGTTGTAGGGGCCGTAGTCCTGGTCGGGCAACACCGGCAGGATGACGAAACTGAGCGCGGCGAACTGCAGGATCGAGAACAGGTCCTGGCGCGTCAGGCTCTGCGACAGGCCGCGCAGTTCCGGCTTGAAGTAGAGCAGCATGGTGGTGATCACGCCCAGCATCACTGCCAGCGTGGGATATCCCAGCCAGATGAGGGCACCCAGGCAATAGCATACGCACACTGCCGCCACTGAAGTGGTTCCGGGGTCGGACGCCTCGTCGCTTTCGCGGGCGTAGGCGGCGATCATCATCAGGCCGACCAGGACCAGGCCAGCCGCCAGGATCCAGGGCGAAGCGGTTTTCTCGGCGATCAGGCTGGCGAGCGTGCCTAGCAGCGCGACCAGGGCGAAGGTGCGCAGGCCGGCCTTGCTCGCCGGATGGCGTTCGCGCTCCAGCCCGATCAGCAGCCCAAGGGCTAGGCTGGTGAGGAAAGCCGGCAACGGTGCCAGACCGGTCACTTCGAGAAAGCCGGTGGTCATGCGGCGCTCTCCCACTCCTCGACGATGAGCTGCACGCTCTGCACGCCATTGTACTCGTTCACCGTCAGCCGGTAGGCGGCGCGGATGGCGGCAGCGGCCGGAGCCAGCGAATTGAAGCGTATCGCATCAAACGACTTGCCATCCTTTTGCAGGCGCAGCTTCAGATGCTTGTCGCCGACCACGCGCTGGCTGGCCACGGAAAAGCGGTCGCAGAACAGTGGCTGCGGGAAACCCTGGCCCCAGACTTCGCGCTCCAGCATGCGTATGGTATCCAGGTTCATGTAGGCCGATTCCAGCGGACCGTCGGTCTCGACGCTGCGCGCGAGATCGGACGCGGCGAGCAAGCCGCGTACCGTGCTCTCGAACAGTTCGCCGAACTGCGCCAGGCCTTCAGAGCGTATGGTGAGGCCCGCGGCGGCGGCGTGGCCGCCGAAACGCAGGATCAGTCCAGGCGCGCGCTTGGCGACGAGATCGAGCGCGTCGCGCAAATGCAGGCCGGCGATCGACCGTCCCGAACCTTTCAGCTCGCCCGCGTTGCCCGCGGCAAACGCAATCACCGGCCGGTGCAGCCGGTCCTTGATGCGCGCCGCGAGTATGCCGACCACGCCCTGGTGCCAGGACGGATCGAACAGCGCCATGGTGTAGGCGGCTTCCGCGCCTGCAACCGCGTCCGTTCCTAAACCGGGGCCCAGGCGCTCGAGCATCGCCAGCGCCTGGTCTTGCATGGTGGTTTCGATTTCGCGCCGCTCGCGGTTCAGCCTATCGAGGTCCTGCGCGATGTTGAGGGCGCGCGCCGTGTCGTCGGAGATCAGGCACTCGATCCCCAGGGCCATGTCGGCCAGGCGCCCGGCGGCATTGAGCCGCGGTCCGGCGGCAAAGCCCAGGTCGAAACAGGAAGCGCGCCGCGCCTCGCGCCCGGCCACGCGCAGCAGCGCGGCGACCCCGGGCTGCATTTTGCCCTCGCGGATGCGCTTCAGCCCCTGCGCGACCAGGATGCGGTTGTTGCGGTCCAGCCGCACGACATCGGCAACCGTTCCCAGGGCTACCAGATCGAGCAGTGCCGCCAGGTTGAATTCCGGCCGGTCGTTGAAGTGGCCGCGCCGGCGCAACTCGGCCCTGAGCGCCAGCATGACATAGAACATCACGCCGACGCCGGCGATGGCCTTGCTCGGGAAGTCGCAGCCCGGCTGGTTGGGATTGACGATGCAGCTCGCCTGCGGCAGGACATCGCCGGGCAGATGATGGTCGGTGATCAGCGTGGCGATGCCAAGCTCGGTTGCGCGCGCCACGCCCTCGTTGCTGGCGATGCCGTTGTCCACCGTAATCAACAGCCCGGGGCGCCTCGGCTGGCGCGCGGCGAGCTCGACGATTTCCGGCGTGAGCCCATAGCCGTAGTCGAAGCGGTTGGGTACAAGATAGCCCACGTCGGCGCCGAATGCGGAAAGGGCGCGCACGCCGACCGCGCAGGCGGTGGCGCCATCGCAATCATAGTCGGCGACGATCAGCAGGCGCTGCTTCGATTCGATCGCATCGGCGAGCAGCGCGGCGGCCCGGGCCGCGTGCAGCAGCCGCTCGGGCGGGATCAGGTTGGAGAATTCGCTCTCCACCTCGCTTTTGTCCAGCACGCCGCGCGCGGCGTAAAGCTGCGCCAGCACCGGATGCAGGCCCTGCTGCGTCAGCATGTCGCGCGTACGCTGGGGGATGCGGCGGGGGAGGATGGCTGTCATGGTTATGCGAATTCCGCCAGCGGCCTGACCCGCCGCCAGAAGCGGCGCAGGTCGCCGCGCGCGACTTCGGCCGAAAGCGCGCCCGCGGGCCCGAGCGCGTGCACACTCAGCATGCCGATGCGTTCCTGCCTGAGCGCTTTCAGCAGCGGCGCGAACCATTCGCGCTCGAGCAGCGCGAGATCTTCGCGCCAGCCATGGGCATCGCCATACTGCGCCGCGCGGCGCAGCCGGTCGAGCACGATCAGGTTGACGCCGTCGCTGGCGCTCGCGCGCAACAGGTCCGCCGCGCTCTCGGGCAGATCGTGCGCGGCGATGCGCGCCGCCTGTGCCAGTCCCGCGGCGAACGGATCGCGGCACCAGACCGCATCGAACGGCGCCGACCCGACCTCTGCCATGGTGCCGCCGCCCCAGATCCAGATGCTGTTGACCGGCAGGCTGCCTGCGCGCTCTCTCGCTTCGTTGACCGCGTGGCCGTGGAGCAGCATCTGCACCTCGTTCAGGCGCGCGCGCCAGGTTTGAGCGTCGGCGCCGCGCGGCAGCAGGGCATCGATGCCCCTTCCCGCGGCCGCGGCGAGTTCGGTCGTTTCCAGCGCCGGCGCCGGTTCGACGCGCAAGTACCAGCGGTCCGGCCGCAGTGGACAAAAAGCCAGACCATCGTCGAAAAAATGCGCGTTGAGGCTGTCGGCGAAGCTCTCGGCCTCCTGCTGTGATATGGAAAACGTGCTGCTGTCGGCCAGGGCCAGCCGCCCGCCGTCGAGCTTGAGGTGCACCGGATCCGCGCGCAGCCAATGGTGCGCGCCCGGTACGCCGCCGTCGGCGAGCAGGCTGTAGGGCGCGACCGGCAAGTCCTGTCGCCGCTCCACGGTGAATTGATCGCAGAGCCAGGCTTCGACCGAAGCGGTTTCCGCGTGCCGCCGCCGCCCTTTGGCGAGGAGCTGCGCCAGCGCCGGCGTTTCGAGTCCGCGATAGATGTCGCGGAATTCGCGGTCGGGCCAGAACAGGTCGGGAACGAGCAGATGGCAATGCATGGCAAAGTTTATCACCCTGGTACGCGCATAAGCCGGGCCCGAGTGTGTCAAAATACCCCCGCAAGACGGCGACCGGGCGCGCGAAACCGACCGGGCGCGCAATGAAGACAATGACGAAACTCCCCTACGAACTGTTCATCGGCCTGCGCTATACCCGCGCCAAGCGGCGCAACCATTTCATTTCCTTCATCTCGCTCACCTCGATGCTGGGCATTGCTCTCGGTGTGGCGGCGCTGATCACGGTGCTGTCGGTGATGAACGGTTTCCAGAACGAGCTGCGCACGCGTATCCTCGGGGCGGCCTCGCATGTGCAGATCAGCGGAGCGGGTGACGTGCTTGCCGACTGGCTGGCAGTAGCGGAGGTTGCCGCCGCCGATCCGCGTGTCGTCGCCGCGGCGCCCTATGTCAATGCGCAGGGCATGCTCACTTTCGATGGCGCCGTGCGCGGCTCGGTCATCCGCGGCGTCCTGCCCGAGCGCGAGGACCGGGTGGTGGAAATCGGCCGCCACATGAAGGCCGGCACGCTCGCCGCGCTCAAGCCGGGCGAGTTCGGCATTGCGCTCGGCAGCGAGCTTGCGCGCTCGCTCGCGGTCGTCGAAGGCGACAAGCTCACGCTGATCGCGCCGCAGGGGCAGGTCACGCCGGCCGGCATCGTGCCGCGCCTGAAACAGTTTCGCGTGGTCGGGATTTTCGAAATGGGCATGTTCGAATACGATTCCACCCTCGCGCTGATTCACCTCGAGGACGCGCAGAAGCTGTACCGCATGGAGAACAAGGTGTCGGGCGTGCGTCTCAGGCTGCGCGATATGTTCGAGTCGCGCCAGGTGGCGATGGCGCTGCTGCCGAAGCTCGCGGCCGATGCGTACATCAGCGACTGGACGCGCAGCCACGCCAATTTTTTCCGCGCGGTGCAGATGGAGAAGAACGTGATGTTCATCATCCTGCTGCTGATCGTCGCGGTGGCCGCGTTCAACATCGTCTCGACCCTGGTGATGGCGGTCACGGACAAACAGCCCGACATCGCCATCCTGCGTACTTTGGGCGCCGCCCCCTCGGGCATCATGGCGGTGTTCATCGTGCAGGGCGCGCTGATCGGCGTCATCGGCACGCTGATGGGCGTCGGCGGCGGGGTGCTGCTCGCGCTCAACATCGACGTGGTGGTGCCATTCATAGAAAGCCTCTTCGGCGTGCATTTCCTGGCAAAGGACATCTATTACATCAGCGAACTGCCCTCCGATCTGCACGGCAGCGACGTAGTCCTGATTGCCCTGGTGTCGTTCGTGCTGAGTCTGCTCGCCACGCTGTATCCGAGCTGGCGCGCGTCGCGCGTGAATCCGGCCGAGGCCTTGCGCTATGAGTGACATCGTTCTCGGCTGCGCCAAACTCGCCAAGATCTACCAGCAGGGCGCAGTCGAGGTGAAGGTGTTGGCCGGCGTGGATCTGGAAGTGCGCGCCGGGGATCTGGTCTCCATCGTCGGCGCTTCGGGCTCGGGCAAGAGTACTTTGCTGCATTTGCTCGGGGGGCTGGACAGCGCGACCTCCGGCGCGGTGAGCATCCTCGGCCAAGCCATGCAAAGCCTGACCGATGCGGCGCGCGGCCGGCTGCGCAACGAATCGCTCGGCTTCGTCTATCAGTTCCATCATCTGCTGATGGAATTCACCGCCCTGGAGAACGTGGCCATGCCGCTGCTGATACGGCGCATGCCGGCGGCAGAGGCGGAGGGCCGCGCTGCGGCGATACTGGAGGAAGTGGGCCTGGGCAGCCGCCTCGCGCACACGCCGGCCGAACTCTCCGGCGGCGAGCGCCAGCGCGCGGCGCTGGCGCGGGCGCTGGTGACCCGGCCCGCGTGCGTGCTCGCCGACGAGCCCACCGGCAACCTCGACCGCCACACCGCGGCGCAGGTGTTCGAGATGATGCTGGAACTGAATCGAAGCCGCGGCACCAGCTTCGTCATCGTCACCCACGATCCGGGCATCGCCGCGCGCACCCAGCGGGTATTGCGGCTGCAGGATGGGGTGCTGAATCCGGACTGAGCCGCGCCGGGTACCACATCGATTTGCTGTATTTGTGCAGCTGTAGGAGCGAGCTTGCTCGCGAATTCCACGATTCGCGAGCAAGCTCGCTACTACAGCGGCGGCAGTCGGTCAGGCACGGCCGGTTGCATCCCCAACCTGCAGTTGGGGGCCTGCTCCCTGCTCATGCCGCCCCCAAGCTTAGCTCCAGCGACTTGCGCCCTTCGGGCGTGGTCATCACCACGAGGATGTTGCCTGGCCCGATGAAATAGTTGTCCGCGGGGTTGAACTCCCACTGGTCCTGGGCGCGCACCGCCAGCAGGATATAGGCGCGCCGGTTCAATTTGAGCCCGCCGATGGTGTTTGCGCCGAAGCTCTCGGGTATATGCACTTCCTCCACGCGCAATGCGTTGTCCGCGCGCAGCATCTCGTCGAGGAAGCTCACCACCTGCGGCCGCACCATCGATGAGACGATGCGCATGCCGCCGGTGAAATCGGGAGACACGATAGCGTCGGCGCCGACCTTGCGTATCTTGTCGATGTAGTTGATCTCGTGGCAGCGCGCCACCACGCGGGCCTGCGGATTGAGCAGCTTGGCCGAGAGCGTGATCACCAGGTTCTTGCTATCGTCCCCGGTGACCGCGAACACGCCTACGGCGTGCTCGATCCCGGCCTCGGTCAGCGCGCTGTCCTCGCTGCTGTCGCCGTGGGTCCACAGGGTGTTGGGATATCTGTCCAGATAAAGCTCGATCGCATCCTTGCCGCTCTCGATGATGACGTAGGGGCGTCCGGTGACTTCGAGTTCATGCGCGACGTTGGTGCCGACGCGGCCGATGCCGCAGATGATGTAATGCTTGCGCAGTGCCTGGATTTGTTTTTGCATTCTCCGCCTCCGTAATGCCTGGTTCATGTCGCCTTCGAGGATGAAGGCGGTGAGTGTGGATATCATGTAGGTGGCTACGCCTATGCCGACCAGGCCGATGGCCATGGTGAATACGCGCCCGCCGGGGGAATGGCTGAGGTCGATGATCTCGCCATAGCCGATGGTGGCGACGGTGATGAAGGTCATGTACAGGCAGTCCAACCATGACACCTGGGGTCCGCCGATGATCTTATAGCCGACCGTGCCGATGAGGCTGACCATGGCCAGCGCCAGCGCCGGCGGGACAAAACGCTGGAACACTCGCTGCGCGGTGATTTCAGCGTCCATGCTCGCCGCGCCGTTGCCGGCGTTTGCGCCACGCGCGGATCACGTAGGCGCGCCAGCCGACCTGCACGCAAGCGTAGCCGAGCGCGGCCAGCGCGAGCGCCAGGGCGAGCAGGCCGACGGCGAGCGGCGTGCCCATCGACAGCGCCCAGCCCATGAAAGCCTCGAGCGACGCACGCGGCCGCGACCACTCCAGTTCGGGTGGCGGGCTGAACGGCGTGCCGTCACCGCCGATGATCAATCGGCCGATCAGGTACGCGAGCACGTACAGCGGGCCGATGGTGAACAGATTGGTGTACAAGGTGGTGACGAGCGCTACCGGCAGGTTGACCCGCAGCGGCACGGCGAGCAGCGCTGCCGCCAGCATTTGCAGCGGGCCGGGAACCAGGCCGGAAAACATTCCCACCGCCACGCCGCCCGCCACCGAGTGACGGTTCAGATGCCACAGGTTGGGATGCTGCAGAAAACCGCCGAACCTTGCGATATGCCGGTGATTGCGCACGCTCTCGTGGCTGGGCAGGTATTTCTTGAAAATCTTGCGTGGCATCGGATCTGCAGTCGAAATCGCCGTCTCCATACTGTAATTGTAAGGTAATTCAACCGCAGCGATGCTCGTTCGTTAAGCTCCGATGAGATTCAATATCATCAGCTTTGCGCTGGGCGTATGTCTGTTGCAACAGCAGGCGCGGTTGCCGCCGCTCGTCTGGGCTTTGCTTCTGCTGCCGCTCCTGTGGCTATGGTGGCGCCTGGGTCCGCGCGCAGCCGATGGCCGCGGCGGGAAGGTGGTTGCGGCGCTGCTTGTGAGCGCGTTGTTCGCCGGGGCTGGGGTCTTCTATGCCGCGGCCTGGGCGCAATTGCGCTTGGCCGATCGCCTGGCGCCGCAGTGGGAAGGAGTGGATCTGCGCGTAACGGGGGTGGTGGCGGGTTTGCCGCAGCCTTTCGAGCGCGGCGCGCGCTTCGATTTCGACGTCGAACAGGTCGAGCCGGCGCAGGCGCGCCTGCCGCGGCGTATCGCGCTCGCCTGGTACAGCGGCACCAGCCGCGAGGAGTTCCAGGACATCGCATTCATCCGGGCGGGCGAGCGCTGGCGTTTCAGCGTACGCTTGCGCCGTCCGCACGGCAGCGCCAATCCGCACGGCTTCGACTACGAGTCCTGGTTGCTGCAACGCGCCATCGGCGCGACCGGCTATGTGCGTCCCGGAGACAAAGCGCGCCTGGACGATCTGGTGCCGCGGCCGGCGTACCTCATCGAGCGCGGCCGCGAAATCCTGCGCGAGCGCCATTGGGATACGCTGGCCGGTTATCCCTACGCGGGTGTCCTGGTCGCGCTCGCGATCGGCGATCAGAATGCCATCGATGCAAGACTATGGCAGCTGTTCGCGCGTACCGGCGTATCGCACCTGATGTCCATCTCCGGGCTGCATGTCACCATGGTGGCCAGCCTGTTCGCGGCGCTGGTGCACTGGCTGTGGCGGCGCTCACCCGCGCTGATGCTGGCGCTGCCGGCGCGCAAGACTTCGGCTTTGGCGGGATTTCTCGCCGCGCTCGGCTACTGCCTGATCGCCGGTTTCGCCGTGCCGGCGCAGCGCACGCTGTACATGGTGGGCGTGGTGGCGCTGGCGTTGTGGGCGAATCGCATCAGTTCGGTCTCGCGCGTGCTGTGCCTGGCGTTGTTGCTGGTGTTGCTCCTCGATCCCTGGGCGGTGCTCGCGCCGGGCTTCTGGCTTTCTTTCGGCGCAGTCGCGGTCATCCTCTATGTGGCGACCGGCCGGCTGCGACAGGAGCATGGCCTCGTATCCGGTAACCGCCTGCTGCAATGGGGCCGCATTCAGTGGGCGATCTCCCTGGCGTTGGCGCCGCTGCTGCTCGTTTGGTTCCAGCAGATGTCCCTGGTGTCGCCGCTGGCCAATGCCGTGGCCATCCCGCTGGTGAGCCTGCTGGTGACGCCGCTCGCGCTGGCGGGCAGCGTGCTGCCTTTGGATTTCATCCTGGACCTCGCCCATGCTGCGATGGCGGGGCAGATATGGTTTCTCGAATGGTGTGCCGGGCTGCCCGCCGCCGTGTGGCAGCAGCATGCGCCCGCAGCCTGGACCGTGGTTCTGGCCCTGGCCGGATGCGTCTGGATGCTGTTGCCGCGCGGTGTGCCGGCGCGCTGGCTGGGTCTGCCACTGATGCTGCCGATGTTTACGGTAGTGCCACCCGGTCCCGCGGCCGGTGGCTTGTGGCTGACGGTGCTCGACGTCGGCCAGGGTCTGGCGATATTTGCGCAGACCGAGCGGCACGCACTGCTCTACGATGCCGGTCCCGCCTACAGTGCCGAAGCCGATAGCGGCAGCCGCGTCATCCTGCCGTTCCTGCGCGCTTCCGGCGTCGCGCGGCTGGACGCGATGGTGATCAGCCACGACGACAACGACCATGCGGGCGGCGCCGCCTCGGTGCTGTCGGGCCTGCCGGTCGGGGTCCTGTACTCGTCGTTGTCCGAGACTCATGCGGCGTGGCGCGCAGCCACCGGTTACAGGCTGCCATGCTCTGCCGGGCAGGTCTGGGACTGGGACGGGGTGCGCTTCGAGACGCTGCATCCGACGGCCGGCAGCTATGCCATCGGCATGATCAAACCCAACGACCGCAGCTGTGTGCTGAAGCTCACTACCGCACACGGCGCGGTGCTGCTCACCGGCGACATCGAGGCGCGTTCGGAGGAGGAGTTGCTCGAGCGCGCGCGGGAACAACTGCGCGCCGATGTGCTGGTGGTGCCGCACCACGGCAGCCGCACTTCGTCCACGGACGAATTCGTCGCCGCGGTGCAGCCGCGCTGGGCGGTGTTGCCGGTCGGCTACCGCAACCGCTTCGGCCATCCGCAGGAGGAGGCGGTCGAGCGCTATCGCGCGAGCGGCGCACAAATGCTGCGCACCGACAGCTCCGGCGCGGTGCTGGTGCGTCTCGACGGCGAGGGGATCAGCGTGCAGTCTTATCGCGGGCTGAGAAGGCGTTACTGGTATCAGGACTGAAAATCCGTGTGTCGGTGGTTCTATTCCGTTGTTGGCCACCACTACCTTCTTTCTAGATTACTCCGATGAAAATGACAATCGGGGCTGATGGCACCGATCGATTTGCCCTATTTCGATCTGCAGTCATTCGATCAGGTATCGATTGCCACCTCGGCATGAATGCCGGCGCAGGCTGATATACAGTTCGGCGCAAGAGCAGAAACGGGCAGAATCGGGCTTGCGCGTCGTCAAATAAGCGCTATAATGTATCTACATCAATGTAGATCTACCTAAGGGAACATCATGAATCTGCAAGTGGCGAAGTGGGGCAACAGTTTGGCACTGCGCATTCCCGCCGAGTACGTGCGCAGCATCGGCATCAAGGAAGGCGACAGGGTGGAAGCCTGCCTCAACGTGGATGGCGGGCTGACCATTCGCCCGGCGACATGGGACCGAAAGGCTTTCTCGCGGAAACTGGCGGCGGCCCGCGAGGCCATGCCGATGGGCCAATCCGTTATGGATGAAGTGCGGCGAGGAGGGCGCTACTGATGGTGTATGTGGATACCAGCGTTTTGGTGGCGCTGCATCTAAACGAATCAAGGAGTGCCGACGCGGCCCGCTGGTATGGTGCCTGTACCGACAAACTGGTGTCGGCCATGTGGTGCGTAACCGAGTTTGCCAGCGCCTTGAGCATCAAGCAGCGAACCGGACAGGTCACCGAGGCCGAAGGACAAGCTGCATGGCAGCGTTTTGAGCGCCTTTGCGCCAACGATCTGCAACTGCTGCCGGTGGAGCCTGCGACCTTTCACCGGGCCGCCGTACTAACGCTGGATGCCGCCACTGGCTTGCGGGCCGGCGATTCGCTGCACTTGGCGGTTGCGCTCGAAACGAAGGCCAGGAGCATCGCAACTCTGGACGGCGTGCTTGCGAAGAACGCCAAGCGGATGAAACTCAGACTGGCGATACGCTAACCGCATCCTGGGGGTATCAGACAACGCGGCAAGGTATGCAGCTAAGGTTGTGCTGGCCTGCTGCATAGCACTTAGAGGACGATCGAATGTCGCAGGAATTCAGACTGCATCAGGTGCAGTGCATCACCCCGAGCGGACTGCACCGGATGGCGTACACCGAGTGGGGCGACCCCGCCAGCCGCAATGTGCTGCTGTGCGTGCACGGCCTGTCGCGTTGCGGACGCGATTTCGATTCCCTGGCGCGGGCCATGTCCAGCCATTATCGCGTGGTCTGTCCCGACGTGCCCGGACGGGGACTGAGCGGCTGGTTGAAGAACCCGATGGAATACCAGGTGCAGACCTATATCGCCGACATGGTCACGCTGCTCGCGCGCCTGGACGCCGACAGCGTGCACTGGGTCGGCACCTCGATGGGCGGGATGATAGGCATGGCGCTTGCCAGCCTGGCCGAGACGCCGGTGCAGAAGCTGGTGCTGAACGATGTCGGGCCGATCGTCGCTGCCGCCTCACTCGCGCGCATCGGCGAGTATCTGGGCAAAGCGCCGCAGTTTCCCGATTTCGCCGCGGCGGTGCAATACATACGCGCGGTCAGCGCCCCGTTCGGGGCGCACAGCGATGCGGAATGGTCCATCCTCACCGAGCATGTCACGCGCCGGCAGCCGGACGGCAGCTACCGCATGCACTACGACCCGGCCATCGCCGTGCCTTTCAGCGCCGCCAAAGCCGACAAGGATATCGAACTGTGGTCCTATTACGACGCCATCCGCTGTCCGACGCTGGTGATCCGCGGCGCTTTATCCGACCTGCTCAAGCGCGAAACCCTGCAGGACATGGCCGGCCGCGGCCCGCGGGCGAGAACGGTGGAGATTGCCGACGTCGGCCATGCGCCGACGCTGATGCACGGAGACCAGATCGCGATCGTGCGCGATTTCCTGCTTGCGGCGTGAGTCTGACTACTCGGGTAATCTCGCAGCCGGGTCCTGCTTGTAGAACAGCGCCAGCTGGGTATACAACTCCGGATAGATCGAGCGCACCGCCTGCGGCAGGGTGAAGAAGGCCTCGGAGAGGACGGCGAAGAACTCCGCCGGTTGCTCGCTCGCATAGGGATCGATCACGGTGTCCATGCCGCGGTCGACCTGCGCGCAGAATTCGTCATATGCCTTGTCCCACGCCGCCAGCCACTGCTCCCGGTCCATGTGCGCGTGCGGCAGCGGAAAATCGTCCATGTCACCGCTGGTCATGTGCAGCTTGTGCGCGAATTCGTGGATCACCACGTTGTAGCCGGCCGCGCCGAGTGTGACGTCCTGCCAGGAAAGAATCACCGGCCCGCCGGGCCAGGCCTCACCCGAGAGTTCATCGTCGAATTCGTGCACCACGCCGCTCGCGTCCATTTCCTCGCGCCGCACTTTGAACTCGCCCGGATAAATGACGATGCCCACCCAGCCCTGGTAGGCGTCCAGGCCGAGATTGAGTATGGGCAGGCAGGCCTGCACCGCGATCGACAGGCGCACCGCATCGGTCAGGACGAAGCCGCGCGCGCCGTGCATCTCCTTCTCGTTCAGGAACAGCACCGCGCAATCCTGCAAACGCTGCGCTTCCGCAGGCGTCAGTCCCTGCAGGAACGGCAGGCTGCCGGTCACGCGCTGCCACAGCGCCTGGTCGAGCCGTTCTTCGCGCAGCGCCCGCTTTCTGCGCCAGGTCTTGAAGTATCCGAACATATGAATATTGCCTTCGACTTGCGTTTGCTCACGGCGGATCACCCTGTTGCGGCGAGTATAATTCAGGCATGGGTACCGCCGTGCAGACCGCAGAATTCGATTTGGGCGAACCGAAGCTCAAACAGATCGCCGCCGGCTTGCCCGAAGCCGAAGCCGCCCGGCTGCGCCGCGCCTGCGAGTTTGCCGTTTCAGTATACGCGGGCAAGCTGCTTGGCACGGGTGAGCCGGCGCTGGAGCATGCGCTTGGCATAGTCTCCTCCCTCGCGGCGCTGCGGCTGGATGCCGAGACGCGCATCGCCGGCATTCTGTTCGCCGTGCCGCAATATCTGGCCGATAGCCGTGACAAACTCAGCGCGGAATTCAGCCCGGCCGTTGCAGCGCTGGTGGATGGCCTCGCCAAGCTGAACCAACTGCGCATAGTCACCCGCGCGCTGGCGGGGCAGGAAACCGGAGCGGCGCACAGCTCGCAGGCCGAGGTGCTGCGCAAGATGCTGCTCGCCATGGTCGAAGACATCCGCGTGGTGCTGGTGCGGCTTGCGAGCCGCACCCAGACGCGGCGCTTTCTGGCGCGCTCGCCCGACACTCTGCGCCGGCCCCATGCGCGGGAAAACCCGGAACTTTTTTCTCCGCTCCCCAACCGCCCGGGGAC